>CEUF01097364.1_pt1 | contig 11942 bp, 8 predicted proteins | sample 531461 | NCBI WGS metagenome assembly CEUF01 (sample SAMEA2623350, study PRJEB7988) | marine metagenome | biome: marine biome (ENVO:00000447); feature: surface water layer (ENVO:00002042); material: "saline water (ENVO:00002010), including plankton (ENVO:xxxxxxxx)" | depth 5 m | reverse complement strand
GAAGCGCCAACTGAGGAAGCGCCAGCGGAAGCGGCTCCAGCATCTGCTCCAGCGCCAACATGGGGCGATGATGAAGATCCTTGGGCTGACAATTAGGTGATACCATGGGCGGCCTTGCTAGGGGCGGCCATGCCCCAGTGCTGATTACTTTCATGATGGGCTCTAGCGCCATCATCATTGGAGTAATGATCGATTCACTCAACGGTCTAATGCACCTCTTCGGAGTATTGTGCTGGATGACGTCAGCGTTTTTCGTTAATTTTTGGCGTGACCCCGATCGTAAGATTCCCAATGACGATGATGTCCTAGTTTCTCCTGCTGATGGACATGTGATGTTTGTCCGACGCGAGCGAGCCACCGGCAGAAGGCCGAACTCAGAAGAGGCCAAATCAGATCTAATCGAAGTGGATGAACTAACTGGACCTTGGTATCCCGAACCGTTGGCAAATCCGCAAGAGTTCGCAACTGAGCAAAGATTTGAGGCTGTAAAGCCCGGACAGGAATCTCAAACAGATGTATTCAGAGTTGCTGTATTCATGTCTCCACTTGATGTCCATGTCAATCGTTCGCCTTGCGCCGCAACAATTGAACGAATGGAACATCGCACTGGACACGGTCGGAAAAGAGGACCATTTCTACCTGCAATGAAAAAAGAAAGTGAGCACAATGAGCGAGTAAGAACGGTATTTTTGTCAGGTGACGACTTACGTATCGAGGTATGTCAAATATCTGGCGCTCTTGCTCGAACAATCGTTCCTTGGGCGGGCGTTGGTGATAAATTACGCAGAGGCCAGAGATACGGTATGATAAGACTCGGTTCAAGGGTCGATATTAGGGTGCCAGCTAATCTGTTTGAACCGGTTGTTGAATCTGCGGAGTCTGGTAACCCAGAATTGCCTAAAGGGCAGTTCGTCCAGGCTGGCTCTTCCATATTGTTCAGAAGTAAATAGGTGATTGTCATGGATAAGAATATCTCACTAACCCTTGTTGGTAATAATCCCAAGCCAGCAAAAATCCATCACTTAGTTAAGGCTCCAGCAAATACTCCATGGGCAAGAGAAAAGCAACAATCCTGGGATGCCAATAAACCAGCAACGGTTTATGTCACGCCAGAGACCTTGCCAGATGGAACCCCATGTAGCGCAGTAACCGTTATTCTACGCACAAAAGGATGTCACTGGTGGTGGTCAAGTGGCTGCACATTTTGTGGATATTTCAATGATACCCGCGATGATGTAACCAATGAAAACCTTCATTCACAATGGGAGTTAGCAAAGCAGCAACATGATAATTTTGCTGGCCAATCAATGGTAAAAATCTACACGTCTGGTTCTTTGCTTGAAGACCGTGAAATACCTATTCAATTTCAGGAAACAGTATTGCGAGAATGCCATGAATTAGGCAAAGAACTGATTGTTGAAAGCCGTTGCGAACAGCTGACAGAGGAAAAGCTATCTTGGGCGACATCAATTAATCCATCATTCACCGTAGCAATTGGTTTAGAAGCATATGATGATGAGGTCCTTCGCTTCCATGTTAACAAGGGATTTACCACAAAATCTTGGGATAGAGCAGTGGTAAACCTCAGAAAATTCAATTTGCGGATTAAGACCTATCTGATGTTCAAACCGCCATTTATGTCTGAGAAAGATGCTCTCGACCACGGCGTAAGATGGATCAAAGATGTAGCAGGCCGAAGCGATGAGATTTCAGTGAATCCAATGAATATTCAGCGCGGGACGGTTATAGACAGATTACACAGACACAATGAGTATCGCCCACCATGGCTTTGGTCCCTGGTTGAAATGATTAAGCAAGCACATCCACACATCTATCCTGATGGCGGTGTTAACGGCTCTCCCGATCAAGTTTGCCGTCTGATTGTTCATCCAACCGCTGGAGGAAAAATTCGGGGCGCTCACAATTGTGGTAGTTGCGATAAATTTGTCGTTGCGGCCATCGAACGCTATGCAGTAAGCGGGGATTTGCGAGAATTTGACGGACTATCTTGTGAATGCGAGTCCGTTTGGCGAGAAGAGTTAGCGCTCGAATCTGCCCTTCCTTTGCCGTTGGGCATCTCGCAGCCTAGACGAGGTAACCGTATTGAGAATCTCCGCTCGCTATGACCGGATTTCACATTATCTGCTACTGAATGTTTATCATCACTCTACTAGTGGGTTGGATTGACCCCTACGGGGTCAAACGGGGGAAATAGGATGAACAACACAATATTGCCAGATGTCACGGTCGGCTCAGGACAACCATCTATGGGAAGAGTCGCCCTCACCCTTATGTTCGTTGGAATGTTTGGGCTATTCGCCTTATTTGCCAACGTTTTCGGTTGGGACTCGATGCCAATTCTCGGCGATATAGTCCCGCTTATTGGTAACCTTGGTGGTAGCGGGATTTGGTATTACTTAGTCGGACTACTAATTGGCATTGGCGTCATAGTAGCGACCCTAATTGGTGAGGTCGTCGTCGAATAGACGGAGGGATGACATGGAGCCAGTATTCATTGCCTCAGGGATTTTGCTTGTCGTATTAGTGATTGTGTCCTACTATGTGACTAACGGTATAGGAACAATGGGCGCACCCATGCGTCAGTTCGCTTTGTTTCTGATGAACAAGGCTCCCGTCGGCTTAGTTGATTTATTCAAAGACGAACCAGGAAGCGGTAGTCGGACATGGATGAAATATGGAACCGGCTGGTTTTTGCTGGCGGTAATATGTGGATTTATTGGCATCTGGCACAAATATGATCCTACAGCACTAGATTCTCTTGCCAGTATTGGTTGGTCTTATGACGATGGTTCAGCATTGGCTGATTTCACAAATTCAGTAATGGGTATCGCATTCACATATCTACTAGTCGGAGGTTGTTTAGTTGCCGTATCGAGAGTAGGCGAGAAGCGTTTAGCTAGCGAAGCCAATGCTTCGATGGTTGCAGTGCTATACACCGCTTCAATGTCATTTAGCCTAATCTTAATACCGATAATCTTCAGATTTGTCGATTTGACTGATGAACAAAGCATCAGGGATTTGATTACCTTGATGACTACTTATGTTGTATCGAGTCTGTTGTTTATCGCTCTGCTTATGAATGTCTTAGCAACCTATTCGACTAGGGGCGAGGGCACTTCATCTGTCACAGCTTGGTTCCTCATAATGGCGATAGTCGCTCGTCTTATTGGCTCTCTTTACCACGTGCTCGGAGAAGTCACCGATAATACACAAATGGTTTGGCTATCCGAGCGAGTACTCGACGGATGGGTTCCTTTGGCGCTGATGTTTGCTCTTGCTTATCACGTGATTCCTCATTCAGCCAAGGCACCGGTGTGGTCTGCTTCGCTACTTAACGCCAATATGGTCTTGCTATTTGTTACCGTACCACCGTTCTTCATGACCGAAGCAAATGCAGGCGAATTATTACAAAATGTGGGAGCGCTCCTGTTGACGTTTTCGATGTTGCCAATATTTGCTGGCTCCATTAATCTGCTAGTTACAGCTTCAGCCAACTCAGGTAATGTGTTGAAGAATCCGGGCTCACTAGCGGCAACCTTAGCCATGTTCTTGTTACCGATTTTTGCTGTGGGAGGTTACTTTACTGGCATGGATACACTGACTGGAACGGATAAGATGCTAACCATGTCAACCACCATTGACGATGGCTTCATGTTCACAGTCGGCGGTTTGATGATGCTATCAGCGATTTTTTCCTCATACCCCCTTGCTGCAGGTAAAAAACTAGCAGATTCGTCAAGAGGTAGTATGGCAGCATGGTTCATGATGTTCGGTGGTTTAGCAGCAACAATCACTATGCTAATCGGTGATTTCACTGAGAAGGCAGTTATAGATTCAGGTATTGAAGATGTAGTAGCCTCTACCTCAGGATTTTATCTCACCGCCGCAGCGTTGTTTTACCTAGTGGCCATTGCTGTAGTGCTATCGACCTTGGTGCTAATTAGAACAGGTACCTCCCCACAGAAATTAACAGAAGTCGCATCAGCCGAATCTGATGTCGAAACCTACACTCTTGTTGAAGGTACAACAACAACTATCCAACAATTGATTGGCAGAGGTGTTGGTGTCAACACAACTCTAGTTGTTGGCGACACGGTTGACGATGAAGGGGGCTCGACAGTAATCGCAGTATCCGCTTCATTATACAACGACGAGGTAACTGAATTCCCTGAGGAAGCAACTGAAGATGTCGTAGAAGTCGACGATAAAGGGCCCGATAAGCAACTTGTCATGCTAGTTGACTACCTAAAGAAAACCAATCAATCAGTGTTTGAATTCTTTAAGTCAATTGACCTTGACGATTCGGGTAATATCGATGGTTTCGAGTTTCAACAAGCACTGAAAACCAGCGACGTGGGTGATTATCCTCCATGGGAACTAGATGGGCTACTATCGGCCATAGATCTGGATAATGATGGTAAAATTAACCTTCCTGAATTAGACATAGCACTAGCACAAATTGCTGCAAAATATGCTCCTTCGGAACAAGATGAGTCTCCTGAAGAAGCACCCCATGAAGAAGCTGATTCGAAGGACACAGATGCTGCTAGCCATACTGAAGCATCGCTTGCTAAATTGAAGAAAGCTGAATTAATTGAAATTGCTAAAGATCTCGGAGTTTCTACTTCTGGAACAAAAAGCGACTTAACCTCCGCAATTTTAAACGCTTGATGGGAGGCGGCGCATGAAAATTGGTTTAGTCGGCAAACCTAATGTCGGCAAGTCAACGTTTTTTTCTTCGGCTACTCTAGCCAAGGTAGATATAGCAAACTACCCGTTTTGTACTATTGAACCTAATGTTGGAGTCGCTTTTATTGCTGCTAGACTAGATTGCCCTTGTAAAGAACTACGACAAAAGCTAGAAGCAGATGGCAGATTAGGACCGGCAGAAGAAAATGACCCACGCAAGGGTAGTATTTGTCAACCAAGAACCGGCACCTGTATCGGATTCAAACGTCTTGTGCCTTGTTACCTGGTTGATGTTGCTGGGCTTGTTCCAGGTGCTAGTGAAGGCAAAGGGAGGGGAAATGCTTTCCTCGCCGATTTATCGAATTGTGATGCTCTCATCCAAGTGGTAGATGCAGCAGCCTCAACAGATATTGAAGGCAATCCTATTTCACCGGCGACAGATGTTAATACTGCATCACAGTCAATCCAACAAGAAATAGACTTCCTCAGCCTAGAACTCGATAACTGGATTTTGGGATTACTTGAGGATAGTTGGTCCCGTGGTGTCAGAAGAGTTCAGTCTGAAGGTGAAAAGGGCATATTGAACTTTTTACATGACAAATTAACTGGTTTAGGCTCATCATTGGTATTGGTAACTAGAGGATATGAGCAATTCAAAAATCAACATGATGAATCAACACCTCCTTGGGATTGGGATAAGGAGGTGTTGCAATTATTAGCACAAAATCTTCGCCGTGAATTATTCCCAATTCACATTGCAGCCAATAAAGCCGATATTGCAATCGATGGCGTGTTGAACTTAGTGGATGCGAATGGTATAATCGTGGCCTGCATGGCAGATATGGAACTTGGCTTGCGGAGAGCGTCATCGGCCGGCATGATTGATTATCAGATTGGTTCTGACAAATTTAGTATTGTCGATGACAGTAATTTATCCACAAAACAACTCGATGCATTAAACAAAATGCAAGCAAAGTTGTCTGCGGTAGGATCGACAGGAGTTGCCAAAGTCATTGACAAGGTGCTTTTTGAACAACTTGACCACATAGTAGTCTATCCTGTGCAAGATGAAGGACAATGGACTGATGGTGAAGGTAAGATTCTCCCTGATGCTTTCGTAGTTCCTCAAGGCATCACTGCTAAACCATTGGCTTACAAGGTTCATAGCGACCTGGGTGATGGATTCATCAAAGGTGTCGATGGCAGAACCAGAAGAGCAGTTGGTGCTGATTATGAGTTAATGAACGGTGACGTTTTGAAGATCCACTCAAAATAATTAGTGACCCTTTGGACGTTCGTATTCAGGAGTAAGTCTTGCCATATTACCAGCGAAATGCGCACTTCTGATGAAGAACCATGCCGGCGCAAATAGCGTCAGGCCAATTAGGATGAGAAGAAAATAAAGCCCCCAGGGGTCGACAGAACTGATATACATACCCCATAAGGTCCACAGTACTGGTATGTAGAGGAACATGCTATACCTTCTTGCTACCAATGAGAGTCTAGCGTTGCGTAGTTTTTCACTGTACAGATTAGCTACTTCTTCCTCTGTAGCGATTTTCATCTCTACTGCGCAACGAATACAAACTTGAGCCCGTGGGCCATTTCCGTGAATAAATTGATCACGGGTAAAGGTGCCTAGACAGTGCCTACAGGTTGGCATTAACTCCCCTCGTGTTAACCTAATAGGTCTTGATTCTTCAAGCATCCGATTTCAGACCTAAAAATGCCTTAATTATTCCAATTCCATTTTCAGAACCAACGGACTCAGGGTGAAATTGAACACTATGAATTGGCAGAGAATTATGCCTCAGTCCCATGATTGAACCATATTCATCGAAGGTGTTTGCTGTGAATTGACCTGAACCATTACCAGTAATCAATAGTGAATTGTATCTGACATACAGATCAGATTCTTGTTGCTTGACAAATAGTCCTGTGCCGTCACTTTGACAGACAACCGGTGTCCCATGGATTGCACCATTCGGGTCCTGAATCAATTCATATCCGTCCGTTACCCCAATTGCTTGATGCCCTAAACAGATACCAAATAATGGAACACTCAATTCCCCTGCAACCGCTAGATTTGCAATAGCCATTGTCAATTTCGAATCTTCAGGGACCCCTGGACCTGGGCCCAAGATAATATGAGACGGCGGGTTATTGCTCAGCAATTTCGCCAGGTTTCCACTTAATGCATAATGCTCGGAGATTTGATTTCTGCCATTAACAATACATACATTGTGACCAAGGCCGGCCACCACATTTGCGATATTTAGGGTGAAAGAGTCGAGGTTGTCGATAATTAGCACGCTATTTCTGATAGTGTCATCGTTTTGTGATTCAGTGACCAGGTTTATCTCCCCACACTGACTGAAATTGAACTGATTTTCTATTGGTAATTCTGTTACCTGTAAAGCACCTGTATTAGTCACATCAAACTCAGGTTTGAGCCAGCCGCAGGCTTTTCGAATTGCTTGTGATTTCCATACAGCCTCCGCCACTTCCATTTCGGGTTCTGAGCGGATGGTAATTCCGCCGCCAGCCCCAACAACACCAGACCATGATTTTCCACGCTTACGAGCCTCTAGAGTACGAATCAAGATATTCCACGAACAGTCATTGCTGAAAGGATCAAACCAACCAACAGAACCAGTCCAAAATGATCTGTTGGTGAGTTCAATCTGGTCAATTGCAGCGCTTACCATGGTCCTTGGACAACCGGTAATACTGCCACCTGGAAAAACCGCGTCAAATGCGTCACTACTAGTGTATTCAGAGGATAACTCACCAGTTATGTGAGATACCAGGTGATGGACATTAGCGTAAGATTCGACATTAAAACGGGAAACATTGACAGTCCCGACTTCAGAAACTATCGACAAATCATTGCGCATTAAATCGACTAACATACGATGCTCGGAGCGTTCCTTTACATCAGCAATCATCGATGCAATCATTCCCAAGTCTGCAGATTTATTGGCCCCACGAGTAACTGTGCCTTTGATTGGGGCAGTAGATAATATTCCACTATTACATCTTAGCAATGTTTCGGGTGAGGAGGAAACGATTGCTAGGCCTAAGTCAACAGCCTCAACGTAGGCAGAAAAAGGAGCAGGATTTGTTACCGTTAATCGATGAAAGATTTTCAACGGGTGCTCAACTAATTTACCACGCCAGAAACGGCCAAAATTGATTTGATAAAACATACCCTTAGCAATAGCATCGGTGATTTGACCAATCTTGTCTAGGTGTTGCTGGTCGTTGATTGAAGAGATTTCTTGGTGACTATTTTCTGGCTGTTCGGTTAATTCAATTTCGATTTTTTTATTTGCTGAAAGTATTGAGTTTACTGCTTCAGTCCAATCCTTATTTGAGCCATATACAGAGAATGCGCCCGTCGTATTGTTATGCACAACAAAATCCTCAATCAACCACAATACTGCGAGTATAGCATTGTTATCCGGCTGCTTAGTCAACGCTATCGGCTGGGTCCATTGAATCATGTCATAAGCAACCGAACCAGTCCAAAAGGCTCCCTTAGGAAGTCCACGATGCTCCGTATGGAATTTTAGTTCCGGGGTAATTTGTTTCAATTTATTCATCAGGTCACCCAAACCTGCTGCAGAAATTATGTTTGAGTGATACCAACAACCATGCTTCCATTCTTCGAGTTCAGCGGTCAGTGTAGGAGTTTCACCTAGTAATTCCAACTTCCCCTCTAATGCATTGTTTGGCTCAGTAACTGGCATACCCTCAGGCTGTCTTATCACGACTCTCATATTTGCTGGCCCACAAAGTATTGAGTTCTCTGCGAGATGAGTTGCAGGACCGCCTGAATTTAGAATTATGAGGTCAGGTGAGCCGAATTTAATCGCTCCCGTGCCAAGCAACTTAGCGTCAGTGAGCAGAGAAGAAAGGGCATTCACCCCACCTATTTTCATTACCCGCACAACTCAGTCCAATTATTAATGTTAGAATAATGTTGAGCGAGGTATGCAATTAGTTTAGGCAAAATTGTAGCTTCAGCGGATCCGACTTTTTCGCCGTCAATAGTCACGATGTGACATGTGCCGATGCCGACACCTACCGCGATTAACTCTGAGCAGCGAGCGATAAGACGCTCGTTCAATCTCGCATAGTTGACTGGTATGCCTTCAGCGGTTAAGTATGGTATTAACACTTCAAGAGTAATACCTCTAACTGCATCCTGGCTGTTACTAAGATATGCAACACCATCTTCATCAATCACTATCATGCTCGCTCTATCACTATCAATAACGCAATACTGGTCAATAAGTAAGGCGATGTCAGCACCATTTTCTTCAGCGGTAGCTTTTGCATCTCGATAGGGTTGCCAATCTCCGTGTTTAGTCCCCGTGACTGCTCCCAACCACTTCTTTAACGGCAGAGTTACTGCATGCATCTCGCAATTTCTTAATCTTGGTAGTGGTCTAGGAGTCAGTCTAACTTTATCATCCTCGCAATTATAGGTGATATTTAGCAACTGAATCTCATCAGATTGTTGGCCGTCCTGGATGATAATCTGCTCGGATATTCTGTCAACAAAATCTTCAGGCAAATCAATTCTTAGTCTCTCAGCATGACTTCTCAAGCGGTGAAGATGTTGGTTGAAATCGGCAATTTTAGTACCACCATCCCATAAAACAGTAGTGAATACCGCACTTCTAGGCTTGTTAGCCATTTCAAAACCTCACAATAAATCATCTAAGAAAGAAGTATCAATACTTGGCTTTTGAGTCTCTTTGTTGTCATTCAATTCATTCAGTAAGGCATTATTCTGTGGTTGAAGAACAGGCTGTTGTGGTTGATAGGCAGGTCGCTGGTAGGCTTGATTATTGTCAATTCTTTGCGCCGCTGCGTAAATGTCATTCTCAGCCTGAGGAGAGATTTGCGGCGGTGGCGCTACAGGTGCAACTGCACCAAATCCAGGAGTATCATCCCATCCAAGATCGTCTTGAATTCCCCATGTAGCTTCTTGAAGCTCCCAGTTCTTATTGCGCACACGCTTGTTGTTTCTCGTTCTGACAATAGCAACTAACAGGAATACTGCGATTAGTAATAATCCGGCAGCAAGTAAATTCGGGGTAGTCAGCAATGCAGTGAAGTCAGTGTTTTCTTCTTCCCCAAGGTTAGAATCGCCGCCCGATTGGGCAGGGGGCAAAACCTCGACAGGTTGTACATCTACTCTTGTTCTATCATCATCAAACGGTGAGACTGCAATATACCAAGTTGTCAAATTGTCTAAATCTTCAAACACGTCACTAGTAATGAGGAAGTTAGTCGAGGCTCTAACTTCGCCAACCTCCGTATAAGCGGTTATCTGAGTAAGGCCCTCGTAACCAATGTAGATTTTGTAGCCACGAACCTCACCAGAATTTGTGCCGCTCCACGTCACCAATATGCCAACATCATTCCAAACAGCTTGTAGGTCCTCAACTGGAGCCATGTAGTCCCCAGAATCGTCAAATCCATCATCAACCGCTTGGCTAGAGACCACAGTCAAATCATCCAGGTATGCATTGCCAGAGGTGTCAATAGCAACTACTGCAACCCATATCTCCATGCCTGGCAAGACAGGGAGGTCGCCCATCACCTCCTTAATTTCCAGAGGCAAATCAGGTGTTCTATCTAGTGATGCTATTGGTATGCTTGGCCCACCGCTGCCGGGAGCAACACTGGAAAAATCAGTGGATGATGCGTAGACCTCATAGCTACCAATATCGCTTGCCTGACTTAATTCAAATGTCAGTAATAGAGCACTTCCATCATCATTCGGCCGGTCAAACAACTCAAGGTCAGATAGTCTTTCAGGAGGCTCGGTATCAGCCAAGTTGTTGATTGGAATTACGCTTGCTTGGGGCAATGATGTCAGGTGTACATTGCCCTTGATGTCGTGGACAGTAACGGTAACAAATAACTCGATGTCGGGCCGAATTAATTGTGGCGTTGCCATCGTAATATCCATCATACCGCCAGGTGGACTGTATAATGCAGTAGAAATCGGCAGTTCTATTGGGTTTCTATCCTCATCAATCCACTGCTTATTTATCATCAAGCATCCACATTTGTCGGGGTCGTCACCAAACGCAGCCCATGCTGCGCTTAAGTCAGTAACTGGTTGGTCGGCAACCCAGACAATATAGTGCGAAAAATCATCTGCGGTAGAAATAGTCCAGACTACATCAATCGCAGTACCATCGTCTTCTGGACGGTCAAATGCGTTTACTGAGGTTATGCGATCTGGAGTCCCGCCACTGCCAATCGAATTCCTCAGTGGGGTTGCTGAGACTACATCAACATCGATAAGATCGACATTTAGCCAGTCATCATAAGCAACTACTGCAAATAAATACGGTTGCCCATCGATCAGGCCCTGACCGTCAAACTCGTCTACGATTGCGGTGGTTGTGCTGCAGTCATCAATTATTACCGCCCGGGAGAATCCGTTGTCAGGAAGCGATTGAATGACAGTAATTGAAGGAGAACCATCGTCTAACTTGACCCATACAGCATAGAATGTGCAGTCATCGGCTGTACTCTCATCCCAAGAGATAGTGACTCTTCCACCATCATCGTCTGGTGTGTCAATAGCGCTGACGTTTTCTAGTCTTGGTGGTGGAGTAAGGTCATTAAGTCCACCGGTTGGGACTACTGGGCCAATAACAAACGGATTCATAATGTCCTCCTGTTCAGTAAGATCGACACAGGTTAACCCAATCCAATATGGTCTGCCAGCGTCTAATTGGATGATTGTAGTGTTGCCTTCAGTCGGTGGTAGTTCAACAACGGGGGTTAATCCCAGCACATCACTAAATTCAACAGTTGAGGCGTATATCTTGGTGCTCTTGAGGTCTAACGACGTGCATCTAGCCCACTCGATTTCTAAATCACCGTCCTCGCCACCTTCATGAGGACCAGCACTAGCCCAAATTGGCGATAGTGGTATTTCATTTGTTGGCGATGCCGGACCGATTTGTGGAGATGGTGTGCCGAGTCTTCCATCGTCATATTCCACGACAATGACACCGTAATACTCGACACCATCTACCAGTGGCTGTCCGTTAGCTGATGTGACTTCACTCTGTAACCGGCTGTGAAGAGAAATTGCTTTGTCAACAGTCCTTCCGGCTAAATCCTCAACAGAAACACTTCCGAAGGGCCCCTCGTTAAGGTAGATCAAATAACGCGAGAAATCATCATCGTGAACC
>CEUF01085971.1_pt1 | contig 11966 bp, 8 predicted proteins | sample 531461 | NCBI WGS metagenome assembly CEUF01 (sample SAMEA2623350, study PRJEB7988) | marine metagenome | biome: marine biome (ENVO:00000447); feature: surface water layer (ENVO:00002042); material: "saline water (ENVO:00002010), including plankton (ENVO:xxxxxxxx)" | depth 5 m | reverse complement strand
GACATAAATACAGCTAACCCATTCCAGGCTGGTCAACCTATACCTGAGAATGAAGTCGTTGCAATAAATGGAGGACAAGTTCCATTTACTAGCACAGACCAAAAAGGTAATTTCCGTATTGGTGATGGTCTTACCATAGATCAAACTACATCATCTATTCGTGGAAGAGATTTTAACAGAGCGATACAAGCACAGCTCACTCCTCTAATATTAGCATTAAACTAAAATGGCGATAGCACCAGTCAATAAATTTATATCAGTAGCAGTTCCTGTATCAGTTGGTAAACAAAAACTTTATGAGGTACCCACTGGAACTTCTGCATTACTATTGTATCTTCAGGTAGCTAACGTTGGTATTGGAACAACATTTCCAAAAGTTACATTTACACAACAGAGAACACAGAGAAGCACTGGAAATAAAAGAGAGGTTAGAGTTATAAAAAATGTAGAAATACCACCCAATGACGCAGCTATAATTGTAGATGGTAGATTAGTATTAGAAAAAACTCCTTTAATTTTAGATAAAATTTTTATTGAGGGCACTCAACAAAATGTTGGAATCATAACCTTTGTGGATTACGATGAACCAACAGGTATAGTAACTATAAACACAAAAGAACCTCACCCATTCAAAGCAGGTGATCCAATAACACTTTCAGGTATTGCGATGACATGTAAACCAGGTCAAACTGGTATCACAACAAATATATTTCCAGATCCACCACAATCATATACTGTTGAATCAATTGAAGGATTTGTTGGAACGTCAAAAACATTCACATCCCATATTGGTGGTTCAGTGCCGATTGGAGTTGTTGGTAAAGATTACTCACATTATTACAACTCAGCGATTCATTATTATGAAAGATCAAAACCTCTTGCAGTTGAAGTTGTTCAATCCTCAAATGTTAGTGGATATGTTAAAAAGAGTTCTAGTGCAGGAACAACTGCCATAGCGACAGCATCGGCATCTAATTTAAATAATGGAGCATTGACTGGAAATCTTAACATAAGTAATGGTGGTATGGGATATATTGCTTCACCAACAGTTAATATATCTGGTGGAGGTGGTGCTGGAGGCACAGCAACTGTTACTATCGTAAATGATGTGATAACACAGATAAGTGTGAGTGGTGGTAGTAATTATACCTCTGTTCCAACCATCACAATTGCAGATCCAGAAGGAACAACGTACGATCCAACTTCAGGTAACTTAAGTATATGTTCACCTGCTCATAGTTATTCTGATGGTGATCTTGTCAGACTTGAGAAAGAGGGATTTGCATTTACGTGTCAACTTGATAGTTATAGCACACCTAAAAAATATCCTAGAAATTCAGGTGAGAATGGAACTAATACTGGAGCTTCTAATAACGTTGGAAAACCAGATTATGCTTACGGAAAAATATTAAGAGCGTCAGTTCCAAATATAAATCGTCTGATAGTATTCATTGGTACATCTTCAGATACATCCACTCATGTATACGATCACGCTAATTCTTTAGCAGATAATATTTTTAAAGTTGGTACAAGATATAATGTAAATCGTGCTGTATATTTTGGTGGAGGTTCATCAAGAAATCCAGATCAACAAGTTGTTGAACAATATGACCTTGTTGCGGGTGAGTTAGTGATAACTACATCAGTTCAACACAATCTATCAAATGGGGATAAGATTAGAATTATAGATAACGGTATAATATTCAGTTGTTCAATGGATAATAGAGAGACAGAACATTCTTATCCTCGTGTAACTGATCCTGCCTCAGATGCAGAACTAGTAGTATCTGGTGGTGCTGTAAATAATAATTATAATTCTGCAAATACATTTGTTGTAAACGTCGGTGAGAGCACTTCTGGTGGATTTTTTGCACCATTAGAAATGGAATTGATTGCAAGTATATTGGAGAATAGTACAGCATAATGGTTAAGTATTTAAGTGGTAGAGTCCGAAGAACTCCTCAAGATCAATTAAAAGATGACCGCTATAAGTATCTTAATCTTGAGCAAGCAGAACCTAATTTAGCAGATCCCCTTGTTGGTGGTAGTGTGCCACCTGGAGAGCAATATCAATTGGTCGCTGTTCCAGGATATCCAGGCGAAAGATTTTGGGTGCCAATCGGTGGTGGAGTCATACCAGGTGCAATAAGTGTATTTGATGAAGGAACATTAGTCAGTGCATCAAGTAGTATTACACAATTGAATTTTGTTGGTGCTGCTGTTACTGCTCAAGTTGATGTACAAAGTCCATCAGGACATCCAGGTATCGCTGCTACTATTACAGTCATACCTGTTACTGTTGGAAATGAACCTCCTCCTAATTCATATCATGGAGAATTATGGTGGGAAAGTGATACTGGAGATCTGTTCATTAGATATGAAGATTCTAACTCTTCTCAATGGGTGATGGCAAACGCTGGTGGACAGGGAGCTACGGGTGATAAGGGAAGTAAAGGTCAAAAAGGAGATGTTGATGCAGTAGGTAATAAAGGTGAGGCTGGCACTAAAGGTCAAAAGGGTGATGAGGGTATAAAAGGAAATGAAGGGGACAAAGGTAATATTGGTAATAAGGGGAATAAAGGTGCAGCATCCACAGTTAAGGGATCCAAAGGTCAGAAAGGTGAGCAAAATGATAAGGGTAATAAAGGAACACAGGGAAATAAAGCAGGTTTAAATTATAGATTCTCAGCAGTAACTACGCAAGCAGATCCAACTCAAGGAGTATTTCGATATGATAATGGAACGGTCAGCAACGTCACTGAAATTTACATTGATGATTTGGATGAAAACTCTGTTGATGTATCAAGCTTAATTTTATCTTGGGATGATTCAAATAGTAATCTTAAAGGAAATTTGATTATTGAGTCAAATAGTAATTCGGATAATACTCATGCAATATTTGAGATAACATCAGTAACTGATTCGTCGGGATATTTGACTATTTCTGTACAGAATGGAACTGGAACTACTCCGTCTGATACAGAAGATTGTGTATTAAATTTTGCGAGAACTGGTGATAAGGGTCAGAAAGGACAAAAAGGTGACAAAGGAAATAAAGGAGATAAAGGCAACAAGGGTGATAAGGGTCAAAAAGGTAATGACGGAATTCTTGGTTCAAAAGGACAAAAGGGTCAGCAAGGAGATAAAGGTCAAAAGGGTGAGGTAGGAGAGAAAGGTCAAAAAGGACAAAAGGGACAAAAGGGAGATAAAGGCACCAAGGGTGATAAGGGTCAGAAAGGACAAAAAGGTGACAAAGGAAATAAAGGAGATAAAGGCAACAAGGGTCAACAAGGTCAGGAAGGAGATAAAGGTTTAAAAGGTGACAAGGGTAACAAAGGTGAAGTTGGTGCTAAAGGAAATCAAGGCGATAAAGGAAATAAAGGTGATAAAGGTACAAAGGGAAATGAAGGTCCAGCAGGTCCAGCCTCTACTAAAGGTAATAAAGGAGACACTGGTGATAAAGGTAGTAAAGGAGACAAAGGAAGTAAAGGTGATAAAGGAACTAAAGGTGATGAAGGTCAGCAGGGAACTGCTGGTGCAGATGGAGATGGAGGAGGATTATTCTCGATAGAGGGTGAAAGGAATGGTAGCGTTAGCACTAACTCATACTATGCTGTTGGTAATGGTGCTCAACCCACTAGAGGTCAAAAAATACCAATTGATACTTCATTACAGTATTTGACATTATCTAATGATTCAAATTCAACCATGACAGTTGAACTTTATGTCAACGGGAGTGGTTCAGGAAAAACAGTTTCATTATCAAGTTCTAGATCAGCTACTGCAGATTTCACATCTGCCCCTCTTTCTATAAATGCAGGTGACACAGTAACATTTAGATGTGTTTCTGGATCTACTTCAGCAGTTTCAGTTGTTGCTGGATGGTTTGGTCATGATGGTGTTAAAGGTCAGAAAGGAACTACAGGTGATAAAGGACAGAAAGGTCAGGATAATTCTACAAAAGGTAATAAAGGCGACATAGGTGAAAAGGGAACAACAGGTAGTACAGGTGATAAGGGTAACACAGGTGATAAGGGTAACAAGGGAGACATAGGCCCATCTGGTAGTTCAATAAAAGGTGATAAGGGTCAGAAAGGAAATCAAGGTGATAAAGGTACAAAGGGAAATGAAGGTCCAGCAGGTCCAGCGTCAACTAAAGGTAACAAGGGTGTCAAAGGAGATAAAGGACAAAAAGGTGAGGTAGGAGATAAGGGAATTACTGGTGACAAGGGAAACACTGGTGATAAGGGAAATACTGGTGATAAAGGTGGCAAAGGTGATAAGGGTCAAAAGGGTACTAAGGGTGATGATGGTCCTACAGGTCCAGCAGGTCCAGCGTCCACTAAGGGAAATAAAGGACAGAAAGGAACAACTGGTTCTCAAACATTTACTGTAACATTAAACAATGCGGGTAATAGATATTTGATTGATGGTGTTGAGCAACCAACAATTAAATTAGTAAGAGGATTTACTTATACATTTAATGTAAGTGTTACTGGACATCCATTCTGGATTAAAACAACAAATTCTCAAGGAACTGGTAATGGAGCATCTGGTGTTACAAACAATGGTGCTACATCGGGAGCGATTACATATATTGTTCCAAGCAATGCACCTAATACATTATATTATGTCTGTCAGTATCATAATTACATGTATGGGCAGATTGATGTTCTTGATCTAGCACAAAAAGGTGATAAGGGTGAAAAGGGTGAAAAGGGACAAAAAGGTGTAAAGGGAGATAAAGGCACAAAGGGTCAAAAAGGAACTGAAGGAGATAAGGGTAATACAGGAGACAAAGGAAATCAAGGAGATAAAGGTACTAAGGGTCAAAAAGGAGTAAAAGGAGAAAAAGGTCAAAAAGGTGATAAGGGTCAAAAAGGAGGAAAGGGAGATAAAGGCACAAAAGGAAATGAAGGTCCAGCAGGTCCAGCGTCTACAAAAGGTAGCAAAGGTGAAGTTGGTGATAAAGGTAACGAGGGGAACTTTGGTGGTGCTACTTTTGATTATACTTTTAGCACATCTACTGGCACACCAACAGATTTAAATTCTGGAAGGTTAAGACTTAATAATTCGTCTGTAAGTTCAGCGACTGTAATGTTTATAGATGATGAGGATGATAATGGAACAGACATTCAAGCATTTTTAAGAACGATTGATGATTCAACATCTACAATAAAAGGACATGTTAGAATATCAAATAAATCAAACGCTGATGATTTTGCTATATTTACAATAGCTTCAGCATCTGAGCAATCAGGTTTCCATCAAGTAAATATAAGTTATGTTTCTGGAAGTGCATCATCTTTTAGTAATGGTGAAGATATAATAGTCACCTTTGCTAGAACTGGTGATATGGGAGATAAAGGTGAAAAAGGTCAAAAGGGAGACAAAGGTAATAAGGGTGTTAAAGGTGAAAATGGTGAGAAAGGAACCAAAGGTGATAAAGGACAAAAAGGACAAAAGGGAACTAAAGGTGATAAGGGACAGAAAGGTACAAAGGGAGATACTGGTGACAAAGGTAACACAGGTGATAAAGGTAATACAGGTGATAAGGGAAATGAGGGTGCTCAAGGTCCAGCAGGTCCAGCCTCCACAAAAGGTAATAAAGGGAACACTGGTGATAAGGGAAACACTGGTGACAAGGGAAATCAGGGGGATAAAGGTAGTAAAGGTCAGAAAGGTCAGAAAGGTCAGAAAGGTGATAAGGGTCAGAAAGGTGTAAAGGGAGATAAAGGTACTAAGGGAAATGAAGGTCCAGCAGGTCCAGCATCCACGAAGGGTAACAAAGGCACCACAGGTGACAAGGGAAATACTGGTGATAAAGGTAATACTGGTGATAAAGGTAATACTGGTATTCAAGGTCCAACTGGTGGTTCATTAGATTATTGTAATCTTAATAAGTCTAGTTTAACTGAAAATATTAATGTTAGTATTGGAAGTTATGCAAAGGTACGTTTTGATTCAGAGGTATTTAAAGCAGGTATATTCACACACAGTAATTCAAGTAATCCTGAGAGATTAACTGTAACAGCTGATGGTACATATACTATTAACGTTACTATTGGTTATGAAAACACAGGTGGTAATAGAATATCACCTAGAGCGTCTATATTAAAAAATGGTACAGAAATAACAGAAACAAGAACATCTGGTTATAGTAGAGGTTCTGGTTATGGTGACGACAAGACATTACAGATAAACACAGTTTTACAACTTTCTACGAATGACTATCTCGAAGTCATCGCATGGAGAGACCAAGCTGACCAAGTGCAGAATGTCAATACAGTTCCAGGTGAGTGTGAATTTGTTGTTACCAGAACTGCTGGTGCTGCTGCTTCTTCTGGTGCTAAAGGTCAAAAAGGTGACAAAGGTGACAAAGGACAAAAGGGAGTTGAAGGTCCTACAGGTCCAACAGGTGGTCAAGGTCCTCAAGGTAACTCTGTAAAGGGACAGAAGGGAGAGAAAGGGCAAAAAGGAGATAAGGGGCAGAAAGGTACAAAGGGAAATGAAGGACCAACAGGTCCAGCGTCAACAAAAGGTAATAAAGGTGACAAAGGAGATAAAGGAATAAAAGGAATTAAGGGTGATGATGGTCCTACAGGTCCTCAAGGTAACTCTATAAAAGGTCAAAAAGGAGAAAAAGGAGATAAAGGGCAGAAAGGTACAAAGGGAAATGAAGGACCAACAGGTCCAGCGTCTACAAAAGGTAACAAAGGAGATAAAGGACTAAAAGGTATAACTGGTGCTACAGGTGGCACAGTAGATTATTGTAATCTTACCAAATCCAGTCTAACCGAAAACATAAATGTCGCTAATTCAAGTCCAGTTATCGTTCGCTTTGATTCTGAAGTAGCTAAAGCTTCAATTTATACCCATAGTAATTCTTCAAATCCAGGTAGAGTAACAGTTACTGCAGATGGTTTTTATATCATTAATGCTACTATAGGTTATGATAACACAGGTGCTAACAGAGTATCACCAAGAGCATCATTATATAAAAATGCAAGCGAAATAACTGAGACTACGGCTTCAAGTTATAGTAGAGGTGCTGGTTATGGTGACGAAAAAGCAATACAAATAAACACAACATTACAGTTGTTGTCAGGTGATTATATTGATGTTAGAGCATGGAAAGACCAATCTGACCAAAATAATGCTGTCAATACAGTCGCAGGTGAGTGTGAATTTGTAATTACTAGAATCTCTTCCGCTGCTGCTGCTTCTGGTACTAAAGGTCAAAAAGGTGATAAGGGTACAAAAGGAGATGTAGGTCCACAAGGTATTTCTGGAAATTCTGTTAAGGGTACAAAGGGAGATGTAGGTCCACAGGGAAATAAAGGTAATAAGGGAGATGTAGGTCCACAAGGTACTGCAGGAAATTCTATTAAGGGTACAAAGGGAGAAAAGGGACAGAAAGGGCAGAAAGGTGATAAAGGAGTTAAGGGACAAAAGGGAGTTGAAGGTCCTACAGGTCCAACTGGTGCATCAACAGCTTCATCTGTTCTCATATCAACAACATCACCTTCATCAGCAACTGCTGGAGACTTGTGGTGGGATAGTGATGAAGGTGATTTACACATTTACTATAATGATGGAAATTCATCTCAATGGGTAAGTATTCAGGCAACAGGACCAACAGGTCCAGCAGGACCAACAGGACCAACAGGAGCACCAGGACCAACAGGTCCAGCAGCTCCGAGTACATCTGATGTGATTGAAGCAAATAAATTCTTCCAAAACGCAACATCATTAACAGTATCAACTACTTTCCCTGCTACTGGAACAAAAAATGGTGGAGTTTTTGGTCCATATACAATAGCATCAGGTGTGACTTTTACAATCAGCAGTGGTTCAACATTTACAATTATATAACATATATAATATACAAAGATATCAACATAATGTCAGAATTAAGAACCAATCGAATCGTTCCTCTCGGTGGTCTGCCAAGTGGTTCTTCTGGTGGAATTACTCAAATTAAAAATACAACTAAAACTGATCCTTGGGTACATCCTGGTACATATATTAATTACGAACAAGTCACTGGATTGAATGTCTCAATCACTCCAACAAGCACTGATAATAAAATTCTAGTCACTGCATCGGTTAATTTTGCCACATCATACTGGCAGGGTTATGGAGCACTTTATAAAAAAATAGCTTCTGGTTCTTATTCAATTGTAGATGGAGCAGTAGGAGGTGCGTATAGTAGTGCACCTCGATATTCATTCACTGGTCTTCAATATGAGGGGGCAGTTCAAGCTCGTAATCAGTATCACGGGACTCTAACATATCTTGATTCACCAAACACCACAAGTGAAGTCACATATTCGATTGCTTTGAGAGGTTACAGCAATTCTTATGCAGTGTACTGTAATCGAAACCCTGATGACCGTACGTCTAATGATTATCATGGAAGAGGTGCAAGTTTCATTACTGTAATGGAAGTTTCAGGATAAATAATCAAAAAAATTATATGAGCACATTAAACGTCAATACGATAAAAAGTCAATCGACTTCTGCACCTGCTATTCAAAACAATTTAGGCACAGAGGTGGGACAATTTGTAAAAGCTTTTGTTCATTATAATCAACAAACTGATACTATGGGTCAAAACTTTAACATCTCTAGTGTTGATGATATTAGTGAAGGGGTTTTTCATGTCAATTTTTCGACTGCTTTTCCTAATGCGAATTATGCATATACTTTTGGTTCTAAGGGACAAGTTGCATCTGGAGGTGGAGAACACACTCAGATGTATACATACTTTGCTACTCCTTCGGCAAGTAAACTTCAAGTTGGTGTGTTTAGACCAGAAAACAGTGGTGCAAGGGCAGATGACGAAAGAGCATGTGTAATCGTTTGTGGGTAATTAACTATGTCAACACTTAAAGTAGGATCAATTCAAGACATATCTGGTGGTAATGCCTCAACAGCACAGCAACTATTTGAAGGTAGGGCAAGAGCTTGGATGTGGTATGATCAGAGAGGTATAGTGGATACTTATAACAAATATGGAGTTACAAGTGTTACTGATTTAAACAATGGATATTTTAGAATGAATTTTGCAAATACTCTTTCAAATCCATGTGCTGTTGGAGCAGTTAGTTACGACTCTAACGTATCTGACGGAACACACTCTGACACGATAGCCCTCATGGTGACTAATACATACTGTGAAGGTGGAACATTTAATACTTCTCATGCTTACTATGATTGTAATTATTGTATGGTTGCAGTATTTTCTGATTCCAATAATTAAAATACACTATAAATAAAAATAAAAAAAAATGGCAAACTCTGATAAAAGAATAATTTACATCCAAGATAATGGTGTGGTTGCCGTAATTTGTCCTGCGGATAATTGTGGTTTAACCGTTGAAGAAATTCAAGCAAAAGATGTTCCAGCAGGAAAACCATCATATATAGTAGACAAATCAGAAGTCCCTACTGATCGAAGTTTTAGGGACGCTTGGACTTATACACCTTAAAAATTATGGGATTTGGAATCAACATGGACAGAGCTAGAGAAGTCCATAGAAATAAAATAAGAATTGCAAGAGAACCAAAATTAAAAGAACTTGACATTGAGTTTCAAAAAGCACTAGAAACAGGTGTTTCTACTACTGATATTGTATCCAAGAAAAACGCATTAAGAGAAGCACCCGCTGCTGTTGGTATTACAACTGCTTCAACCACAACAGAGTTAAAACAACAATGGGATACATCCATTCTTGGTGAATCACCTTATTCTTGATAGATTGATATGGCAGCCTTTAATTTTCCAAATAGTCCCTCCGATGGGCAGGTTCACACAGAAAATGGTGTTAGTTTTGTTTGGGATAATACTAATGGTGCTTGGAAAAAAAATCCTGGCACATTAACAAAGGGTCAAAAGGGTGATGTAGCTGGTACACCAATTGGTCAGGTTATTGCCTGGTCAGGAAGTGCAAGTTCTCTTCCAGCAGGGTATTTTTTATGTGATGGATCAGCAGTAAGTAGAACCACTTATGCAGATTTGTTTGCGATTATCGGAACCACGCATGGTGCAGGAGATGGGTCAAGCACATTTAATCTTCCAAATTTAACAGATAGATTTGTTGTTGGTGCTTCAAATAGTACAGGAGATACATCATATCCAGGCGTTTCACCAGGTGCTACAGGTGGTAGTGCAGATGCTATCGTACCAACACACAAACACAGTATCACAGATCCTGGTCACTTCCATACCACACTTAATTATGTTGGTCGCTCCAACTACGCAGAACCTAGAAACTTTGGTGTAGGTACTGATGGAAACCTTAACAATACAGGTAACACCGATAATAAATCAACTGGTATTACAGAAACACAGAATGAAGGTGTGTCTGCAACAAACAAAAACTTGCCACCATTCTATTCACTTGCTTACATTATTCAATTCTCTCAAGGTGGACAAGTCGCAAAGGGTCAAAAGGGTGAAATTGGACCACAGGGTGGAGGTGCTCCAGTTGGTCAGATTGTTGCTTGGTCAGGAAGTGCAGGATCTTTACCAACAGGTTATTTTTTATGTGATGGTGCAGCGATAAGTAGAACCACATACTCTGCTCTCTTCACAGTTGTTGGAACCACGCATGGTGCAGGAGATGGATCATCGACATTTAATATACCAGATTTAAGAGATAGATTTATAATAGGTGCTTCAAATAGTACAGGTGATACAACATATCCAGGTGTCTCTCCTGGTGCTACAGGAGGTTCAGCAACCGACACGGTTAATATCTCTGTTAGTGGTACTACAGATTTTGATAATGCTGGTGTTAACAATCTAGGTAACTATGTACATGCTGGTACTGGTTCACGAGTACAGCATACACATGATTTCAGTGGTTCTGGTTCTGATACAGTAAATACTCTCCCACCATACTATGCTCTTGCTTATATAATTCAATTCGCTCAAGGTGGAGTCGTTTCAAAGGGTGAAAAAGGTGCTCAAGGAACTTCAGGACCTACAGGTCCAGCAGGTCCACCAGGTCCAGCATCAACTGTTGCAGGTCCACAAGGTACACAAGGTCCAGCAGGTCCGCCAGGTCCGCCAGGTCCGACTGGTTCCGCAGGTTCTGCTTCAAATTATCAAGTATTCACATCATCTGGAACTTGGACAAAACCAGCGTCAGGAAATATTTGTAACGTCTACATGTGGGCAGGTGGTGGCGGTGGTGGAGGTAACTCCACCTTTAATGGTGGTGGCGGTGGCGGTGGATATGCCGAATACCAAATCCCAATGTCTAGTTTAGGAGCTACTGTATCAGTAACTGTTGGTGCTGGTGGTGGAGTAAATCAGAATGGTGGAACAACTCAATTTGGTAGCAGTTCTTACGCAGTTTATGGTGGTGTCGCAGGACATAATGGAACCAATTATGAAACAAGTGGATATGGTGGAAATGGTGGAGGTCCATTAGGAACAGGAGGGGGAGCTAGTAGAGGATTTTATGGTTCGAGCTCCACTGATGATGGAACGCAGGATTATTATAATACTTCAGCGAGTTCAGGAAAGGATGGACACTCTGGTGGTGGAGGAGGATCTGCTGCTGGTGGAGGTGGTGCTAACACTGGTAGTGGTGGCGGTGCTGCTTACATGGCTGGAGGAGGCGGTGGTTCTAGAAGATATAGTACAAGTAAAAGCGGTGGAGCAAGTCAAGGAGGTGGTAATGGCGGTGCTGGTCTGGTCGATGGAACTGCTCCAGCTGGTGGAGGAGGTGCTAGAAGGTCGGGTGCTAGGGGTGAGGTACGAGTTTTAGTTGTTTAAGAAATATATTATAGTCAATAATATAAAACATACTTTCTCTTATACCCATATTTGTCATTTTAATAATACGATGTTTACCATCTATCATTCGATACTTACAATTATATGGGTTTTGTCCTATTGTTAATATTCCTGGAAAATTTATGTTACAAGCATTATATCTCTCTTCATAAAG
>CEUF01008109.1_pt1 | contig 12024 bp, 8 predicted proteins | sample 531461 | NCBI WGS metagenome assembly CEUF01 (sample SAMEA2623350, study PRJEB7988) | marine metagenome | biome: marine biome (ENVO:00000447); feature: surface water layer (ENVO:00002042); material: "saline water (ENVO:00002010), including plankton (ENVO:xxxxxxxx)" | depth 5 m | reverse complement strand
AGCGGAGTAGTAGTTTTAGGATATTTTCTTGATGGAATGTTTGAAGCAGAAGAAATTTTTGCTAAACACGATGAAAATTATATGCCACCATCGCTATCAATTGAGGAGGCAAAAACATGATAGGTGAGATATCACATTTTCTGTCTTTATCAGCAGTTGTTATATTTTGTTTAATCTTAATTTTCAATTCCTTTTTCTTTCTTGGCAAGACTCATCCTAATCAACTTAGTCTTTCGTTGAGAATGTTTAATCAAGCTTGCTGGCTTATTTTTATTTCCTTTGGAATATATGTATATCTTTCAATAAATGATGATTTTTCTATTGCATATATAGCAAGTCATTCTAACTCTCAATTACCAATCTTTTATAAAATTAGCTCAATTTGGAGTGCCCATGAGGGATCAATGTTTCTGTGGATAGTTTTTTTGACTGTTTGGAGCCTACTCTTTATTAATTCTCTTAATCATAAACATCCCTTAAAAAGAACAACTTTAGTTATGTTAAGTTTGATAATTTTTGGGTTTTTATTATTTCTGCTATTAACATCAAATCCATTCGAAAGGATACTACCTTTTGGTGCGATTGAGGGCGCAGACATAAATCCAGTTTTGCAGGATCCAGCCTTAGCAATACATCCGCCAATGTTATATTTGGGATATGTAGGATTTGTAATTTCCTTTAGTTTCATCAGTGCTTATCTTTTTCATGGAAATTTCAAATTAGAATGGGAGAAAGATATTAAGGAATGGTCTTTGGTTGCATGGATTTTCTTAACTATTGGAATAACTTTAGGAAGTTGGTGGGCATACTATGAGCTTGGATGGGGAGGGTATTGGTTTTGGGATCCCGTAGAGAATGTTGCATTGATGCCATGGCTTGCTGCAACAGCCTTTATGCACTCTTTGTATGCTTCTTCAAAATCAAATGTTTTAAAAACTTGGACTATGTTTTTAGGAATTTTAATTTTTGCTTTAAGCCTTTTCGGAGCCTTTATTGTTAGATCAGGAATAATTGATAGTGTCCATTCATTTGCAAACGATCCTCAACGAGGCTTATACCTCTTAATTTTCTCTGGCTTGATTACATTATTAGCGTTGGGGATTTTTTCATACAGACTTCCTTCCTTGAACGAATCAAGATTTATAGTATCGGGCTCAAAAGAATCGTTTCTTTCTATGAACAACATTCTCATGGTTACGAGCATTTTTTCTATTTTTCTTGGGGTAACATACCCGCTTATTGTCGAAGCAATAAATGGAGAAAAGGTAAGTATTGGACCTCCTTACTACAATACAATTTTTGCTCCATTAATTCTTATTTCCTCCATATTTATTATGGCTTCTGTAGATTCTTTATGGCAACGTTCCAAGCCAATAAAAAGCGTTGCCTTAACAATATTTATTCCACTAATACTATCAAGTATATTTACTTATATTGTTTGGCATGCAACATCAATTTTTTCAATTCTCCCATACATTGGAATTTTTTCCGGGTTACTTATTCTTTTTAGTTATTTGCATAGGATATTTAGTAATTTTCTATCTAAAAAGTTTATTAATAAGGGAAGCGCAATTGCGCATATAGGTTTGGGGCTATTATTTTTAGCAGTTTCTTTAAACAGTATCTTAAGTTATGAAAAAAACTTGAATTTAGCGCCTGGCGAGTCTATACAAATTAACCAATCTATTAAAAAATTCTCATTTGATGATATAAAAGTCTTGAAAGCCTCAAATCACGACGTGATTTCTGTAGAAGTATCTCTAGTTCAAGATGGAAAAAATATTTCTCTAAATCCTCAAAAAAGAAAATATACTACGAGAGGTCAAATCACTACAGAATCATCTATCCATGCTTCTTTTCTTAAAGATACATACCTAACAATTGGCGATCAACTAGAAAATGGGAGCTGGACTTTTGCCTTAAAAATTAATTATTTTATAAAATGGATTTGGTTTTCTGCTTCTTTAATGGTTTTGGGCATGCTTATTACAATTTTCAAAAAGAAAGCAATATGAATAAGTCTATAAGGTTCTTCATAGTTCTAGTGCCTATCATGATTTTTGCTTTTTTTGCTAAAGTACTTATAGAAGATGATGATAAATTTTTAAGATTTAACACTAAAAATTTCCCCTCATTTCAATTGAACGACCTTGATGGAAACCCAGTTAAGTATGAATCTTTAAGTGGAATCAAATTAGTAAATGTTTGGGCGAGTTGGTGCATTACATGCCTTGTTGAACATCCATTTTTAACCAAGTTATCGGATGAAAATGTTCAAATAGTTGGCCTGAATTATAAAGACTCAGATAACAAAGCAAGTGAATGGCTGCAAAAGCACGGAAATCCATATGTTTTTTCGATATATGATCCAAGAGGAGATTTAGCTTTTGATCTTGGGGTAACTGGTGCCCCTGAATCTTATTTATTAATAGATAATCAGGTGGTAGCGAAAATTCAAGGTGAAATGACTCCAAAAAAATGGGAAACAGTTTTTGATCCTCTAGTTAACAAAGCTTATAAAAAAAAATGATAAAGAGAAATTTTTTTTTACTAGCTTCTTTTTTTATTTTCTCTTCATCTAGTTTTGCAGAAATAGTTTATCAGTTTGATGACCCTGCTCAGGAAAAAAGATTTTATTCATTAATCTCAGAAATTAGATGTCCAAAATGCACTAGTGGCAGTATCGCAAGCTCTGATGCTCCCGTATCAAGAGATTTAAAAAATAAGGTATATGAGCTTATGGTTGAAGGCTCATCAGATCTTGAAATAAAAAAATATGTATCAGATAGATTTGGTAATTTTTCAGATTATAGACCTCCGCTAGAAGGCGCAAATTACATCCTTTGGTTATCACCCTTTATTTTTTTCTTTCTAATAGCAGCAATCTTTTTTTTCAAGCGAAGAGTTTAATGTTATTTATCATTGCTTCTACAATAATTATATTATTGCCTGTAATTACCTATTTACTTAACCCTTTATCTAATCAAAAATCACTTATTTTTTTAGTCACCATTTTGGTATATGGAGGATTTGTTTTAAATTTTATTTCAAACAAACCACTCATCGGTTCTTGGGTTCAGGCTACTCAATCTGAATCAATTCTGAGGACTATTTCTCGTGATGAAGAGGTTGATAAGCTTTTTTTAAATCAATATATTGATAAGCCTTCTGAAGAGCAGTCTTTTTTAATTGGCACTCAAGTTTTTTATAAAGCTTTAGAAGCACAATCGTTTATCTCAGCAGAAAGTATTCTTAAACATTTAAATACAAATTTTGTATCTGAAAATTTTCAAGTTCCTATTTTTAACCTTTTGGCAGATTTCAGAGATGAGAAATATCCTGAAATTGCAAATTCTAATCTTCTTATCAATATTGAAAATCCTGTTAATTGTAATATGCAGTTATTAAAGCTGGGTGTCTCTATTCCAAATGGGCCAGGAGTAAATATCGCTTCAAAAGAGATTTTGTCTCCAAATATTTATATGCCAATAAAGTTAGATAAATCTAATTCGATGGTAAGAGGCTTTGATATTGCTTCTGCTTTCATGCAGCAAGAAGTCGTAAAGGTCAAGGCTTTAGCTGAGTGTGATAATTTTACTTTTGAAGCATATAAGACTATAGATTTAAAGTATTCTCAAGATAATCATGAGGAGCTGTTTTTTTATACTGATGAATGGTTAAAAAAGGAACAATAGTTTAAAATAAGGTAAGGAATTATTTAATGCAGCTTAAACATATCAGACTGGCTGGATTTAAAAGTTTCGTGGATCCCACGAGGATATCTTTCCCTACAAATATGGTTGCTGTTGTTGGTCCAAATGGCTGCGGGAAATCTAATGTTATTGATGCTGTTCGTTGGGTTTTAGGAGAGTTATCTGCTAAGAATCTGCGTGGTGATTCTATGTCTGATGTTATTTTTAATGGTTCAGATTTAAGGAAGCCTTCAGGCCAATGCAGCATTGAACTTCTTTTTGATAACTCTATGGGTAAATTGGGTGGTGAATATGCAAAGTATAGTGAAATATCAATCAAGAGATTGATGACAAGGGATGGACAATCAAATTATTCAATTAATAATACTTCATGCAGACGAAAAGATGTTCAAGATATTTTTCTTGGAACAGGCCTTGGACCAAGAAGTTATGCAATTATTGAGCAAGGGATGGTATCTAAAATTGTAAGCGCTAAACCAGAAGAAATGAGAGTTTATATCGAGGAGGCAGCTGGAATTTCAAAATATAAGGAAAGAAGAAAAGAGACAGAGCAAAGAATTAAAAAAACTAAGGAAAATCTTTCTAGGGTCAAAGATATTAGAGATGAAATTCAAAGATTAATTAATAGATTACAAAATCAGGCTAAGGCTGCCGAACAATATAAAAAACTGCAAACCGAGGAGAAAGAGTTAAAATTAAAAATTTCAATATTAAATACCTTAAGTGCTAAAGCTAAAAAAGATTCGTTAAGTTCAAAAATTTCTCTACTTGATAACCAAATAACTGTTAAGTCTTCTGAAGTAGACACCCATCAAACTTCCATTGATCAAATTAAGACAGAGCATTCCTCTGTATTATCTGCTTTCGAAGGTGCACAAAAAAATTTTTATACTATTGGTTCAGAAATTGCTAGGCAAGAAACTAATCTTCAAAATATTAATAAGGCAATCCTAGGACATGAAGAGGATCTTTCAAAAGTAAAAGATAGGTATGCTGAGGCACTGCAAAATGAATCTAGCTTGAAGAACATCAGCCCAAAAGAAAAAGCAATGAAATTGCTTGAAACTATTTTAGAGGGCTTGAAAGATTTTGGTTCGTCAGCTGATTCTATTCGTAATAAAGCAATTGAGTTAAGGGATTTATTAACAAGCATCCTAAAAATTACTTCCGCACAATCTAAAAATATAACTAATGAATATTTGCATAGGCAGAATGAAATTTCAGAGCAATTAATACAAGCAAAAGAAAATAAATTAAAAGCAGAAAATGATTTAACAGGGTTAGTAAAAAAGAGTTCTAATGCAGAAGCTGAATTAAATTCTATTCGTCAAAAACAATCAATTGTTGATGCTTCAATTCAAGAGGTAGAAAATAAAAAATCTATTGCTGCTCTAGATCTGAGGTCTCTCGAGGAAAAATTAAATAATCTTAAACTGGATTTAAGAACATTTGAGGTAAATTTAGATAATGCATCTCAAACCTTAAAGAAGGCTGGAGTTTCAGTTTCTGAGCTTAATGCTAAAGATTATGAAGACATGAATCTCCAAGATCTAGAATCATCTTTGGCATCAACTCAATCCTCTATTATATCTTTGGGAGCCATTAACTTAGCGGCACCAGATGAAATTGAAGAGGAGTCAAAACGCATTGTTGAGCTTGATTCTCAGTTAGAAGATTTGAATGAAGCTCTAGATAAGCTTCAAAGTGCAATTAAAAAGATAGATATTGAATCTAAGATGAAGTTTGATGAAAGTTTTAACTCTGTAAACAAAAAAATACAAGAAATTTTCCCTAAACTTTTCGGTGGCGGTAAAGCCGCATTGCAATTAATAGATGGAGATTCATTAAATTCAGGCATAACTCTTGTTGCACAGCCTCCAGGTAAAAAAAATGCAACGATCTCTCAGCTATCAGGGGGAGAAAAAGCGATGACAGCACTTTCCCTGGTGTTTGCATTATTTGAGTTAAATCCGGCTCCCTTTTGTATGTTGGATGAAGTGGATGCACCTTTAGATGATATAAATGCTACAAGGTTTGTTTCTATGGTTGAAGAAATGTCCGATAGAGTTCAATTTATTTTTATTACGCACAATAAAATTTCCATGGAAAAAAGCGACTACTTGATGGGGATTACCATGCAGGAGGCGGGAGTTTCACGAGTTGTGTCAGTGGATGTAAAAGAAGCACTGAAGCTAGCTGCTTCATAGCATGCCTACCAATTTACAAATTTTGTTGATTGTAGTGGCTTCAGTATTCTTCTTAATCGTCTTATATCTTTTTTTTAGACCTTTATTTACACGCTCATTAATTCAAAATTCTATTGATGATTCTCAATCGTCGCTTTTTGAGGGAGAGCCTCAGCAAGGTTCTCTAGGATTCAATGATGAGGATACATCTCTCCAGGAGCAAGAGTTAATAATTTTAAATTTAGTTTCAATGGATAAGTCAAATTTTGATATGAATCAAGTTCTTATGTTATTAAAAAATTTAGATGCAAAATATTTTGATGGATTTTTTAGTTATAGAGATATTCATGGAAAAGAGATTTTTAGAATTGCAAGCGGTATTAATCCAGGCATTCTCGAGCCACATGTTAAAACTCATGTTCTTTTGCTAGCCCTAGATCTAAATCAGGTTAGCGATCCATCGAAAGCTTTTGAAATTATGCTTGATTCAGCCTCAAGCATCTCAGAGAAACTTTATGCGAGTATTTGTGATGCATCAAGAGCACCATTAAGCAAACAAATGATTGAACATCTTAAATTGAAAGCTCAAGAAGTTAGCCGCCTTAAATCTCTAAGAGATTTTTCTGAATGAGTAAGCTAAATAAAAGATATCTCGCAATCCAAGAACAAATAAGAACCCTTGATCATGAGTATTATATTCTTGATACTCCCTCAAAATCTGATCATGAATACGATGAGTTATTTAAAGAGTTAAATTACATAGAATCTCAACATCCTGATTGGATTACTCCTGAATCTCCGTCACAAAGAGTAGGAATTAAGCCTGCAAGTGATTTTTCTACTTTCAAACACTTTACTCAAATGCTTTCATTAGCCAATGCTTTCAATGAAGAGGACTTACAAAACTTTCATGATCGAATTCTTAAAAATCTTGGTGATGATCAACACATAAATTATTTTTGTGAGCCAAAGATGGATGGCGCAGCCATTTCTTTAATTTATGAAAAGGGTATTTTAATTAGAGGTGTCACAAGAGGCGATGGAACCCTTGGGGAAGACATAACCTCTAACATTAGAACTATTAGATCTATTCCACTTAAGCTTGTAAAGTCAAATCATCCTTTTCCTGATTTGCTTGAAGTAAGAGGAGAGGTGTTTATTAGTAAATCTGACTTTGAAGATTTAAATTTAAAAGCAACACGAAATGGTGAAAAAGTATTTGCAAATCCTAGAAATGCTGCTGCTGGAAGTCTGAGACAATTAAATCCTGCAATTACCAGCTCAAGACCCCTGGCTTTTTTTGCTCATGGTATCGGATTATGTGATCGAAAAGAATTTAAAGATTTACAAGAAATATTCGAAGTTTTTTCTTCCTGGGGATTGCCTGTGAACAATTTAAATCAGTTAGCCTCCTCAATAACAGAGTGTCATAAGTATTTTCAAAAAATAGAATCCTCAAGGGATAGTATTCCATTTGAAATTGATGGAGTTGTTTTTAAAGTCAATGAGATATCTTTACAGAAACAACTTGGAGAAATAGCAAGATCACCTAGATGGGCGATTGCACATAAATTTCCTGCTGAGGAAGTTTTTACTGAAATTGAAAATATAGATTTCCAAGTTGGGAGAACTGGCGTTCTTACTCCAGTTGCAAAGCTTAAAACAGTTAACGTGGGGGGCGTAAATGTTAGTAACTGCACCCTTCATAATCTTGATGAACTAACTCGATTGGATCCTAGACCAGGAGATGGCGCTTTGATAAAAAGGGCAGGTGATGTAATCCCAAAAATGGTTGAGGTTATTCCAAAAAAGAAAAATCGATCAAATTCAGTGAAAACTCCAAAGAAGTGCCCAAGATGTAATTCAGATATAGTTTTTAATTATCAGTCTGAATGGAAGATTTTTGATAAAAATACATCAAAACTTGTTAAAAAATTCTCTAGTAATTACGAGGCCAAAAAATTTCAAGATGAAAATCAGGAATCAAAATTTAATATATCTGAAGAGCGACTAAAGACTCCATTTATAAAGTGCTCGGGTGGTAATAATTGTCCTGAAATTTTTCAAGGTAAATTTACTCACTTTGTATCAAGAAAGGCAATGGATATTGACGGACTCGGCCAGGAAATATTATTTACCTTAATTAATCAAAAATTTATAAAAGATTTTTCTGATCTGTATTATTTAGCAGATCATCGATCTGAGCTTGAGAAGCTTGAAAGGTTTGGAGAGAGATCAGTTGAAAATTTACTTCAATCTATAAAAAAATCTTCTTCAGTTGAGTTGCATAGACTAATTTATGCTTTAGGCATAGAGGAGGTTGGTGAAACAACCTCAAGAAATCTAGCTAATTATTTTGGGACTATGAATTATTTTCTAAAATCTAGCTTTGAAGATTTAATCGCAGTGCCTGACATTGGTCCAAGAGTGGCTTCAAAAATAACAGATTATATTTATGATATTGAAAATATAACCTCGCTTCAAAAATTACTTCATTGTCTAAATGTTATTAATCCAGGTTTAAAAACTGCATCTAAAGATATGAAATTTTCTGGATTGCAGATTGCAATCACCGGAAAAATATCTCCAATGTCTAGAGATGAGGTAAAAAATCTATTGATATCCGAGGGTGCAAAAGTAACAAGCTCAATTTCAAAAAAAACAGCTTACTTAATTGTAGGTGAAAATGCTGGCTCTAAACTTGATAAGGCAAAAACACTTGGTGTTAAAATTGTGGACGCAGTTGATATAAATAATTTTATAAATGATCCAAAAAAATTCTAGAAGTTTTTTCATTATATTAATTCTAGTTATCTCTTCATGTGTAAGCTCGCCGCCTGAAAAACCTGATAATATCTGTGAAATCTTTAAGGAAAAAAAGAGTTGGTATAAAGCTGCAATCAAATCAGAAAAAAGATGGAAACTTCCTCCATATGTTTTAATGGCTTTTATTCATCAAGAATCAAGTTTTCAGGCCAGGATTAAACCAGAGAGAACTAAGTTATTAGGAGTTATTCCCTGGCGCAGACCCTCATCATCAGTGGGCTACTCTCAGGCTTTAAAAAATACCTGGCAAGACTATAAGTATGAAACAGGAAATTCTTGGGCTAGCAGAACCAATTTTAATGACTCAGCTGATTTCATTGGGTGGTACGCTAGCAAGGGTTTTAACCAAGGCTTTACATCAACTGATGCTAGATCATTATATCTCGCATATCATGAGGGTTATGGGGGATTTAAAAATAAGACCTATAGAAAAAAACAATGGTTAATTAGGGTTGCAGACAGAGTTCAAGCAAGATCTGAAATGTACCAAAAACAATATTGGGGATGTGCAAAAGAACTCCAGAAAAAAAGATTTTTCTTTTTCTAATTTAAATTTCTCTTAAATTCAAACCTAGTGACGAAGCCTCCTCTGAAAACGCCTTACCAGCAAGAATAGATTTTTTAGAGGGCTTTGTTAGATATTTTTCACTTACTCTAATTAAATCATCAATCGAGCAATTTATAACTCTTTGCCTCATCTCAAGTCTTTCCTTGGTTGAGATATCCTCCAGATTAAAATTAAAATCATTTTTTGCCTCACCAACAGGTGAGAGAGGTTTATCAATTGATGATACAACTCCAAGAATTGCTTCCTCAAGATGCTGATCAGTAATGGAAGTTTTTGACCATTCGATTGCTTCTCTGAAAGCAGAAAAAGTTTCGGAACATTTGGGATCTCTGTAAGAGAAAAATTTAAAAGTGTTGGTAGCAGTATCATTTATTGCACCTGCACCGTATGCTCCTCCCTTTTCACGAATTGCTGTATGCAAAAAACCATTCCTTAATACAGTTGCCAAAACAGAAAGAGGAGCTGCGTCTGGATGCTGCCTAGAAACTCCTTGAAATGCTTCTGCGCAATAACAAACTTGAGATCCAGTAATCCATGCTATTTGATCATTAATTGGTTCTATTAGATCTTGCATTGCATCATCTTGAGTATTTTTAAATTCTTTTGTTAGATTTTTCAGAGCTTTTGGCGAGCATGCTGTAAAAATTTTAAATGGCTTATGCAAAATTTTTGAATGAATGCCCTTTAGTATATTTATAACATTATTTGCATCACTAACATTTTTTATTTTAGAAATAGCTTCTTTAGATTTATTCAGCATTTGCATTCCAGACATTTGATATGTTGTTGCCGAAAATGTATTTAAACTGCTGGCGGCAGAATTCATAGCTAAAATATGACCATTTTGATTTAAGGACTCTTCATTTCTAGCAACAAATATATTAAACAAATCCAATAGTCTTTTTTCTTCATCAAATCGAGTATTTTCCAGTGTATTCAACATTAGCTTTTCCATTGAATCAAAGTTATCTTCCAAGGCTTTAGAAGAAATGCTTAAGAAAAGTTTTCCTGGTTCTTTTTGATGGTTCATATGCATTCTGAATGAAGCATTTATGCCGCCTGTTATACTTGACTGAAGAGCTTGAATCTCCTCGTAAGAAGATTTCATTAGACCCACTTCAGTAAGAATAAATGTATACAAAGATGAATATAGCAATTCTTGCGAAGTAAGGTTTGCACAAGGAAATAAAAAGTCAGAGTAAATGAGACCATTTGTTCCTACTTCGTAAATAGATCTATTATTAATTGTAAAAGATTCATCAGTATATTCACGCGTAAGGGGTATGTCCTCTTTTGTAACCTTGGGTAAAATTTCAACATCATCTTCTGCTTCTTGACGAGCTTTTAATGCATCTGCAAGATTATTTATTTCTAATTTTTCATCATCAGTTAATGAATTTTCTTTTAGTTTAAGATTTGTAGAGAAGAAATCTTCTAACTTTTCGTTAAATCTTGAGTCAGGCTTTAATTCATAATTTAATCTATGTTGATTTTTTATTAAGCTGGTAGAAATTAGTTCTTCTAGATATCCTTTTTTGGAAATAAGAGACTTAAGTTTTTTGAAGTTTGTATCAAGATCTAGCATAGAAATAGGATCGTCATGATGTATGCAAGCGTTCATACATCCAAGCATCAGTTGTAATCCATAGGGCATACCACCACTGGAAACCTCTCTTTGACTTATTTCAAGTTGATGTAAAGAGGAATTGACTAAATCATCAGGAACCCCATCATTAACAAGCTTCTCTAGGGTGCCCAGGATTAATTCTTCAACTTGTTTGGCGTTGTTTTCTTTTACTCCCTCTAACCCTGCCATAAAAACAATTTCTTTATTACTTGGCTCAATCCCAAGAAATGGAGAGGGCGCTTTACCCAAATTTGAACGCTCTAGTGCTTTTCTAAGAGGTGATGCAGAATTATCTAAAAGAATATTTGATAAAAAATATTTTTCTAACAAGTTCAGTGGGTTGTGACTATCACCAAGCAGCCAACTAATAACAACATGATGATTATTTTCATCGCCTGGTAGTGGTTGGTATGTCCCACTTGCATAAACAGGATTCATGAAGGCTTTAGCTGGCTTTATTGTTAATTGCTCTGATAAAGGCATAAATCTTTGAAAAACATTTTCTTCGAGATGGGCGTGAACATCTTTGATGGAAACATTGCCAAAAGTAAAAAAAGTGGCATTACTTGGATGATAATGCCTTTGATGAAAGGCAACTAAATCAGCATGCGTTAGATCGATAATTTTTTCAGGATCACCACCACTATTGTGATGATAGGTAGTTTCTTCGAAAAGATGTTTGGACATTCCGTGCCATAATTGACTGGTGGGAGAGCTCATCGCTCCTTTCATTTCATTAAATACAACTCCCTTTATTTCTAGTTTATCTTCACTATCTATTTCTAGTCGATGACCTTCTTGAGAAAAATCTAAAGGATCTAATCTAGGAAAGAAAGCAGAATCGACATACACATCCAACAAATTTTTAAAATCTTTATTATTTTGAGTTGCAAATGGATAAGCAGTCCAATCACTAGAAGTAAAGGCATTCATGAATGAGTTCAGTGATCTTCTTATCATCATAAAAAAAGGATCTCGAACTGGATATTTTTCTGAACCACATAAAGAGGTATGTTCTAGGATATGTGCGACACCTGTTGAATCCTCTGGAATTGTTCGAAAAGCAACCATAAAAACTTTCTCATCATTATCTGCATCAAGATG
>CEUF01067941.1_pt1 | contig 12130 bp, 14 predicted proteins | sample 531461 | NCBI WGS metagenome assembly CEUF01 (sample SAMEA2623350, study PRJEB7988) | marine metagenome | biome: marine biome (ENVO:00000447); feature: surface water layer (ENVO:00002042); material: "saline water (ENVO:00002010), including plankton (ENVO:xxxxxxxx)" | depth 5 m | reverse complement strand
TTTTTTACAAAGTAACCTTTAACCGTAGGACGCTAATGGCCCACCCGGGTTAAGCATGACAGATAGACGGACGATTTTTATCGGCAAAAAACCACTACACGCGTATGTAAGAGCAGTTGTTATGGCAATGGAATCAGGTGACCGCAATCTCGAGTTGGTTGCTAGAGGAGCAACAATCGGTCGAGCAGTTGACGTTGCTGAGGTTTGCCGGCGCAGAAATGGTATAATTGCTCAAGGTTTGCCAGAAGAAGTGACTATTGGAGAAATAAATTGCGAGAGTGAAGTGATTCCATCAGAGGATGGCAGGGATAGGACAGTTAGCGTGCTCAAAATACAACTCGATGGTCATGGCGACCTACCGGAAAAAGAGGAAGAATAGCCTCTACAACTGTAGAATCTTTCGTTCGATTTCTCTGGCTGTTTCCTGGAATACCGCCAATGATTGGCCGACAGGATCTGCTAATTCCCAATCGTCATCTAGTTTGATTGCTGGACATTCAACGCCACAACCCATTGAGATGACAAGATCGAAATTCTCAACATTGAATATATCTAAATTTTTAGGGCGCATGCCATCGGTATTGATGCCCATATTCTCTAGCACCGCTAAGGCGTTGCTAGATATCTCCGTTGCTGGATGAGTCCCAGCAGATGCTGCGTCGTGACCGTGAAATTTAGCAATACCTTCAGCCATTTGTGAACGACAGGAGTTGCCGACACAGACAAACAAAATTCGCATGATAATTACCTATTCTCGACATATTTAGATTATTCCTATATACAAACAGTCAGGATTATGAGTGAGAGTTGATTGCTTAGGAATGCATCGATATGTTCACTCAAATACGCACATTGGTGATTTACAGTATGATTTTCATGCTATTATTTGTTTTACACATCGTTTTTGCTGCTAATGATTATCACCTCTTGTTCAGAATTATTGCTTTGCTGATTACAGTAATGACATTTTTTTCGGGTCCCATTTGTATGTTAATTGAGCCAAGTAAAGAGCGCTACAGAACAATATATCTCCAAGGAATGTTGATGTCTATTCCATTGTCAATCGGGCTTGGTTGGGCTTACAGTGATATGTCTGTAGGGTCGGAAATGATTCTTTTTCCATTAATCACAATTATAGTTCATGGCACCATTAAACAAAGCATAATTGGGCACACCTATGGGTTGAAGTAGGATTATTATTTGGAAAATGCATGGCCGATTCCCCGGTGAGCACTCACGACCCAAAAGAGGGTGGCAGTGACTCACTAGACAGTCCAACTCCTCAACAGCAGAAGCAAATGGAAAGCGCTTATGCAAACATGAGAAGAAAAATGGCCATGCAAGAAATTGGGCGGAAAATAAAGCATAAAATCATGGTCTTGTCAGGTAAAGGCGGTGTCGGAAAATCAACAGTCTCCACTGGCCTAGCTCTGTCTTTGGCCAAGCAAGGCCATACAGTTGGTATCCTTGACATAGATATTACTGGTCCAAACGTTCCAAAGATGATGGGTCTTGAGGGCAAACGGCTGCATGTTGAGCAAGGGAGAATACACCCAGCACAAGGTCACCTCGGAGTTAAAGTAATCTCTATGGCGTTTTTACTGGAAGATGAAGATACTCCAGTTGTGTGGCGTGGTCCAATCAAATTAGGCGCAATCCAGCAGTTCATTGGCGATGTTGAGTGGGGCCAACTAGACTACTTGGTTATTGATTTCCCTCCAGGAACTTCGGACGAGCCACTAACCGTCGCCCAATCGTTGCCAGATATTGATGGAATGGTTATAGTTACAACGCCGCAGGATGTTGCACTTCTGGATAGCCGCAAATCGATAACCTTCTCGGAATCATTGAAAGTCCCGGTTTTAGGTGTCGTTGAAAATATGAGTGGGTATACAATATCAGGAGTAACTAACCCTGAGACTAGTCTTGAGTTTGCAGGGCCCGGTGGCAAAAAACACCAAGTTACCTCAGGTAAGGATGGTAAATTCAGTGTAACCTTGGACATTTTCAAACAAGGTGGCGGTAAATCGACTGCCGAAGAATTTGGTGTTCCATTCCTCGGAGAATTACCATTTGATCCGGGCTTTGTCCGTGGCGGGGATGATGGTGTACACCGTATTGTAAGCGAACCAGAAGGCGCTTCAGCAATTGCCTTCGCTAAAGTTGTCGAGGCAATAAAAATGCAAATTGGTAAATCAGACAGCCAAGGTTTAGAAATTATTTGAGGCCGATTTTATGTCGGAAATACCACAACTAATTCGCTTAGAACGTAATGATACGAGCATGGATTTGTCATATGACGATGGTAGTTGCTTTACAGTCACATATGACGATTTACGGTTTTCCTGTCCGTGTGCAAAGTGTTCGCCAGAAAGGAATGACGACGAATCAGCCAAGTCATTAAGGCGTGAGATTGAATCGTTACCTGCCGAAAAACCAAAAGTAAGAACGATTGGGAAATATGCCTTAGCATTTGATTGGGCAAGGGGGTGCTCTGCCGGAATCTACCGCTTCGAACGACTCTGGGCTCTCGCCAACAATCAGGACCCTGATGGGGGAAGACCCTATGTCCATGGCGCCTGGTAACTAGTGAATGAATAATTTCCGTCTTTAGCAGGCGAGGGTTTGATGTATAACTGATTCAAGGCTATTTCTGGGTGAGTCAGTTTTGCAAGGCGTCTATTTGACATGGATGATAAGTGCACTCGCCCTCGGAGTCATCCTGTTACCAGTCTTCAAACCTAGGTGGATGGAATTGAAGCTGACCACATTCGTGGACTTCTTCCGACGGTATTGGATTCACATACTGATACTGTTTATGATTTACAACGCTAAAGATGGTTTAGATGAGGTCGATAGAATACTCATGGCTTCGACAGGTCTCGACATGACGCCTTGGATATATGCTATTGAAGGAGACCTCGTCTTACATGTCCAGAAATTTTTCGAAGCCAAGTGGCTGACAGTTACGTTAACTCATTTTTATGTTGCAGGTTTTATGTTCATATGCTATGTTTCAGTATTTTACTTCGCATATTTTGATGACCGCTGGATGGCAGATAGAGTTACATTAACAATCGCTTGGGTATACATATTAGCGGTCCCATTTTACCTATTTTTCAACGTTAGAGTTACTGGAGCATATATCCCTGAGATGGACACTCTGGCTTATTCACTTAATCCCGAGATATCTGATTGGTTCCGTAGAATAGATCCTTTTACTAACTGTATGCCCTCATTACACATAGGAATACCATATGCAGTCTGGCTATGTATGAAGCGCTTTGATCACGATGAGCGATGGGCGCTTTATCGTAAAATCGTATTTGCATATGTCCTAGTCACAGTGTTTACCATAATATACCTCGGAATTCATTGGATACTGGACATTGCGGGCGGCATGATAGTGGCATCAATTGCGGTTAATCTTGCCGACAAAACCTCGAAACCAATCTGGAGTATCCTTGATGAGCGCACAATCAATTCTAGGCTGGTTACACTACTCACCAATCCAAGAAAAGCCTACAACAATGTGACTGGAAAGATCTCTAAATCGGCGAAAAATTTCGCTAGTCCGACTTCGCGAGAAACGGGTATTATGGCTGTCTTTGTGCTGATTATTGTAGCGTCTGTCATAACTTGGGATTTGACCCATCAATCTCTCCCTGCCCAAGGGGTTGAAGCACCGGAAGGAGCTGCAGGAGCAGACGGCTGGCTCGCAACAATTGACAATACTACCGATGACGGCTATTTGTTAAAATTATATGATTTATCAGACCTGAGTGATGATGGAATTGAGGTCATTCAGCCTACTCTCTCCGCTGACTCACAATATGAATTGACCGGAGATAAGTTGATGATGGCAAATGCCACAGTAATCTATGTTGTTGATATTGCTCAGCCCGGTGAGGTGTTATATCAGAAATCTATCAATGATGTCGACCATGCAGAGTTATGCTTCACCGGCAGCGAATATGTATTAATGACTTTGTCAAATGGCGAATTATCCGCTGAGAGATTGACTGGAGGGTTGATTGACCTGGGGATCTCTAATCAAAATATTGTTTATGTCAAGTGTGAAGGTAGTGACTTTGCTTTCTTGGTAGATGCTCAGCGCGATAAAGTTTTCATCAGTAATCTTGAGGTTACGGGCTCACTGTCATACACGGTTAATGCCTCTGCATCAGAAGAAGATGAGCAAGCGCTAGATGATTGGGGAACGCCAACTGATCTTGATAATTTGACCATCACCGACTTAGTGTTCGACCGCTCCCATATGTTAGTTACAGTTAACGTCACCTCTGTGGACAGAATCGTATTAATCGACAGAATAACCGGCGAGCAGTTGTTATTGGGCAATGGCAAGTATTCATCCTATGATCCGTCAATTAGGGACGGTGTAATTGCGTGGGTGATGAAGGATTTCCTAGATCCGAGTAATCCCATTGAGGAGTATTACGATGGAGAAATAATGTACATGTATTTGTCAGATAATTTCACACATGTTTTGACTGCTGATCAAATCGATCAGTGGGGGCCAATTGTCTTAGAGGACCATTTGATTTATTTGGAGGAGTCAAATGATGGAGTAGTAATCAAGGTTCATTCTTGGACCCCAGAACTCAAATCATACTCCAACATTGTCTTGCAAGTAGCATCTGTTGTTGGCATCATCATTGTATTCATATATATCAATCAAAAACAGAGCGAGGCAAAGCCTGCCCTAGTCAACCAAGAAGAAGAATAAAATTCATTTCTTAATACTCAACATTCGCTCTAAGGCTAGTAATGCCCCTTCTTGAACATCATTGGGGACAACAATTTGGTTTGGAATCTCTCCCTCAACCAGTTTTTCGAGGACATCCATCAAGTATGCTGGGTGAATCATATACATGGTTGAACATGGACAAATTTTGTCATCTAAACATTCTATGTGCTTATCTGGGTGAGCATCGGCTAATCTTGCTACCATATTGATTTCAGTTCCAATTGCTACATGGCTACCAGCTGGTAAATCTTCGACAAAATTCTTGATAAATTGTGTCGAGCCATTTGCGTCACTGACTTCAACGGTTTCTTTCGGGCACTCCGGGTGAACGATAACCAATCCATCTGGATACTGGTTCCTAAAATCATTAACTTGTTCTACAGTAAAACGCTTGTGCACAGAACAGAAACCGTGCCATAGGATGATTTTGGCACCTTTGAGTGATTTATCTGACCCTATTTTTGGAACCCAAGTGGGCATTTCACTTTCTTGAATACCCATTGACAGTCCAGTATTGCGTCCAAGATGTTGGTCTGGAAAAAACAAGACTGCGCCATCAGGTCCTGCGCGTTCAAATGCCCAATCCAGAATTCCGGTAGCATTTGATGATGTGCAGACGATTCCACCATGTCTACCGACAAAGTCTTTCAAATCAGCACTGCTATTCATGTAGGTTACAGGGATCAAGTACGACTTACCATCGTCAGGAACTGCACCAGGGGACTGGCGGTCAATAGGGTCATGCAGGCCGGTCTCTGCGAGTATCTCTGACCAAGCACTTTCAACGTCTGGTAATGTTGCCATATCGGCCATTGAACAACCTGCTCTAAGATTTGGCAGGATTACATGTTGGTGGTCGTCAGTCAATATGTCGGCGGATTCCGCCATAAAGTGGACCCCACAGAACACGATATATTCAGCGTCCGATTCTGCAGCCTGTTGACTTAGCATGAATGAATCTCCAATAAAATCTGCGTGCATTACGATACTATCTCTTTGGTAATGGTGTCCCAAGACCATTAATTTTGCACCTAGTTGTTGCTTTAATTCTGTTATGCGTTCAGCGATAGCCTGTTCTTCAGGTGACAACGAATTGTCCATGAAGTCGATTGAACACATCGGCAGGGAAATCGTCATATGATTCATCCCTGCCAACCATTACCCCTTTTCAAGAATTGTTATTCCGCGATGTAGATAAATAAGTGCTGATAGGCCTTGATATGGTGTTCCAACCAGAAGCCAGACTACACCTGGGGGCTGAGGCTGAGGTGTGGTCGGGCAATTGGATGGGTAGACCTGCTGTGCGCAAAATTCGTCGTCATCGTGCTTGGCGTCATCCTGATCTAGAGAAGCGCCTAGGTTATCGTCGAATGCTAAGCGAAGCAAGAATTTTGCTTCGTATCAAGGATGCTGGGCTCCCAGTGCCCGCAGTTTGGGATGTTGACCTTGAGAATGGTCGAATAGTCATGGAACGTATGAACGGAAGGCCATTGATTGACATTCTACGAGACGATAGCGTTCCTGACGAGAGTAAACATCTCGCATTAGAAAATTCTGGGGCCGCGGTCAGAATGCTTCATAGGATGGCAGTAACTCATGGTGATTTGTCAACAAATAACATACTCATAGACGAATCATACGATGCTTTTCTGATCGATTTTGGGCTATCTGCAGTTGAATATGAGGTCGAACGTTTTGGTATTGACTTGCATGTAATGGATGAGATTTTGGGTGCATCACATCCTAACATAACCGATGGAATAGAGATTTTTTTGTCTGGCTACCTGAATTGTGATCAGTTAATGGGTGCTTTAACAGAACTATCTGGTGGCATGCCACCCCTTGCTGGAGAGGTCATGAAACGACTTGAAGATGTTCGCTCTAGGGTTAGGTATCACGGTTAGACTATCCAACAAGTAACCGCATTTCTTCAACACTTTTCAGTTCAGATAGGTATATCTGCTCAATAGAATCATACAAATCATCAGTTTGATCAATCAATGGTAATAACTCTGCATATACTTCAGAGGCCCTAACTTCAGTTTCGAGAGAATAATTTAGCATCTCAGCGTATTTAGTGGTATGAGTAATTGGGTGAGGGTCACGTTCTGTAACTGGAATCCCTCCTAATTGGACTATACCTTTGCGAACTATGTCGGCGTGTTCTATTGATTCAGTCATCTCAGTGGTAAACATGGGGGATAGCTGTAAACGGTGAATTCCAGTTACATTTGCCGCATAGTGCGCATACATGTTTATTGCTCGTAATTCCCAGCCTAGCGCAGCATTCATTTTTTCAATCAATTTTGTCATATCATCAACTCTTAGGGCAAACTAAATTTTTACTCTAGAAAACCCCTTCTGGCATGCCATCAAACTAATCGTAAATAAAGTAATGCAATGTTCAACCAAATTGTATTTTATTGCCCAATTCCCATCCAAAAAATGCACAACTGATACAGATAATAAACGAAAGTGAGGAATATGTTAATGCCATCATGTATTGGTCATTTTTTAACAAATCAACAGTTTCCAGCGAGAATGTTGACATTGTGGTAAAAGCACCGAGTAGTCCGACTCCAAGAAACAAAACAGCATCCTTAGACACGATGTTGTTAATTGCCATGACTGATAGCATACCCAGCATAAATGACCCAATAACATTGACTAACAATGTTGGCCAAGGGAAGTGATTAGCAGTTATAGTATAACCAATTCCATATCTCATAACGGCACCGATTGCCCCACCCACGGCGACCAAGCCAAATTGCTGAATCATAATCTTGCTAACTGGTCTTTTATGTTAAACCATCTTACCAAATCAAATCTATATTATCACTTTAGCAATAGACATGATAACTAAGACACCCTCCGAGTTTCATGACCCCGACAGTCTGGTTTCTTACTGGAAACAGCGGTAAGTTTGCTGAAGCACGAAGTTACCTATCGGAATTTGATTACCATGTCAAACAATTTATGCCACAAACCGGAAGTTTGTACGAACCTCAGGCAGAGTCTTTGGAGGTGGTAGCGGAGTCAAAGTTATCGCAGGCAATCCAACACTTACCAGATGATTTTAGTGATGGCGATATGATACTAGTTGAGGATGCTGGGTTATTCATTTCAGCGCTCGATGGCTTCCCAGGAGTCTATTCATCATATGTGCACTCAACAATCGGCAACCTAGGCATAATTAGACTGTTATCTCATTTGACAACCGAAGATCCAGTATCTAGCGCAAGTCTCCGGTCAGCCCATTTCAAGGCAGTTGCTGCGCTTTGGTGCAATGGTGAAATTATCATGGGGCAAGGTGTTTGTCCGGGTCACATTGCGGTAGAGGCAATGGATGGCAATGGCTTTGGTTTTGACCCGATTTTCATACCCTATGACTTAGATGACGACTTTGAACCTCTGTCGCCCGGTAATTATGGCCCACACAGTACACATGGCGAAACCTTTGGCGCCATCGATTCATCCACAAAACAAATCTTCAGTCACCGAACTAGAGCATTGCAGAACTTGTTCAACCAATTGCCATCAGCATGATAAATCAGAAGTAATTGGATGTTAGTGAGGGACATGGGGTTTTTGCGGACAGTTTGTGCACTGGTTGCCGCCAGCGCAGGAATTTTCTACTTGACATCTGCCTCAAGTCTTTCTAGCGATGGTAGATGGTCGCTGATTGGAGTAACATTCGTCTCCGCTTTGCTATGGGTTTTGCTTGGCGGTAGAGGAGTAAAGAACAATTCTGCTTCGAGGGTAAAAACCACTTCAAACGAAGTTGAACCTGATGATTCTGAAGATGAAATCGAATCAACAGAATTGTCTGACATACCTGCGCCTGTAGTCGAAGAGCAGAATCTAGATGGCGTCTCCTTAAGAGAGCGAAAGCTGGCAAAAATACAAGCATCAAACCAATCTGAAGATGGAGAATCCTCTGAAGAGGAAAATTATGTCGAGGTAGAGGTGACTGTTGAAAATGTTCATACAGCCGACGAGTATGTAGTTGAGGTTAGCCCAGAGTCTGTCGAAGATGCTGACATCGAGATGACAGTTTCTAATCGAAGGGTAAAACATCAAGAGATTCGTCAGCGAATCGAAAAACGCCGGCGTAACCAATTGGCAGAAATCAGAGCATCAACTGTCAGAATGTGGGAGCAATATAACGAAGGTGAGGACATTGTTGCACTACTACAGAATCCTGAACATGGATTGAATATCATAGATGAGCCACAAAAACCAGAGGCTGGCCATGTCTACGGTGCGACATTTATCCGCCTCGATGATGTTACGATTTTAAAATTAAGAACGCCACTTGATTCAGGTTTTGAGGAAGTTGAGAAGAAACCACTGCCTGAAGGACTACCAAATTTGGAGGGCATGCCACTACCTCCATTGCCAGATGGCGATATGCCACTGCCGCCATTGCCCAATGCCAGTGATGCCTTGGCCGCCATGAAACTGCAAATGGATGAAGATTGATTCAAACAGCTACTGATCACGCCAGTTTGGGGTATCTCTTTCCATGAATGCTCGGACACCCTCTTCTTGATCGTGGCTGTCAAACAACTTGGCAAATTCCTCTGCCTCAATTGCTATACCTTCATTCAGAGTATTGTTTAATGCTGCCTTTATGACTCGTTTTGCTGTTTTCAAGGTATAGACGGATTTGCTGGCTATTTTGTTAGCAATGTTCATGGTAAAGTCACTTAGCTCTTCATGGTCGCAGACGTGGTTGACAAGGCCAATGTTTCTTGCTTCGCTCGCACTTATCATCTCGCCAGTCATGACCATCTCCAGAGTTTTTCCGTAGCCAACCAATTTTACCAGCCTTTGGGTAGCACCGTAGCCGGGTATAAGACCGAGATTGATTTCGGGCGTGCCAAATTTTGACCGTTCGGAAGCAATCCGAATGTCACAAGAACATGCAACCTCACATCCACCGCCCAATGCAAAACCGTCTATCATAGCGATTGTAGGCTTGGTTAATGACCAAAGTGATTCTACTGCATTATCGGTGAATTTTATTTTTGTCGCTTTACTATCCATGCCGACGAATTCGGAAATATCAGCACCAGCAACAAATGAATTCGGCTTTGCGCGTTTGCCTTCTTCTGCTGGTAGTGGTTTTGCCCCAGTTATGACTAGACATCTAATTTCATCACTATTTTCCACCCATGCGCAGAGCGTCTTGAGGGAATCCATAACATCGACATTGAGGGCATTGAGTTTGTTGGGCCGATTAATTGTCGCAAGGGCAACATATCCACCCACTGTGGAGTCAGTTACTGGTATTTTGTCGACCTTTAACACGGCGCTGCTCGGTTCGTCCATGGCAGTGCCATCACAATCAACTTGATGATTTATCCTGTTGTGGGATAATCCAATAATACAAAGAACAGGACGGAGTCCAGAATATATGGGTGAAGGTCAGCCATTGGTCAAAGCAATTGACATGGCCAAGAAATACGGCGATTTTATTGCCCTCCATCCACTCAACGTCGAGGTCCATTCTGGTGAGTTCTTTGGGGTATTCGGCCCCAATGGCGCAGGGAAATCGACCTTCATCAAACTCCTAACAGGACAGCTAAAACCTAGCAAAGGTCAGATCGAGGTGCTAGGTATTAATGCTACCAAATCGCCACAGAAAGTAAAAGCAAATATTGGGATAGTTCCAGAATCAGAATCGCCTCCTTCATATCTGACACCCGTAGAATTCTTACAATTCGTGGCGAAATTACGTGACATTGATGATAGTGACAACAAGGTAGAGTATTGGCTTGATTGGTTCGGGCTTGAGGAAAAAAGGAATACGATGTGTAAGGATTTGTCCAAAGGCCAACGCCAAAAAGTGATGCTTGCATCTGCTTTTATTCACAAACCCAAACTTCTGTTTCTCGATGAGCCATTCGCTAACCTTGATCCGATATATCAGCGTAAATGTCGTGAGTGGTTACTTGAACATGTCAAGCAAGGCGGGACTATATTCCTCTGTTCTCATGTGCTGGAAATGGCTGAAAGAATGTGTAATAGAATGGCGATTATTAACGATGGAAAGGTATTGGCTGCGGGAACAGTGAGAGGCCTCAAAGAAAATCCGGAAGAAACCCTTGAGGATGTATTCATACGCTTAGTTGGGAAATCTATTGAAGATGTTGAGAGATTATACGAACAAGATTCAGCTGAGGAGGAATAGTCTTGCCGGGAGCCCACATTTCGTCGAGAGAGTGGGATGGCGATGATAATTCACTTTCTCTCACTAAACTGGGGACTCACTCAGGTGGCCAACAATTGCTAACCCCGTTGAGGGGAACATCATCATTTCTTGCTACATTTAATGTAATGTTCAAGGAAGAATTTCGCAAAAACGTTGAGTTTGCCAAGGCTAGGCAGATGGTGCTATTCCCCTTACTACTAGCACTAGTCACCATGGTTTCAACAATTGGTCTGCAATTTTTGGTTGGAGATTCAGCGGCACAAACCACCGATACCGAAGCCAACAGCTTCACTTGGCAAGAGTTGAGATTCGCCTTACACCTGCCGTTACTTATGTTTAGCCTTGGGATGGGTACTTTTGCCTTTATGGGGCGAGATGCTCTAGTTCGCAGAACGGCGACAAAAAATCACCTCCTAGCCTCGCCTGCACTCCAACCATTGCCTAACTCAATGGCGCATTTTGCTTATTTTGTCAAGGATTTGGTTTTCTATGTGTTGTTGATTTTGTCACCGATTATCTTAGGTATGGGCTTAGGAAAAGCCCTTGACACCTTCTTCGGTATCACAACTCCGTTAGAATATTCAAGTCTGCCGTGGACGTGGTTTGCTATGGTTGCAACCCTGGCTCAAGGGCTAGCAATCTCATTTCTCGCCTCAGCATTGTGGATGAGGGGTAGGCCATACACCATCTTTGGACCGGTCGCAGTTGTTTTGTTTGGCGTCATTATTGGCGTTGGCGCTCTCGATGCTGAACTAATTTTGATCGGTCTGCACATCCAAACTGGCAAAAACCTGCTTTTTGGCATTGTTGGATTTGGTTTGTGCATGCTATTGGGCTATTTGTCATCCCTCTTGATAGTTGATGACTTTGATGTCAGCGTTGTTGAAAAAGGTGATTTATTCAAGCCAACATACGCTAAACTTTCCTTCCTTGGTCGAGGCGAGATTAGACTAATTGTCGCTAAAGAATTCGTTGACTTGTTTAGGTCTGGATCAATAAAGAAAATGGTTGTATCATACACAATACCACTAGCGGTATTATTGGGAATGGCATGGTTGATTGATTTTGCAGAAGCGCCGATACCAATTAATCTTCTATCCTATGCGCCATTTCTTGGTTTCTTTGGCTTCAATTTTTACTCCTGG
>CEUF01045955.1_pt1 | contig 12132 bp, 12 predicted proteins | sample 531461 | NCBI WGS metagenome assembly CEUF01 (sample SAMEA2623350, study PRJEB7988) | marine metagenome | biome: marine biome (ENVO:00000447); feature: surface water layer (ENVO:00002042); material: "saline water (ENVO:00002010), including plankton (ENVO:xxxxxxxx)" | depth 5 m | reverse complement strand
AAAAAATTTAATTTTAGTTACAAAAGATAAAATAACTGCCATAATTACATCGTATATAGGTTTAGCATTAGGAAAACAAAAATTCCACAAGCACACAAGAAAAAACCACAATGAAAATAAGACTATTTTCTTATCCATTTAGTAAACTGCAAATCACCACTATCACGATCTTCAATACATTTAAAATCATTCTTAATTTGAATTAAATCGATTGGAAAAAAAGTATCTGTATCATCAAAACTTTTATCTATGAATGTTATGTGGAGTGTATCTGCATAATCATAAAAATGCTTATAAATAGACATGCCTCCAATAACAAAAATATTCTGTAATGATTGATTCTTTTGAAGATATTCCATACAAGTATCAATAGAGTTATAGCTATCTACGCCAGTTTGTTCGGTACTACTAATTACAATGTTTTTTCTGTTTGGTAATGGTTTTATTGGAAGACTATCCCAAGTTTTACGTCCCATTATAATAGTATGTCCAGTAGTAAGCTTTTTAAAGTTTTTTAAATCTTCTGAATAATGCCAAGGCAAAGTTCCATCTTTACCAATTGCGGCATTGGTATCCTGTGCCCAAATAAGCTGTATATTCATCGTTAGACTGCTACTTCGAATTTAATGGCGGGGTGATGATTATAATTTTCTAATTTGAAATCATCAAATTCTAAATCCCAAAATGGTTTTTTTGCTATGGTAAGATTGGGTAAATCCATGGGTTCACGCTCTAGTTGCTCTTTTAAGCCATCAATATGATTCACGTATATATGCGCATCATTAATATAATGAGAAAATTCACCAAGATCTAAGTCCACCTCTTGTGCAATCATTTGAGTAAGCGCAGCATAGCATGCTAAATTAAATGGTATCCCAAGTCCAATATCACCACTTCTTTGAGTTAAATGACAGTTCAATTTTCCATTGATTACATTAAAAATAAAAAATGCATGGCAACTAGGAAGCGCAATTTCATCTAACACTGATGGGTTCCATGCTGTAACTACTATTCTTCTTGAGTCTGGAGAATTTTTAAGTAAATCAATTGCTTCTTTAATTTGATTAATATAACTTTTTTCGTACAATCCAGGAGTATCTGTCTCAGTGAATTTCTCCCAATGAGTCCACTGATATCCATACATTTTTCCTATTTCCCAATTCTTTTCTTCCGAGGTCCATGCGTCCCAAATTTTAGTATGTTCTCTTAAGTTTCGAATGTGGGTTTCACCAGATAGATACCAAAGTAACTCCCTAATAACAGAACTAAAGTATATTTTTTTTGTGGTAAGAAGAGGGAATCCTTCTGATAGATCAACTTTATAATGATATCCAAAATAACATAATGTGTCGACCCCAGTTCTATTTTGCTTGAGCGTACCATTATCTATAACATTTCTAACTAGATCTTGATACTGCTTCACTACAAACTCCTTTTAGTATTTCCGGTAAATATTTGTCGCGGTCTATTGATTCGCTGTCCATCTAGTACCATTTCTCTCCAATGTGCGAGCCAGCCTGGCAGTCTTCCTAAGGCAAACATTACCGTAAACATATTGGTTGGTATTCCCATAGCACGATAAATAATTCCTGAATAAAAATCAACATTCGGATATAGTTTTCGAGATACAAAGTATTCATCCTTTAGGGCAATTTCTTCTAAATTGCGCGCGATATCAAGAAGTGGATCATCGATTTTTAGACTATCTAATACTTGCTTAGCTTTATCTTTTATCACTGCTGCTCTTGGGTCGTAATTTTTATAAACACGGTGACCAAAGCCCATTAATCTAAACTCAGATTGCTTATCTTTAGCTAAATCAATATACTTTTTATAGTCCCCGCCATCTTTATATATACCTTCAAGCATTTCTATGACAGCCTGATTCGCTCCACCATGTTTAGGTCCCCACAGCGCTGCAATACCAGCTGAAATTGTTGCAAATAAATTAGCATGACTACTTCCAGCCATTCTAACTGTAGATGTAGAACAATTCTGTTCATGGTCAGCATGCAAAACTAATAATGTATTTAGAGCATCAGAGACAACATCATTTTGGATGTATTCTTTCTGAGGTTCACCAAACATCATATATAAAAAGTTTTCTACATAATTCAAATTATGATCAGGGTATATAAATGGCATACCATGAGATTTTCTATATGAATACGCAGCAATCGTTTTAACCTTTGCAATAAGTTTTGCTATGTTCTCATCAATTACATCTGGATCTTGACTATCACCATCAGGATTAAAGCCAGATAGGGCTGTTACCATTGAAGATAAAATTGCCATTGGATGGGCTGAAAGGGGAAATCCATTAAAAAATCTATTCATATCCTCATGTATATTCGCATGAGTTCTTATATACTCTTTAAAATCTGTTTTCTTTTGTGATTCTTCAAGCTCACCGTACAAAAGTAAATATGAAACATCTGTAAACGAAACTCCTTGCTTCACTAAATCTTCAATAGGATATCCTCTATATCTCAAAATTCCTTTTTCACCATCAATAAAAGTAATTGAACTATTGCAAGAACCCGTGTTGCCATAGCCAGGATCTAGTGTAATATATCCGGTTGAACCTCGAAGTGATGTAATATCTATCGCTTTTTCATTTTCACTTCCTTCAACAACAGGAAGCTCAATCTCAAAATCATCTGTCTTAATTGTAGCTGAACTCATGAATACCTCTTAAATAAATATTTGTAGAAAATGTTATGTTTAAATTTAATATATTTTTTATTTCTAGCATATTTCTAAAATTAAAAAAATTTCTCCTCCATTCTTAAAAAAAGTATAACAAAATTATTGCAAGTAAACACAATATAAGGTATATTTTTGTACCAAGATTTCAACATCTTGTATAATGTGAGTTTTTCTTTTCGACGAGAAAACATCTATAAAAATAAAAATATCCAGAACCCTGGATGAAGAATTATTAGAAATAATTCTCTAGCTACCTATGAGTAAGTTGTGCCTAATTAGGCAAAAAATTGCAAGAAATTGTGTTGTTTTATAACTGCAATAAAAAAAATTTAATGATAAGGAATTTTTATGATCGATATTGAAAATATGTTTAAATACCAAGGCAAAACAACCAAAGTTATTGGATCTTCACGAACAAAAACCTATAAAGAAATTTATGATCATATATCATCTTTGCAAGGTAACAAATTGCCCTATGATGGTAATTATTTAGGAGATAATGAACTTGCAAAAACAATTTATGAAAAGAAATATTATCTTAAAAATTTAAACAATGAAACCGTTGAAACCTGCCCTGAAGATGTATTTAAAAGACTATCTTCTTTTATTGCTACCGTAGAAGATGGAAAAGCTAAGCAAAAACAGTGGGCTGAAAAATTCTATACCGATTTATATGAAGGCCGATTCGTATCTGGAGGAAGAGTTCTTGCTGGATCTGGTGATTTATATAGAATCAAGACGCTAGCGAACTGCTTCGTTTCTAAAATTCAATATGATGATATTGACTCTATATATGAAGCTGCTTTTGAATGTGCGAGAACCTATTCATATGGTGGTGGAATTGGAGTTGATATATCATGCTTGAGACCAAAAGATTCACTGGTTCATAATGCAGCTGATAGCTCAACCGGTGCGGTATCATTTATGGAACTATACTCATTAACAACAGGCCTAATTGGTCAAAGTGGTAGACGCGGAGCGTTAATGCTTACTATTGATGTGAAACATCCTGATGTTCAACATTTTATAAAAGTTAAAAAAATGCCAAACTGGGTAACCAATCAAATTGTAGAGCAATGTGGATGGTCCGGAATGTTTGATGATAAAGAATTAGATACCATCAAAAAACAAGTCATGGAAAATACGCAGGTTAGATTCGCAAATATTTCAGTAAAAGCAAGTGATGAATTTATGCGTGCCATAGATGAGCAAAGAGAATTTGGAGATTCTACATTACTGGTATATCAAAAAAATAATAAAGATCGTATCATGAGCGCGCCACAGGATGAAGAAGAGCTACATTATTCTAGCGGTATCCCTTCTAAAAATCCTAATGATTATGAACTATTAAATACATTTAAATCATTTAATCAGCTTAAGAAATGGGTAAAAGAAAATCACGATTACGATCTTCAAAAATCAGATTTCGAGGATGCATCAAAAAGAGATATTTTTGGTGATTATATCATTCCCATCAATAAAGGTAAATTTGATATTGTTGTAAAAGCTTCAGGTGATTTTATGCTTTATTTTGATAGTCCAAATACAAATGAGGTCAAGAGCTTAATTAAAGCACGAGAGATCTGGGATCAATTCATTGAAGGAAACTACAAAACTGCAGAGCCTGGAATCATTTTCTGGTCTACAATGAGTGATTATTCTCCTTCAAATTATGTTGGCAGACCAATTATTTGTACTAACCCTTGTGCAGAGGTTCCATTAGAGGATGGGGGTGCATGTAACCTGGGTTCAATAAATTTATCACGATTTGTCAAGGATGGATTTACACCTGAGGCATCAATAGATTGGGATCAGCTAGCAGAATCATCAGAAACTCTTGTTCGATTTTTAGATAATGTCGTTACATGGAATGAAGATTTAAATGCCTTGCCAAAGCAACGACAAGCAGCATCAGAAACAAGAAGATTAGGTTTAGGTGTTATGGGAATTGCGGACATGCTTAATCAGCTTGGTGTAGCATATGACTCAGAGCAAGGAACGATGATGATTGAAAAAGTTATGGAGTATATAACAAACGCATCATATCAGGCATCTTCTTTCATTGCAAAAGAAAAAGGTGCTTCATCTATATTTGATGAAGAAGCATATATGGAATGTCCATTTGTAAAAGAAGCATTGAGTGAACAAACACACAATATGATTAGAAAAAATGGACTTAGAAATATTGCTATTATGTCTATTGCTCCAACCGGGTCTATATCGAATATTGTTCTTGGCTATAAAAGTGAAGAAAAGAATTATATAGGTGTTTCTGGAGGCGTAGAGCCAATTTTCTCAACATTTTATACACGAAGATCAGAATCATTTGGAAATAAAATGTTTAAAGTATTTCACTCTACAATACAAGCCTACATTGATAAAATGGGCATACAAGAGGATATTGATAAGGCTGAGGATGTTGATGAGGTTTTACCAGAATTTTTAACCAGAACTGCCCACAAAATCGACTCTGTTAAAAGAGTAGGCGTTCAAGGTGTGATACAAAGATATATCGATCACAGTATTTCATCAACTATTAACCTGCCTGAGGATGTAGAACCTGAAACGATCTCAGATATTTACATCAAGGCCTGGAAAAATAAGCTTAAGGGTGTAACCATTTATAGAGATGGAAGTCGCTTCCCGATTCTTAGTGTTGAAAATAAAATGACAGAATTTCAAGAAATGAAAAATAAAAGCTTTTCTATTATGCAAGAAAATGGTGAAACTATAGATATGGCTGGAGATGATATTTTCAAGCGACCAGATGGAAAATTGACAACAATGTATCACCATCTAAAAAAGATGAAAACAGAATCTGAAGATGAAAGCACAACTACAGAAACCGTTGCTACGACTGAGGAAGTTAAAGTATGATAAAATTAAATGCTACAGATATAATTAAAGAGAATAAAGAGCCTAAGGCTAGTCAAGTCAAACAGGAAACCCCTCAAGAACAATTAGAGGCAACCAGTAGACCAGAAGTAGTTGATGCAAAGGTATATAAACTAAAAAGTGCTTTTGTAAAAAATTCTGTATTTATAACTCTTAGTTATGTTAAAAGTGATAATGGTATTCGCCCCATAGAGATTTTTATTAATTCGAAAGATTTAACTAAAACATCTGAGTATGTTGTATTGACAAGATTAATATCTGCTATATTCAGACGTGGAACTAATCCAATGTTTATTCTTGAAGAACTTCAAGGTATATTTGATCCAAATGGTGGTTCTTTTAAAGAAGGAAAATATTATCACTCATTTTATTCTGAAATCGCAGATGTCATAGAACGATTTTTCTATGATGTTAAAATCATTGATAAGCCTGAAGATACTTCATCAGGTCAAAAAAAAAATGAATTTATAGCTCAAACTCAGGATATTGCAGATAACCTGCAAATAACTGAGGATGAACTTAATAGTGATTTTAGAATCTGTCCAACATGCTCCAGTAAGTCACTAAAAACCGAGAATGGCTGTGATTCTTGTATGTCATGCGGTTATAGTAAGTGTGACAAATAAATCATTATAACCATTTAATTTATAATTTATTTTCTCAACACTTTCTAATTAAAAATTATTAGCTTAATTGATATTAGAAATAATCCAATCTGAAATAAAACTCTAAATACCTTCTCAGGGATAAACCCTAAAATATATTTCCCAAAATGAGTTCCAATATATACAGAAATAATTAAAGGAAGTAATGTACTTATTTGCGATATATAATTGACATGAAATAAATAAATAAATATAGGAATTTTACCTATATGGCTGAGCGCCTGACATGCAGCTTTGTTAGCTACTATATTTTCTTTAGTAAAGTTATCATTTAAAAAAAATGGAGCAATAAGAGGCCCAGATGCACCAATAAAAACAGAGCTTAGACCTCCTACCCATCCAACAAATATAAATGAAGATTTTTTTTGTTTTTTAGGACCCTTTAAAAACAAGTACCATAGAATAAATAAACCTATCATAGGTTTTAAAAAATCAAACTTTAAATCGTTTGCAGAGTCTAGTTGATATGAACTTGTAATAAATATAATAATTAGTGTTGAAAGAACAAGGCCCGCAACTGAACCAACAAAAAAGCTTTTAATAACACTATTTACTAAATATTCTCTAAATACATATGCACGAGAGATGTTACTTACTAATTGAATGATACCATGAAGTGCAATTACCATATATCCTTCAGGTATAATAATGGCCATAATACCTAATAGTATAATGCCTCCACCCATGCCTAATACTGCGGATATAGATGAAGTGATAAATGCAGCAAAAATAAGAACAGCAATTTCCATGATTTCTTATTATCTAAGGCACCCAATAAATGGGTGCCTTGGTATAAATGATATATTAAAAACTAAGTTGAAGGGTTACATTCATAGATGTTGTTGGGTCCTCTTCTCCGACTGTTACTTGTTTTACATTTGGTGATATCATTACTCCACCCTCACACTTATATACTAATCCTGCTAATAATGTCGTGGTTTCATGATTTTCAATACCTGAATCAAGCATATCATACCTTGCAAAAAGAGATAAATCATTTAAAAAAGGTAATGTATAATTTCCATAAAAAGATATTAAAGAAGATGATGTATCATACATAGTAGTTTCATCTATGTCAGCAGTTCCTTCATCATCCTCAATAACCTCTAAATTAAGGTCTGTACCCATGTTATATTCAAATCCTAACCTAGCACCCATACCTGACCAACCAGAGAAAAATCCCATAACATTTCCTGTTTTACTTTCATCATCTATGTCATAACCTAGTGATGAGAATACTACACCCGCATTAAATCCATCATTTTTATCAAGTCTTTTTTCACCATATATTGCTTGTATAGATAGTTTTTCATAATCATCTGAAGATGTTTTTTTATAACCTTCTCCATTTGTTAATAGGACGCTTAGTGAAATTTTTCCTAAAGATTGATGAAACCCAACTCCTAGATCTGCTGTCGCTGACCATTTATTAAGATCCATTGCGCTCTTTTGAATAAATCGATAGCCCCAATTCTTCTCTTGTATATTTAACATATTCATTCCAATTACACCCATCATAATTTTACTATTTTCATTCATCTTATATGTCATATGAGCTTTTTTAATAAACATATGATAAGCTCCACCCATATTGTGAATATCACTTTGAAATTTAAATGCTGATTTATCAGATATTGTTTTATTATAAGTTAAATAGGCTCTATCTATGTAAAATCCACTTTGCTCATCTTCGCTAAAATCACCAATAGCATATCGAAAATACGAAACACCAGAAAGACCTTCAGCAATAAGTCCAGAAATTAAAGTTAACGTTAATATGATTTTTTTCATGATTCTCCTTTTTGTTTTAAATAATTAAATATTAATAATGATATGAACATTCCTATAATGGGCGCAAATATGTACATCCCAATATTATCCAAATTTCCTGCAACCAGGGCAGGACCAATAGACCGCGCTGGATTCATTGATGCCCCAGTGAATGGTCCAGCAACAAAAGAGCACACTGAAATGATTCCTCCAATGGAAAAACCTATAATTAAATTAGATATATTTTTATTAGATGCAATGCTAAAAATGCTAAGCATTAGGAAAAAACTAATTAAAATTTCAAGAAAAAAACCTTGAGATTGTGTTAGACGATTAAGGGTCATGCCAAACGTATGATTATTTCCAAAAAAATATTTATGTGAAAATGATGCTGCTATTGCTCCAGTCAGTTGAGCAGGAATATAAAAATATAAATCCGTTATTTTAATGCTTTTATTTAAGCAAAATGCAATTGATACTGCAGGATTAAAATGAGCACCTGAAATAGTACCAAATGTATATATCATTACAGCTACAATAAGACCAAAGATAATAGGAATTGAATCAACTGAAATAGAGCTTGGATTGATTTCATTTAGAATCATTGATCCACATCCAAAAAAAACTAAAGCATATGTACCTAAGAACTCTGCTAAAAATTTAGCTAAGTTAGTATTCATCATAATAGAGTACGTATGTTTATTGCTATTTGATCTCGTACTTTTCTATAAACTTCCATAACTTCATCATCAGTGCCTTTAGCCTTTGCTGGATCTTCTAAATCCCAATGAATATTTTTTTGTATATCTGCTAAAATTGGACACCTATCTCTTGCATCACCGCATAGAGTTACAATGAAATTATAATTAGAAAGCTGGTCATTAGTTATTTTTGATGACTCTTGTTTAGATATATCAATACCTTTTTCATTCATAACTTCTACAGCTTTGGGATTTAGACCATGTGCTTCAACTCCTGCACTGAATATGGTATATTTTTCATTTAGTAAAGATTTAGCGAAACCTTCCGCCATTTGCGATCTACACGAATTTCCCGTACAAAGAAAAAGTAAAGTTTGTTTCACCTTTATTCTGGATATCCTATTCTTTCAAATGGATTAACTATACTTGAAATAAGATTTCTTGAATGTGCAGCAATTCTTTTTAGGTATCTACTATATAAGACTACTGATGCAGCCTGGGAAGCAGATAAACTATCATCTTTTCCAGAAATCACGCCCTCTACTATTGATTGACTCACCTCTGAAATTTCTTCCTTATAATTACCCATTAGTTCTCTTGCAGAATCAATATCCTGAGATTTAAAAGTGTCAATCGTTCTATTGAAGTAATCTTTTGTATTATGCTCAATAGTAGTAAGTTTATCTTCAAAGGTACCGGCATTTAACTTCTTTGGATAGCTAACTGCGAGGTCATATATGTTTTTTGTATAATCTCCAATTCTCTCAATATCGATTACAACACTAGTTAAGATTAATCCTGAGCCTAAATCTTGTGAACCTGATATTGCAAGATGTGTCATCACCTTCCTTCTGACATCTCTTTCAAATGAATTAATTTTTTTATCCATTGCATAAATATCAATTGGTATTTCTGCGGAATCTGATGTTCTAAGCGCATTAATAGATTCATTAAACATCTCTCTGTCTATTTCTAGCATTTCATGGCATTCTGATAATGCCTGTTCATATAAACTATCACTTTTAAACATTTCAAATATTTGTTTAAACATTTTAACCCCCCATAAAAATTATGATTAATGGTAGACCTATAAATAATATAGCTAAATAAATCAACGGAATGAATTTATTATTTACAGATTGGTCTGCCATACTCTCTGCTAGCTTAATTGGAATTTCCCTTAAAATTTTGATTGGATAGATTAGGGCAATACCAAAAATATTAAAAAATAAATGACTAAAAGATGCCACCATTGCGATTGGATTTAAAGTTAATGATGCCACTAAAGCGGTAACAGTAGTGCCTATATTAGCACCTAATGTGAATGGGAATATTTGTCGAAGCGTTAAAACTCCAGCCCCTGCCAATGGCACAATAGTAGATGTGGTGATCGATGAGCTTTGTACCATAATAGTTAAAATAATTCCAAAAATCATCGCACTAATTGCATTTCTAAATAAAAATTTATCAAAAAATGCTTCAACTTTTTCCAATACAAGACTTCTAAGTAACTTAACAATACTAAATAGCATTAAAAATGTAAGAAGAACGCTAAGAATAATATATACGATATCATTATCAAAACTTATATATTCTATTTTTTTTGAACCCCATTTTACGGCTTTTTTAATTGGACTTTTAAATGCTTGGTCAGTGGAAAGTACTCCAAATAACATTGTACCCAAACCCAAAGAAAGTTTTTCTAAAAAGCCAAACATGAGCTCTAGGGGAAATAAAATCATAACAGACATTATATTAAAAAAGTCATGTACTGTCGATGCTGCAAAAGCTCTTCGAAATTCATTGCCTTTACCTATATATCCAATAGAAACTAATGTATTTGTAACAGTGGTACCAATATTAGCTCCCATAATCATTGGCACTGCTCCACCAATAGTAAGAGCTCCAGTGCTTGCCATTGTAACTATTAGAGAAGTCGTAGTTGATGAACTTTGAAAGAGTGTTGTACAAAGGATTCCTATAAAAAGAGCTGTAAATGGATTGCTAGTAGTACTTAAAACTGTCTTGGCAAAACCACCTCCTAATCCTTTAATTCCTGATGATAATCCTCCAATACCAACCAAAAATAAATATAAGCAAAGAAATACACCTAGAATTTTTAAAAATGTTAATTGATTTTTCATCTTCTGCCTTTATAATTAATACTTAAAATTAAATAATTGAAATGAAGATAAAATGAGGATAGTGTTAAGTTTATGTTAAGAATTTATTTATTGTTTAGTTCAAAAGAAAAAATAGAGCCCACATTAGTATCACTCTCTACCTTTATATCAGCATCGTGTGCCTCCAAAATATGTTTAACAATAGATAGTCCAAGGCCAGTACCACCTGTTTGCCTTGATCTATCAGAATCAACTCTATAAAACCTTTCAAAAATTCTATTGATATGTTTTTGCTCAATACCTATACCATTATCTGTTATGGAAATTTTTACTTTATTTTGAATTGATTTAGCTGCAATGATAATGCTACCACTATTAGAATAATTAATAGCATTGTTAATCAAATTAGAAAAAACTAGCTTTAAATATTTTTCATCTCCAACTACACACAAATCTTTACAATCAGGAACAATAAATTTAATTCCTTTATTATTTATAGTTTCTGCGAATGTATCTCTAGACCAATCTATAAGTCTTTGAAGTTTAAATTTATTTAATTTTAATACTAATTGATTGGATTCAATTTTTGAGATATCAATTAAATCAGAAAATAAATTTTCTAACCTATTTGCCTGAGTCTCGATATTTTCTACAAATTTTTTATTAACCTTAGAATCTTCAAGTGCACCATCTAATAGGGTCTCTGTAAAACCCTTTATTGCAAAAATTGGAGTTTTTAACTCATGAGAAACATTGGCTAAAAATTCAGTTCGAACTTTACTTACTTTATTTAGTTCTAATCTATCATTTTTGAATTTTTGAGATATTTTATCAATTTGATTAATTAATAATTCAAAGCTTTCAGTAGAATTGTCAAAAATAAAATTATCTTTATATATAGCATTAATTTGCCTTTTAATTTTATTAATTCTATAAAAGAAAGTATGCAAAATTTTAATATTAAATATTATTAATATGGAAAGTAAAATAGATAACAAATATATATTTGATTGAAAATAAATATATATGATGATAGCTGCACTTAAAGATATACAGAAAGTCATTGAAGCTTGAATGAATAACTTATTTCTGTTGAACATATAAACTAGGGTTAAAGGAATATCCAAGTCCACGTTTTGTTTCCAAAATATTGGAATAATTTTCTAACTTAGCTCTGATGCTAACAATATGAGTATCAACTGTTCGATCACTTACAATTACATCTTTCCAGAGAATATTTAATATTTCTTGCCTAGTGAAAAACCTTTT
>CEUF01124363.1_pt1 | contig 12213 bp, 8 predicted proteins | sample 531461 | NCBI WGS metagenome assembly CEUF01 (sample SAMEA2623350, study PRJEB7988) | marine metagenome | biome: marine biome (ENVO:00000447); feature: surface water layer (ENVO:00002042); material: "saline water (ENVO:00002010), including plankton (ENVO:xxxxxxxx)" | depth 5 m | reverse complement strand
CGAAGGCAACTTCGTGCCGGTTCAAGTCCGGCTCTGGGCACCATTTTTATAAATTGAATAGTAATTATTTCATGGAATTAGCTTTGAGAGAGGCAAAGCAAGCTGTACTTGAAGATGAAGTTCCTGTTGGATGCATTATCGTAAGAGATAATAATGTTATTGCCTCAGCTAGAAATAGTTGCATTCAATCAAACTCACCAATTCGGCATGCGGAGATTAATGCTATTGAGCAAGCCTGTGATTTTTTATCAAATTATCGTCTGAATAATTGCGATCTTTATGTAACCCTTGAACCCTGCCATATGTGCTGTATGGCGATAGTGCATGCAAGAATAAGAAATGTTTATTTTGCTTTACTGGATGAAAAAACTGGCGCTGTAATTTCTAATGGCAAGTTTTTTGATAAGAACTTCCTCAATCATCAGGTATCGTATGATTATGGAATGTATGCAGAAGAGTCAAAAAAGCTTTTGCAAGACTTCTTTCAGCAGAAAAGATAATAAATTAAGTTATTTCAACCCACACTGGACAGTGATCAGAGGGTTTTTCAAGTGCCCTTGATTTATAACATATGCCTGTATTTACTAATTTTGAAGTTAAGTTTTTTGATAACAATATATGATCTATTCGTAATCCTCTTTTTGGATTATCCTCGAACATTCTTGATCTATAATCAAACCAAGAATATATGCTTGATTCATTTGGATGTTGTTCACGCCAAGAATCAGAAAATCCCAAATCCTTAATGCTATTCCACATTTCAATCTCCTCAGGAAGAAACGCACATTTACCATCTTTTAACCACCTTTTCTTATTATTTTCACCAATTCCAATGTCAATGTCAGTTGGCGCCACATTAAAATCTCCCATAACAATAAGATTTTCGTCACTTTTTTGTAAATTCTTAATATGCTTTTTTAAATCACCATAATATTTAACTTTTTTAGGAAATTTCGTTTCATGAGACCTATTTTCACCTTGTGGAAAATATCCATTCATAACAATAATTTCTTCACTACCGTACTTAAACTTAGCTTGTATGAATCGTCTTTGATCTTCATCAGTATCATTTTTAAAGCCTTTTACAACTTCAATTGGTTTATTAAGACTAAGAAGTGCAACACCATAGTGACCTTTTTGCCCCCAATATTCGGAGTGATAACCAATATCATTGATAACATCAATCGGATATTCGTCGTCATGCACTTTGGTTTCTTGTAAGCCGATTATGTCAGGTTTTATAGTATCTCTAATAAACTCTAATTGATGAGGTCTAGCCCGAATACTGTTAATGTTAAAAGATACTATTTTCATTATGCTGCACCTGAGATGAGAAACATTTTTTCATAATTAATAAAATCTTTCATAATTTTGGTTGATTCGTTTAAAAGATGATCATTTTCAAGATTAATAATGCTTTGATCAATTTCATCTCTGAAATTTTCTAGCTCTTCATAGTTATTAAATGTATCGATTCCTAGGAGAGAGCGTCTCGTATTTTCCACTTGCAGTAACCACTCTTTGCGTTCTTCTTTATCAATTTTTCTTTGCTTAATGTTCAAGGAAAGCTTTTTTTTATTTTTTTGCTCTTCATATCTCTCCCTAAGCCTAAGAAGATATTGCAGATTGGGATCCATTTTCATTCTTAAATTAAATGAATCAAGAACGTTATTTATGGTGTAATTATCAACATTATAAGTTCTGTGCCTTATAGGTTTAATATTGTCCCAAGGAAGCGCATGGTCCAGAGAGCTTTCACCAGTTTCTTCAATATCCCATGTTGATGGTAGCATTACGTCTGGGACAATACCTCTTGATTGAGTACTTGAGCCATTTACTCTGTAAAATTTAGATTCGGTAATTTTTATTTGACCACTAGTTAAATCATCAAGCCTTTGCACTGTACCTTTACCAAATGTTCTGTGTCCAATAATAATGCCTCGCTTATAATCTTGAATAGCGCCCGCAAAAATTTCTGAAGCAGATGCTGAATACCTATTCACCAACACCCCTAATGGTTTTTTCCAAACTTGTATCGCTCTTCCGTCTCCCCATGGTCTGATGCTGCCAGAACTTTCTTTTACTTGTACGGTTGCTCCAGAGGCTATGAATAATCCAGTGAGCCTATTTGCTTCATACATTGAACCACCAGAATTACCTCTTAAATCCACAATTAGAGCATCAACATTTTGCTCATTAAAATCTACTAATATTTTTTCAACATCTTTGGAGCTACTTCTGAAATCAGGATCCCTATCTCTCCAAGCATTAAAATCTATATAAAATGCCGGAAGCTCAATAACACCTAGTTTTATGTTTTTTTCACCATTTTGAAGATTGAATATTTTGCTTTTTGCAGCCTGTTCCTCAAGTTTTACCTCTTCTCTTGTCAGAGTAACTATTTTTCTTTCAGGCGAATCAGATTTAGAAGATATAACTTCTAACTCAACTTTACTCCCAGCATCTCCTCTAATTAGTTTCACAATTTCATCTATCCTCCACCCAATTACTTCAACCTTATCTTTTTCGCCATATTGTCTAATTGATACAATCTTGTCATCTGCAAAAATCTCTTTGGATTTTTCTGCAGGACCTCCAGGAATCAGGCTGACAACTTTAGCAAAGTCATCTTCAATCCCCAATAATGCCCCAATACCTTCAAGTTTTAAGCTCATTTGCATGTCAAAATCTTCTGCGTTTTGAGGTGAAAGGTAAGCTGAATGTGGGTCAAATTGATTTGTATAGGTATTCATTACCAATGAAAAGAAATCTTCATTATTTCTTTGTAGAATCATTTTAATCCTACTCTCATATCTTTTGATCAATGCAGATTTTTTTTCATCAATATCAATATCATCTGTATTAGAAATAATCTCATTAAGTAAATCACTTTTTGTTGTCAGGTACCAATTATTTTTCAATTCATCTTTAGATGCTTTCCAATCATTATCTTCAGCAAATATGTCTAAGAAATCATTTTTGTAAAAGTTAAAGTCCTCTAGTTGTAGGGTTTCAATTTGAAAGTTTGTTGCTTCAATAAGCCTATTGAAATAGAAATTTAAAATTTTAAAAGATTGATTTAGATCAAAAATTTTCTCTTGATTATTGCTTGATGTATAAATATTAAGCTCATCATTTGTAAAGTATGTCTTATTTGGATCTAAACTTTCAATTAAGATTCTTTGAAAATTTCTATTAATCTCTGTTATATCTTTGTATTCAAAAAAGTGCTCTGAAGTAATTTTTAAAATAATTTCTTCCTGTAACTCTAATTTGTCCTTATCGATATATATGTTTAGAAACTCATACTTTGCATCTACTTTAGCTATAGACAGAGACAAAAGTATTACTGGAATGTATAAATATTTTCTCACTTAGAATAAAATTTATTTGAATGAATGATAACTATATCGAATTCTACTTTGATTGTTCAAGTCCTTGGACGTATTTAGGATTCATTGGAATTCAAGAGTTAACCGAAAGGTATGGTATTGAATTGAGATTAGTGCCTATTCTTGTTGGTGGAATATTTAATTCAATAAATCCACAAGTTTATGAATATAGGAAAAATCCAATGAAAATCAAAGATAACTATTATTCAAATGATCTATTAATGTGGGCCAAAGTCAGAAATATAGAGATTAATTGGCCAAATATTTTTCCAATAAACTCTGTGAAAGCGATGAGAGGATGCCTTTCTTTTAAAGATTTGAATAAACAAAAAACTTTTACAAAAAAAATTTTTGAAAGTTACTGGAAGGAGGGGATTGATATTTCAGATTCTGACAATCTAATTCAAATTGTTGAAGAGCTAGGATTCAATGCCAAGAAATTTTATTCATTTATTAATTCTAATGAAGCTAAAGAGCAACTAAAGCTAAATACAAATACTTTGATCAAAAGAGGTGGTTTTGGATCGCCTACATTTTTTTATAAGAACATGATGTTTTTTGGGAACGATAGAATCCCACTTTTAGAATCATTAATTAGCTAAGTTGAATCTTTGCTGCAACTTCTCTAGTTGTTTCAGGAGAACCCAGCAATTGTCTATTTAGACCAATTCTTTTAAACCAATAATGTAAGCCCAATAAATCAGTAAATCCCATTCCTCCATGCACCTCAACTGATTTCTTTGCGATAAGTTTTCCTACTTCACTTAAGTGCGATTTAGCATGACATGCCATGATTCTAGATTCATCTGAGAAATTTGAATAGCTATGTGCAGCATGCCATACAAGTGAATAGCAAGGCTCTAAATCTGAGCACATTTCTGCACACATATGTTTTACAGCTTGAAAGGATCCTATCGGTCTACCAAATTGCTGCCTTTCTTTTGCATAATCAACTGACTTATCTATCATCGATTGAGCACATCCAAGTGTATCTGCAGCTAGCATTATTCTTCCAGCATCAACAACCCTATTAATTACATCAATATTGGTTGTATTTTCAAGAACATTAATATCTGCCTTATCAAGACAAACCTCAATTAAATCCCGAGTTTTATCAATTGTTTTTAAATGATTTTTTGAGACACCTTTAGATGACCCATCAATTACGCCAATCAATCCATTTGCGTCTGATATTAGAAAATGAGTTGCATATGTCGAATCATAAACAAATAAAGATCTTCCGGTTATTTCATTCTTATTAATATGGATGGTTGCATTATCCCGAGCACCAGTATATGCGGAAAGGCCGACCGCAAAAGTTAAATCATTGCTGGTTATCTTCGGTAAATAGGCTTCTTTTTGTTTTTCATTTCCACCATAGCTAATTATCAGAGGAGCCATTACGTATGAGCCAATGAATGGAGATGTTGCAACTCCATATCCCAAACCTTCAGATACTGCTGCACCAAAGAGCAAATCTAAACCCAGACCACCATATTCCTCTGGTACCATTAAAGAATTAATACCAAGATTCAATAATCCTTTATGGATCTCCATTTTTAATTTTTTGTCACCATTTGAAATATTTCTAATCGAATCTATACTGAGCTGTTCAGATAGAAACTTTTTTATATTATCTTGAAAAAACATTTGCTCTTCTGACAAACCAAAATACATTATTAATTACCCACCTTAGGTTCTTTTGGTAGGCCAAGTCCTCTTTCAGCAATAATATTTTTCTGAATCTGACTTGTACCTCCACCAATGATTAGTCCTAGAAAGTACATATAAATGAACTGCCAAGTCCCTTTATCTCTTAGATGCGGACTATCCTCGTACAAGATTCCAATTTCACCCATTACATCAATAGCAAGCCCTTCAAGTTCATGTCTTAGTTCTGTACCCACATATTTTTGAATCATCTTGCCAATTTTTACATCCTGACTTGGATTAAGTTTTGCAGACAAGATTCTAAGTGCGTGTGACTGAAATGCCATAACTTTCGCTTGGATTTTCATCAATCGATCTCTATAAATAGGATCATCAGAAAGCGGCTTTCCATCTAGAGTTTCTTTTTGCATTAGCTCAATGAGCATATTCAATCTACTCATAATTGCATCTGGTGGAGCCAAAGAGCCTCTTTCATGTCCGAGAGTTGCATTTGCAACAGCCCAACCCTCACCGCGACTACCTACGATATTGGTTTCAGGAATTTTCACATCTGTAAAGAAGACTTCATTAAAACCTGCTTTTAAAGTCATATCAACAAGAGGTCTAATTTCAATGCCAGGTGTGTCCATTGGAATAAGTAAATAGCTAATTCCAGCATGTTTGCTTGCATCGGGCTCTGTTCTTACTAAGCAAAACATCATGTGAGCATATTGTGCTGTTGAAGTCCAAATTTTTTGACCATTGATAACCCATTCTTCATTAATTAACTCAGCTTTTGTTTGTAATGAAGCAAGATCACTACCTGCATTAGGCTCAGAGTATCCTTGACACCATATCATTTCTCCATGAAGAGTTGGTTTTATATATTTTTCTTTTTGTTGCTCGGTTCCAAGTTCTAATAAAGTTGGAACCAACATATCTATTCCTTGACCACCCATGGGTGTTGGGATTTTAAATTTTGAAAACTCAGATGCTATTATTCTACTTTTTAAAATATCAGTCTCACCACCATAACCACCATATTTTTTTGGAACAGATCTAGCAAAGTAACCCTTTTCAATAAGGATTTTCTGCCAATCAGATCTTTTAATTGTATTTTTGTTACTTCCACCTTTAGCCGAAAAAGGAATTTTTGCTCCGTCAGAAAATGAAATATCTTTATACTGTTTGCAAAAATCTTGTACTTCTTTCTCAAAACTTTTATATTCTTCGTTATAGTCAAGATTCATAAAATTTTATTTCCAATTAGGTTTCCTTTTTTCTAGAAAGGCTGTAATTCCTTCTTTTGCATCCTCGCTACTCAAGCACTTTGCTAACTCTTCTTTTAAAAATGGGATTGCATCTTCGAAGTCCATATCTTCTTGTGCATTGTATGCATTTAATCCAATCTGCATTGTGGATGGAGCTAGATTAGCTAATTCATTGGCATACTTTGCAACTGTTTCATCTAATTCATCGGAAACCACAACTTCATTTATTAAGCCATATTCTTTGGCAGCAATTGCATCTATAGGCTTTCCTCTCATGATGAAATCCAATCCTTGTCTCTTAGGCATCAATCTAAATAATCCTGCCATTACCATAAATGGCCAGATTCCTCGCTTTATTTCGGGTGCTGAAAATGTTGCACCTTTTACTGCAATCGCATGGGTTGCATTTGTTACCATTAGCAGGGCTCCAGCATAAACAGATCCTTGAATCTTACAAATTACAGGTTTGTTGAGCTTTCTTATTCTAAGACTGATTTCTTCAGTTCCACCACCAATTTTAGGAACATTTGATTTGGCTTCATCCTCTCCTGACATTGTTCTAAGATCGCCGCCAGAACAAAAGACATCACCTTTTGCTTGAATAATTACAACCCTTATGCTTTTGTCTTGTTTTGCAAAGGCTAGACAATAAGCAAGTTCATTGCCCATCATTTCATTAATTGCATTTTTTTTATCTGGTCTATTTAATGTGAGCTTTAAAATATAGTCGCTAATATCAACCTGAATTGCTCCAAATTTTAGCCCTTTTAGTGATAATTTTTCTGACTGATTATTCAACTTTATCCTCCATTATTTCAATAGGCATCTCTACTTTTTTCGCTCTGATATATTCTCCTAATGATTTAGCTTGACCATCTTTTCGTGAATTTGAAGAAACTCCATCCTCGAGAATTCCATGAATATAAAAATTGAGGGATAGGATATTTGGTAATTCATACCTATCTATTTCAAATTCATTTAAATCAGGAAGAAGTTCTTTTAATTTGCTAGTTGTTAAGAATTCGTTCAAAAATGAGTAAGCTTTTGAGGTTTTTGCCCACATCCCAAGATTCGCACAACCCCCTTTATCTCCAGATCTTGCACCAAAAACTAATCCAAGTGGCTTTAATGTTGTTTTTCCACCAGGAGCAGGAGGTATATCAACTTTTGTTTTTTGATAATAAACTTCATCCAAATCAAGTTGACTGGTAGGAATTATTTCGGTTTCTTTGCCAGCAAAATGAACTTTTTCTTTGATATGTTTTGAATCAATAAGTGCAGGCCAGTAAATTAAAATTGGTCCTCCAGGTTTTGAGCCACCGCTGGCAGTAAATCCAGGATAGTTCGCAAGAGCGAGCTCTATAATTTTTGCACTAAAGAGTCTACCAACTAATTCTTGATTTTTAGATTTTACATTTATTCTTAAAAATGCCATCGCTTCTTCATTTGTATTAGGATTTTCTTTATCGTTTCTATCTAAGCAAATAGACACCTCATCAAATTGATCTTTGCCCCCAATCGAATTAAATAATGTATCCGTAAAGACTTTTGCTTTTTCTTCAATATCAAGACCAGTTAAGATTAATTCCATACCATTTCTGTAACCACCAGCAAGATTCATGCATATTTTGTGTGTATCTGTAGGAGAACTGCCTCTGCAACCAGAAACAAATACTCTATCTTTAGCGACTTGTTTAATTTCTAGAGTATCAAAATGAGCAATAACGTCTGGATTAATATAAGCAGGTGTCGAAATTTCATAAAGAATTTGTGCAGTAACAGTCCCAATAGAAACTAATCCACCAGTATGCGGGTGTTTTGTAATAAAGAAACTACCATCTTCTTGAATTTCTGCTATGGGATAACCAACATTATCAAAACTATCAACTTCTTTAAAAAAAGCATAATTTCCACCAGTCGCTTGACATCCACATTCAATAATATGTCCCGCCGCTAAAGCGCCAGCTAATTTGTCATAATCATTTCTTTGCCAATTAAATTTCCAGGCAGCTGGACCGATAACAACTGCAGCATCAGTTACGCGCGGGCATACAACTATGTCTGCTCCTTGATCTAATGCCTCTTTTATACCCCAAGCACCTAAATATGCATTAGCTGTAAGTACTCCTAGGCCTGATTTATCTAAAGAAATATTTTTATCAATATTTATAAAATCTTCACCTTTATTTTTTAGTTCTTCGAGTTCTGGCATTAAATTATCACCAGTTATATACGCCACTTTTAAATCTAATTCGGCTTCTTTTAATATTTTTTCAATTTCGTTTGCCATTGACGAAGGATTCAATCCACCCGCATTTGTGACTATCTTTATATTCTTATTTTTGCATGTATGAACTACTTCTTTAACTTGCTTTAAAAAAGTTCCAACGTAACCCTTATCTTCTCCTCTTTGAATCTGCTGATTGAATAAAATGGTCATAGTGAGTTCAGCAAGATAGTCCCCAGTTAAAACGTCTAAGTCTCCACCTTCGACCATTTCTTTAGCAGCAGAGAGTTTATCTCCATAAAAGCCACTACAATTTCCAATTTTAATAAGATCAGTCATCTAAAATAACCAACAACTCACCGTTTTCAACTTGTTGTAATTTAGACACCAAAACTTGCTTTACTTTACTATTTTTAGGGGATTTAATAGTTTGCTCCATTTTCATGGCCTCAATTATCAATATGGACTGCCCCTTTTTAATTTTTTGACCCTTCTTAACTTGGATATCAATCACTTTTCCAGGCATTGGCGCAACAAGACCATCTTCCTGCAGATTTGCTCCTGGAATTTTAAATCTTGGAAGTATATTTGTTTCGATCGAGCCATAACTATTTCCAATTACGATTTTATTTTCTTTGGTATGTATAGACGAAACTATAATTTCACTGTCAATCTCAATAATAAGTTTATTGTCCTCCAAAGATATTACTGTTGAAACTGTATCTAAGATATCTATTGAGCCATCTTTAAGGTATTTGTAGCTTACCTCTGTTTCTTTTCCATTTAACTCTAATTTTATTCTTTGTTTAGGAATTCGACCATTTGTCCAAGCAGCAGGAACAAAGTTTAAAACACCTAATTTTTTTTGATTATTGAGAGCATTATATATTGCAGCAATAATTAGGAATTTTTTTTCATCCTCTTCAAGCAGTATTTTGCCTCTTGATGGCTTACTTTTGCTAATAAAATCTGAGGTAGTTTTACCGTCAATAAAATCTTTATTACGTAAACAGTTTATAAGGAAATCTTTGTTGGTTTTAACACCACCTATGATGGTTTTTTCAAGAGCATTAGCTAGAATTGCAGCAGCCTCATCTCGTGTTTCTGCCCAGCTTATTACTTTTGAGAGCATTGGGTCGAAATTTGTTGTTATTTTAGTACCAGAATTAATGCCTGATTCCCATCTTATTCCATCGAGTTCAGAGGGTTGATAAATAAATATCTCTCCTGTTTCAGGTAAAAAGTCATTTTCTGGATTTTCTGCATAAATTCTAACCTCAATAGAATGTCCAAATGAATGACCAAGGTCAGCGGCATCATTATTTAAAAATGAAATAGATTTTTTATTAGCAATATTAATTTGTTCTTGGACGATGTCTATGCCAGTTACTTCTTCTGTTACTGGATGCTCAACTTGTAATCTTGTATTTACCTCTAGAAACCAATATTCACCAGTTTTATCATCAAGCAAGAATTCAACTGTGCCAGCAGATGTATATTTTATTGCCTGAGCTATTCTTTTTGCATCTTCACATATATTTAATCTAAGCTCCTCTGATAATCTTGTCGATGGTGATTCTTCAATAATTTTTTGATGTCTCCTTTGAATTGAGCATTCTCTCTCTCCAAGATGCACAACATTTTTATCATCTCCTAAGATTTGGACTTCAATATGCCTTGATTTTTCAATGTATCTCTCAAAAAATATTCTGTCATCTCCAAATCCAGATTGTGCTTCTCTTTTAGCTGCAGCGGCAGCATCTTTTAAACTTGCGGAATCCTTTACAATTCTCATCCCCTTACCACCACCTCCTGCAGCAGCTTTAATCATCAATGGAAAGCCAATTTTTTTTGCAAGCGAAACTTTTTCAACGGTATCAAGAGTTGGAATATTTACTTTCTTTGCTATCTCTTTTGCTTGCAACTTATCCCCCATTTTTTTTATAACGGTTGGAGTAGGACCAATCCATATGATTTTATTTGACTGAACTTTTCTAGCAAATGAAGCATTTTCGGACAAAAAACCATAGCCAGGATGAATCGCATCAATGTTATAACTTTTTGCTACATTAATAACCGCGTCCATATCCATGTAATTAGTTTGAATTTTGATAGCATGATCGGCAAAATTAACATGTGGTGATTTTTTATCCTCGTCGATATATAAAGCAAAAGTCTTAATTCCCATTGAGTGTGCTGTTCGCATAACTCGACAAGCTATTTCTCCTCGATTTGCAATCAATATCGAACGGATTGTCATAATCTAAATACTCCAAATTCAGATGCACCCTCAACCTTTTTATTATTTACTAATGAAAGACAAAGCCCTAAAACAGTTCGTGTATCTCTGGGATCGATAATGCCATCATCAGTTAGCATGCTACTAGCCACCAATGCAAGTGACATCTGTTCTGCAGCTTGTTCTACCATTTCAACAATAGCTTTATCAGCCTTTTCATCAAATTTCTCACCTTTCCTTAGCGCTTGTGCGCGTCGCACTATAGACATAACACCAGCAATTTGTTTTGGCCCCATTACAGCAATTTTTGCGGTGGGCCATAGGAAAGTGAATCTATTATCATATGCCCTTCCAGACATAGCATAAGTGCCTGCTCCATATGAAGAACCTATGATTATTGTTATATGTGGCACGGTAGAATTTGATAATGCATTGATCATTTGTGATCCCTTTTTAATGATTGCTTGTCTTTCAAAATCTTTACCAACTAAGAATCCCGTGACGTTTTGAAGGAAGATCAATGGCGTATTAGTTTTATTACATAACTGTATAAAAGTTGCAGCTTTCTCAGCTGATTTTGGATAAATTGGACCATTATTGCCCAATATTCCAACAGGATATCCGTGTATCATAGACCAGCCGCATACCATACTCGTCCCATAAAGCGGTTTGTATTCTTCAAATCTTGAACCATCAACAACTCGACCAATAATTTCTCTAATATCTAGTGCATTTTTTAAATCCTCGTCTACAAGCCCGAGCAAATCTTCCTGATCAAGTATTGGATTGTCACCATTATGCATTGGTATAAATCCATCCTTTTGCCAATGAAGGTGTGACACTACATTTCTACATATCCTAATAGCATCCATTTCATCATCTGCAAGATAATCTGATAATCCTGAAGTTTCTGAATGCATCTTTGCGCCTCCAAGTGTCTCATCATCCGATTCTTCACCAGTTGCCATCTTCACCAACGGAGGCCCAGCCAGAAAAACTTTGGCTTGGTCCTTCACAAAAATATTGTAGTCTGACATTCCAGGCTGATAGGCTCCTCCAGCAGTCGATGAACCAAATACAACTGAAATAACAGGAATTCGCATTTTTGAAAGCTCGGTCATTTCATAAAAGAATCTTCCAGACGCAGCAAAATGTGAATGTCCTATAGTGGGCGCAATAGGGGGCTGATCCCCTTTATTGCCAGTTCCCATCCTTAGGTCTCCTCCTGCAGATTCAACAAAGTTTATATAAGGCAACCTGTTTACCCTAGCAATTTCAATTGCACGATTCCATTTTTCACCAACATAGACCGTCATAGCACCTGCAAGAACGGATGGATCATTAGCAAAAATAACACATTCTGTTCCAGCAACTACACCAATTCCTGAGACACAACCACCACCGACAGTAAATTCTGTTCCATAAGCTGCATAC
>CEUF01127993.1_pt1 | contig 12224 bp, 8 predicted proteins | sample 531461 | NCBI WGS metagenome assembly CEUF01 (sample SAMEA2623350, study PRJEB7988) | marine metagenome | biome: marine biome (ENVO:00000447); feature: surface water layer (ENVO:00002042); material: "saline water (ENVO:00002010), including plankton (ENVO:xxxxxxxx)" | depth 5 m | reverse complement strand
AATTGGATAAACATGTCCTAATACACAAGAAATACCTATTAATATTTTAATTAAATCTTGATCTAACGACATATCTATATATGGGGAGAATAAGATAACTGGTAAATAACCTTTCATTATATCTATCAAAAGTGTACCAAGTGCAAAAAATGGACCTATACTTCTAAATGCATTGGTTGCTCCAGCATTACCACTGCCTAAATTTCTAATATCTACTTTTTTAAATTTCCCTAATAAAAGGCTTCCAGAAATAGAACCAATTAGATAACCCAAAACAATAAATGTAAATAACTTAATCATATCTCAAAATCTTCATCTAGTTTTTGAACCCCGAGAGTTAATGCTCCTGGACCAGCGTGACAACCTAAACCACCTCCAAGTTCTAGTAGATAACTTTTTTTAATATTTTTGTTATTATTTAACATTAATGTTTCAAGTTTTTTACCATCTATGATATTATCAGCGTGCGCAACCAATAATCTATAATTAAATTTTGGATTTAATTTTTTGCTGACGTGATTAGCAAATTTTTCAACTAAATTTGATTTACCTAATAGTGCACCTCCAGGTTTTAGCCTACCTGATTTTGCAACTAATACAGGTGTTAATCGTAATATATCAGCTAAAGTTTTTATTTTAGGTTTTAGTCTTCCACCCCTAACAATATATTTCAAATCTGTTAACAATACATACAAGGAAGTATCTATTTTTTTTTGTTCAATTCTATCTAGAATTTGTTTATAACTTTTTCCAGCTTGCTTTAAATCAACGGCATGCATTGTTAATAGTCCTAAAGCTACACCTGCAGTTTCCGAATCAATAATATCAATATTAGATTCCTTAATATTTTTTGAACCATTTTGTGATGATTGAAATGTCCCACTGACTTTTTTTGATAAATGAATTGATATAATATTTTTATAATGAGAGGACACAAAATTATACATTTTAATAAAATCTCTTGATGTTGGTTGAGATGTTTTAGGGTGATTAGGATCAATTTTCATTTGATTATAAAATTCTTTACTAGTTTGAGTGACTTTATCTATGTGTTGCTGTCTACCAAAACTATATTTTACTGGAACCACTTGAACTTCTTTTAAATACTCTTCAGGTAAATCCGCTGTTGAGTCAGTAACTATAGCTATAGAACTTGAACCATGATGATGCATAGATTTTTCTTGCTTAGTCATGTCATCTACTTTTTTATCAACAACGGTACCATAAACATTACACATTTTAAATAGCTTAGCTGGTTCATTAGTATGTATATGGACTTTTACTTTTTTAGTAGAACCTGCTATAACCATACTATCGCCAAAATCAGAAATTTTAGATTTTAATTCATTCCTATTAATATTATTGCCTACCACTACACATTCAGTACAAAATTTATTTTCTATTGTAAAATCTACATCTCTATTTAATTGTTCTATTTTTTCTATTTCATAGCTGATATCTAGATGTGTAGTTTGTATTCTTCTACCTTGTCCTTTTTCAATTAAATTTAGAGCTCCTTGAATTAGCAGAACATATCCTAATGCTCCAGAATCTACAACATCTGATTTTTTTAAAATTTTTAATATTGATTTTGTTGACTTTAAAGATTTTTCTGCTTCTTTAAAAATATGTTTTACAAAAATAATATAATCCTGACACCCATCATCAATGATTTGCTTTGCAGCCTCTGATACATCGCGCATTACTGTTATGATTGTACCTTCTTCAGGATTAGTCAAAGAATCTAAAGCACTTTCGTAGCCTTGACTCAAACCTTCTGCAAACTCTTGTACATTTATAGTATCTAAATTTTCAAATGATTTTTTAAGTCCATAATAAAACTGAGCTATAATCGTACCAGAATTACCTCTTGCAGATTCTAAAGCTGTATTAGCTAATAAATCCATAGCTTTACCAGCAGAATCAAACTCATAATTTTGATAGTCTTTTACAACGGGAAATAAAGTAAAAACCATATTAGTACCTGTATCCCCATCAGGTACTGGGAAAACATTAATTTCATCTAAGGTTTTTTGATGGGCTATTAAATTATTTATACCTGCAGAAATTGCATAGTATAATTGCTGACCGTTTAACTTATCTAATTTAATCGACATAAAGTTTTAAAAATTTATATATTTTAAGACTGTCAAACCAAATATGAAACTGATTCATAAATTGCTTTTCAGTTTTACTATTTTTTTGAATTTTATATATTGTATTTTCAAAATTAATAGTATTTAAATACTCCCTTAATTTAATATTTTTTTTACTACATGATAATACTATTTCTTCTACACTGCTATTCCATGAAATACTTAACGTCTTGAAGAATGATTTTAATACTCTATATGCCTCTTTATTTATATTTAAATCAGATAAAAAATTTTTTTTTAAATTTGATAACCTAAAACCTGTACCCAAATAAACCCTAGACTCACATCTAGATGAAGGAAATACTAAAATATTATCTATTTTAAATGGCTTACTAAATTTTGCTAGCCTTTGTAAAAAATAAAAATCTTCTGTTGCTTTTTTAGCAGGCATACCACCAACAGAAATATAAGCTTTCATTGTACATACAATTGCGGAACCTAAACTTACGTAGCCGTAAGGAGATCCTGTAGATTCTATATTAAAAGCAATTGTTTTTAATAATTTTTCGTATTTTTTAATTCCTTGTTGAATTTTAACATTATCATTTTTCTGATGTTTAAAATTTATAGTAGCAAAGCCAATATCATTTTTTTTAAATTTATTAGAAATAACCTCTAAATAATCCTCATGCAACAAACAATCTGCATCAAGAGAAAAGAATAAACTAGAAAAATTAGAATATTTAATACAAAAGTCATGGCCAATTTTTCTTGCCATGCCCACGCCAGATTTTTCATTGCTTAATTGATGATTTGATGAAAAACAGTCAATGATTATAAACTCATATTTAAATTTTAGTTTTGAGACTATTTTAAAAGTGTCATAATTATTTTTTTTTATATGTATTGTGTCATTAGCAGAATTATTAATTACAATGACAACCAATGTATTTTCGAGTAAATCAGTATTCTGTTCATTTATAGATTTTAAAGTTAATTTTAAAAAGTTTTTTTCTGCAAATGAAGGAATTATAATAAAGTATTGATATTTTCTTTTTTGTGGAAATTTATTTGGATTACCTAATTGATAATTAATTTTTTTATTTTCATATTTAGTTAAAGTTTGATTCAATTTAAGTTATTCTCATAATATGCTTTTACTAATTCCAAAGCGCTATCATAATTGTCTATCCAATGAATTTGAATACCCCTTTTCTCCATTCTCCTAAAGAATGTCATTTGTCTTTTAGCAAATTGATTAATAGCAATATTAAGATTATCTCTCATCTCATCAAATGAAAATTCATTATTTATGTACTTACCAATAAATTTATATTCTAAGCCAAAATAATTTAATCTTTCTATATCCAAACCATTATTAATTAGCTGTTCAACTTCTTCAATCATACCATTTTCCAGTCTATAAAATAATCGTTTTCTAATAAGAGATAAGTTTTTTGTTCTATTAATTTTGATACCTAAAACTAATGTTTTTTTTGTGTTTAATTGATTTAAATTCATATCTAATTTTTCATTTTGATTTAAAATTTCCATTGATCTAATTATTCTTCTCTTAGTAGTATGATATGATGAATTATATTTTTTTGGATATTGTCTTCTAAAATCTAGAATGAGTTGATTTAATGATAAACTAAATTTTTCTGCTCTTAAATTGATATCAGGGGGTGCATTAGAAATTTCATAATTAAGTAAAATGGATTCTATATATAATCCTGTTCCACCACACAAAAAAATATTTTTACCATTTGATTGAATTTTATTATAAGATTTATTAAAGTCGATTTTAAATTGAAATACACTATAGTTTTGATTAGGATTAATAATATCTATTAAATGATATTTTATTTTTTTTTTATTAATTATGTATTCTGAAATGTCTTTACCAGTACCTATATCCATACCTTTATAAATTTGACGTGAGTCTGCAGAAATAATTTCTCCATTGAATTGATTCGCCAATCGTACAGCAAGAGATGTTTTCCCTGATGCAGTAGGTCCTAAAATAGTAATCATTAATTTAAATCTATTTTAGCTTCTAAAATAGATTCAATATTTTCTGCAACATTTTCTAAGTGAGCCTTAGTATAATCATCAAAAGTATTATCACCAAGATTGAAATATATGTTTTTGAGGGTTTTCTTTAAATTTGATCGTGCTAATATTTTTGCATCATTAGGAAAGGTTGTAGTATTATAAATATCTAAAACAATGACTCTCATTAAATCAATATACGACTCTTGAAGCTCTCTTCTGTAACTATTTATATTTTCTCCAGAATCAAGCTCTTCCCAAATCATTGTATTGACAGTTTCAAATAATTCAACCATTGTAAATGGATTAGAATCTAAAGTTCGCAATTCATTATCTTGTAATCTTAAAATTCTTCTAGGATGAAAAACAGAAAATAAAGCATTAGATTGAATTCTTTTTATTATAGTATGGAGTGGATAATCTAATCTATCCATACTCCAAACATAACCATTAAAATCATCATATCTTTCTGGAGATAGTTTGTTTAATAAGTTTTGATCAAAGTTAAATGCATTTTTATGCAATATTCTATTATTTATGAACTGTAAAGCTTTTCGCTGCTGATCACCAGAAACAACAACTAAAGGGTTTTTTTGATTAGGATCCCCAATATGATTTCTAGAAAAATGAATTCCTCCGATAAACTTTGCTGCTGTTCTATATGCAGAATAATACTCACCGATACCTTGAGAGAATACGCTTCTTAATTTTTGAAATCTGCTTCCTTTTTTTTCAAAATCGTCAATCAAATTTTTCCACAATTTTTGAACTAAATCTAACTGTTTATCATAAAATTCTACTGGATCTTTTCCAATATCCCAAACATTACACAATGGGTCAATTCCTCTAGAAGATAAACCGAACGCATCTTCATCTGTACCATATGCTAAATAAGGTTCATTAGATCTATTAGCGATTGACTCTAAGCATGTGTGATCGTTGTTGATTGGTATTTGATTATCTTGATAAACTGCGGGTAAAATACCTTTAGTATGAGAACATTGACTGTAACCATATTCAATTGCCCAATCATCATATGGACCAGGTTCAATTTGAAATAAACTATTGCCATTGTCTAATAATGATACTGGATGATAATCCATCACGGAACCACTAATACCCATTTGATTTGTAAATTTAGGGTCGCTCAATTGTTCAACTGTATAAATCGAGCTAGCTTTAAAATTATGCCTAAGACCTAATGTGTGTCCCACTTCATGTAAAACTAAATCAACAAGCCCTTGGTAAATATAATCTTGTAAATCAGAATCTGAATTATTTAAATAACCTTGACTAGTCAAAGAATGCCAGGATAAAATCATCTGCTGTTGTAAATTTTCTGCATAATTACATTTATGTTCATGTTGATTCAATTCTTCAGACTCCCACATTGAAATTGGATCATCAGATGTAACTGGAACAGCAAATTCATCATATTCTCTATAAAAAGCTCTAGTAAAATCTGCAGCTATTCTAATATCAGCATCATATATCTCACCTGTGTAAGGATTAGCTCTGGATGGACCAACAGCATATGCTCTTTGAGGCTGTACTATCCATCTTATTGTATTATATCTAGCATCCCCAGGATGCCAAGTTGCATCATCTGGCATTTGCTTTGCTACAATTGCATTTTTAAATCCAATTTTCTCAAATGCTTTATTCCAAGCTAAAACTCCATCTTTTACAGCCTGTCTAAATTCTTTTGGTATTGTATTTTCTAACCAATAAACTATAGGTTCAACTGGTTCAGACATTTCTCTATCAGGATATTTTTTTTTCAAATTCCATCTGTTTATATATCTAACATAGGGCGTATCTTTTAATGTAGATGTATAATCTTGATAAATTGTGGTAAAATAGCCTAGCCTATCATCAGCAACCCTAGGTTTAAAATCTGTATTTGGAATATCTAATAAGCTAATATGATAAGTATGCATCATGCTGTGTGAATTTGGCAAAGTAATAGAATTTGTCCATTTGGCACTTTTAAAATGTAATTTCATCTGGATTTCTGTATTTGTCGGAAATGATTGTAAATCACTAATGAAACTATTTTTTTTATCAAATCTATATTGGCCTTTTCTGTTTTGCGAAACATATGAAACATCTGTAAGAAACATTTCTGTGGCATCTATTAAAATGGCACCAGTTTCTAAATGAGGCATAGATACAACTTTTCCTGTAGAAACAATTGAATTGGAAAAATTTTCTAAAGAACGATAAATAGCAGAAGATTTATCAGCCCTAAAAGAGGTATTAACATGGACCATTTGTACTGTATTGGATAATTTTTCAAAAATATAAGGAAACTCCCAAAGCTGAGAACCTGAATCATAATACTGCCCATCACCTGATTTTCTTGTTAAATTTGCCAAATAAACTTTATTAAATTGTTCTGGCTCAATTGAAATTAAAAATTTATTTTTATCCTTATCCCAATATAAATCGAACAAACCAGGTATAAGTTCAAAATTTTGAATAACTTTGTCAAAAGATGGAAACTCTGATTTCTTAGGTGCCTGAGATGGCTTAGGTGGCTCATCTGGCTTAACTATTTTTTTTTCTTTCTTTTTTTTAAGAAAATCTACATCTAATGGTTCAAAAGAGTTAGAAACTAAAATAGTAAAAAAGAAATAAAATAATATTAAATTTGATTTATTCATTATAAAAAGTTAACAAAGTCAATTTGATTTTACATAATTTATTTATTTCTTAAAATTATTTGATGTCGTTTAGGTCCAATAGAAATTATTGATATTTTAACACCTATCTCTAACTCCAAATATTTTATATATTCTTGAGCACTTTCAGGTAGACTTTCAAAATTATCAATATTTTCAATTTCAGTATTCCATCCTGGGAACTCCTTATAAATTGGCTTTACAATATCTAAATTATTAAGAGCTTCAGTCATATTTTTTATTTTTTTACCATTGACATCATAGTGAGTACACACTCTAATGGTTTTAAATGAATTTAAAATATCTAGTTTTGTAATAGCTATACTCGTTAAACCATTAACTTTAGCGCTATATTTTGCAGCTACTAAATCAAACCAACCACAGCGCCTGGGTCTACCAGTAGTTGCTCCAAATTCTTTTCCAACGTGACCAAGAGTTTGACCGTCTTCATCAAATAATTCAGTTGGAAACGGTCCTCCACCAACTCTAGTTGTATATGCCTTAAAAATTCCTGTAATCTCATTTAATTTAGAACCTGGAAGACCTAAACCCGTACCAATACCACCAGATGAACAATTAGATGATGTTACATATGGATAAGTACCATAATCAACATCAAGTAAAGTCCCTTGTGCACCTTCGATTAAAACATTTTTTTTCAAAGCATTATGTAAAAATTCAAATGTATCTTTAATATAAATTGAAATTTTATCACAAGCATGATAAAATAATTTAAACTCTTCTTTTAAGTCTTTAACTACCTCGTTTGAAATTTCATTATTATCCAATGCAAACTTTAATCTTTTATCGATTTTATCTTGTAAATCTGAACTTGATAATAAGTCTACCGCTCTCAAACCAATCCTCTTATATTTATCTACATAAGTTGGGCCAATACCTTTACATGTTGTTCCAATCTCATTATTAGTTTTTGCTTCATTAGAGCGATCTATAAATTTGTGGAGAGGAGTAACAATATGAGAAAAATAGTCAATATATATACGATTATTAACTCTAATATTTAGTTCTTTGAGTTTATTAATTTCTTCCAAAATACCTATTGGGTCAATTACCATTCCATTACCCAAAACACAAACACAATCTTCACGAAGTGCACCAGTTGGAATTTGATGTAAAACTATTTTTTTGTCTTCAAGATAAACAGTATGTCCAGCATTTGCACCTCCTTGATATCGTGCTACAACATCGACATTTTTACTTAATAAGTCTACTATTTTTCCTTTTCCCTCATCACCCCATTGACCTCCTACAATTGCATCAAAAGACATAATTATTTAATCCTCCTCTTCTTTAAATTCTGGTATAGGATATTTTTCTTCAAAAAATAACATCACTGGACTTGCAATAAATATTGAAGAATAAGTTCCAATAATTATTCCTATGATTAAAGTAAACGCAAATGGCTTCAAAACAACTCCTCCATAAAAAAATAAAACTAAAACAACTGCTAGTGTTGTAATAGATGTTACAAATGTTCTATTTAATGTTTCATTAATAGATCTATTAATAATATTAATTCTTTCTTGATCTAATAATTTATTAATATTTTCTCGAATTCTATCATAAACTACAATTGTATCATTTAATGAATATCCTACTATAGTTAGTAAAGCAGCAATGATAGTAATCCCAATTTCTATATTAAAAAATGATAATAATCCAATGGTAATAACAACATCATGAGTTAATGCTGCTAAACTTCCAAGTGCATAATACCTATCAAATCTTATAGCTATATAAAAAGAAATTAAAAGTAATGCTAATAAAATTGCATTTCTTGCACTAGATTTTAGCTCAGAACCTAGCTTCGGTCCAAAAGAATCTATGCTATTTACTTTTATGGTTGGATAATATACAGATAATTGATTAATAATAAATGATTCATCTTCTATGAATTTTGTCCTCAATAAAAAATTAGAATTTTCAGAAGAAGAGTTAACTTCAACAACTTCAATTTTTTGATTAATATGAGTTTCTAATATTTCTCTAAAATCTTTTATCTGAGTTTTAACAATGGAAATATTAATATTAGTACCTCCAGTAAACTCTACTGTTAGATTTAAACCTTTCCAAAATAAAATAAATAGTGATATTAAAATTAATAAACATGATAAAATTCCCGTAAAAAAATTATAAGATGAAAAATTAATTTGTAATGTATTTTTAAATATTTGCATTATATACTCAATTTTTTTATCGATATATAGTTAGACAAAGTCAAAAAAATTGTTCTTGTTATAAAAATAGCTGAAAACATTGAACATAGTATTCCGATACTCAAGGTTGTTGCAAAACCTTTAATAGGACCAGAACCAATAAACGACAATACAAATGCTGTTAATAATGTTGTAACATTAGCATCTAAAATAGTAATAAATGCTCTATTGTATCCATTGTTGATAGCGGCTTTTACTTTAGAACCAATGCGGATTTCTTCCCTTATTCGCTCAAAAATTATTATGTTTGCATCAACTGACATACCTACTGTCAATAATAAACCGGCAATACCTGGTAAAGTTAATACTGCCTCCATAGATATCAATATTCCTAAAACTAATATCATATTTATAAATAAAGCAAGATTTGCTAACAATCCTGAAACATTATAGTATATAATCATAAAAATAAATATAATTAGAATTCCAAAAATCATTGATTTCCAGCCTGAATCTATAGAATCCTGACCTAATGAAGGACCAATGTAATTGATTTGTGCAATTTTAATTGGAGCTGGTAATTCACCAGCTTTTAAAACAGCAGCAATATCTTGAGCCTCTTGCTTATTAGCAAAACCTGTAATTCTTGTTCCTCCAGATGATATTTTATTTTGAATTGTTGGAGCCATAAAAACTTTTTTATCCAAGACTATAGCAACTTGATTACCAATATTATTACCTGTAAACCTGCTCCATTTAACTTTTCCTGTTTTAGTCATATCTAAATTCACAATCCACTTACCTGCATCATCATTTCCAAACTCTGAAATTAATGCCTTAGGTTCTTTAATTTCTCCTCCAGAAATTGCTGATTTTTGATTTACCAAATATAATCGTCTTAAAACTTGATCATTAGCTATATTGTTAGTATTATGATCCCATAAGATTTGATATTTATCACTAAAAAATGATTCTGATTTTTTTAAAATCTTATTAATGGTATCGTAGTCTTTTTGTATAGCAAGCATACTCCCACGAGATGCAGATAACAAATTCTGCAATTTAAATTGATTGTCACCATTGTTATCAATTTTAAAAATAATTTCATTAAACTTCTGAATACTATGAACCAAGGTTAGCTCAAACTCAGCTGTTCTCTGTATATATTCTTTAGCCTTAGATACATCCGAAACACCTGCTAATTCAATCACTAAACGATCTGATCCAAACTTTTGAATTGAAGGCTCTCCAACGCCATACTGATTATGATTTTCAATTCTATTACGCATAATATCTAAGATGGCTGTCATAGATTCTTTTCTTTTATTTTTCAACACTTTAAGTGTGTTATTTGGATCGGCATTAGGACTTGCTTTCAATAGAGAAGAATAAAATTTAGTTAACTTGGCATTGGATGATAAATTAGATAACTCATCTAATACATCTGTTTGATTTAATAAAGATTCTTTTATTGCTCTATCAATATTATTCTCTAGTTCTTGCTTTAATGATTGAGTTAAAGACTTATTAGCTTGGGCTAGTAAATAAGATTTATAATCTAGCTCTAGTACAATATATAAGCCACCCTGCAAATCTAAACCTAACTTTAATGCATCATCTTTTAAATAATCTATATTAATATCACTTAATTCTGGATCGCTCGATATAGAATAGTATTGGTAAGTAGGGTTTATAAAATATATAGCAAGTGATAAGAATCCTAAAATAATTACCCATCTAATATGTAATCTTTGAAACATTAATTTTTATATGTACAATATAATTGTATGATTAATTGTTTTATAAATTTAATTGAAATTAAATTTACAAATAAGCGATTTTTATTTATTTTATAATATCTACTAAACTTAAATTGTAATATTAAAATATTCACGTAAATGAAATCATTTAATACAAAAACCATAGCATTATCAAATCAAAAAGGTGGTGTTGGTAAAACAACTTCTGCTGTGAATATTGCAGCATTTCTTGCAATTACCGAAACACCAACGCTTTTAATTGATATGGATCCACAGGCCAATGCTTCAATTGGTGTTGGTGTAGATTCACAATCAAAAAATAAATCTATTTATGATGTTTTAATAAATAAAAAAAATATTAATGATTGTATTAGAAAAACTGAAATAGAATACTTAGATATCATTCCTTCTTCTTCTAATTTAGCGGGGGCAGAAATTGAACTAGTTAGTATGTTTACGAGGGAATCAATCTTAAAGGAAGCTCTTAAAAATGTTTATGGAAAATATAAGTATATAATTATAGATAGCCCTCCTTCTTTAGGATTATTAACAGTCAATATTCTTACTGCTGTAGATTCTCTTATTATACCTATACAGTGTGAATACTATGCTTTAGAAGGTTTGTCTCAGCTTTTAAATACAGTAAGGCTAATTCAAAATAATTTAAATAAAAAACTAGAGATTGAAGGCGTTTTAATTACTATGTACGATTCTAGATTAAACTTATCTAATCAAGTTGTAAACGAAGTAAAGCAATATTTTGGAGAAAAGGTTTATAAAACACTTATTCATAGAAACGTAAAATTAAGTGAATCTCCTAGTTTTGGTAAACCAATTATGCTTTATGATGCATCATCAACTGGTTCACAAAATTATATGAATTTAGTATCAGAAATTTTAAATCTAAATGGATAAAGTTCTAGGAAAAGGCCTTAAGGCCATTATTAAAACTAATAATTCAGAAGAAAATGAAAGATATCTTGCTGGGCAGATTAGTATTTCAAAAATTATTCCTAATGAAAATCAACCTCGAGAATACTTCAATAATAAACAAATGGATGAGCTAATAGCTTCAATAAAAGAAAATGGAGTTCTTCAGCCTATAACAGTTAGAGAATTACAAAATGATACCTATCAAATCATTGCTGGAGAAAGAAGATACAGGGCTGCATCGTATTTAAACTTGAAATGGATTCCAGCTTATACTGTTCAAATCAAAGATGAATCAAAGTTAATGGAATATGCTTTGATAGAAAATATACAAAGGGTTAATCTCAATACACTTGAAGAAGCTGAGGGGTATGCACTACTAAAGGGAAAATATAATTTTACTCAAGAAGAAATTGCTAAAAAAGTTTCAAAAAGCAGATCTGAAATATCAAATAAACTTAGATTACTCAAATTACCTAAGCAAGTCAAGGATGGCTTGCGAAAAAATGAAATAACTTATGGTCA
>CEUF01038724.1_pt1 | contig 12280 bp, 7 predicted proteins | sample 531461 | NCBI WGS metagenome assembly CEUF01 (sample SAMEA2623350, study PRJEB7988) | marine metagenome | biome: marine biome (ENVO:00000447); feature: surface water layer (ENVO:00002042); material: "saline water (ENVO:00002010), including plankton (ENVO:xxxxxxxx)" | depth 5 m | reverse complement strand
ATTATTTCCAGATTTCCGCCACCTGAGTAGTCTAGACCACCGACATTGACTGCAGATGCAGAAACTGTGATTTGGTCGCCGCGAACGTAGCCATCCGCTGATGCCGGGTTAGTCAAACTAACTCCAGATACGGCCAGATCCATTTTTGGACCCATGTGGGAATCACCTGCTGCAAGAACACTGCGATGGGTTGTGTGGTCACCGTCTAGTAGAGCGGCGACTGTGAGGAAGTTGTCAGCAGCACTGTGGCCGCCACCAGGTCTGACGATAGAAATCGGCATCGACCATGACTTTGTTACGGGATTTCCTGCGGATAACGTAACAGATTCAAATCCATTACCCATTCCATTTAGCAGCCACTGTCTGAAGACATGGTGTGGATTTGGTCCACCACCATCGTATGATTCGGGTGAGGTATCTTCTGTGACCGCAGCATAAATCGTTACGGTCTTTGAACCAGAGCCTGTGTAGGATGCGGTGATGTCGATATCCATCATGTTGCCGTTCTCTGATTGGAAAACTGTTATCGAGTAATCAGCGGCATTGGCATCCATATTACCTCCGTTCTGATAGAAATTTGCGGTATTTGTGTTGCTGGTGTAATATGAACTGCTAGAGGTTGCGTCACCCCAAACCATGGTTGGATAGTAACTTGGGTTGATATGGGCTCTGCGGTTGATTGGACCGTCATTTGGCCAACCACTGGATGCTGATTCATAGAATGAGATGTAGGTGTAATCTTCTGACTGGCTACCACCGCCGCCATTGGTCACATAGAGGTCATGCATGGCATTGGATGCACCGTGGCATGGACCGCACCAATGAGCACCAACATACTCATTAAAGACTGTATGACCGGGAGACTGCGCTTTACTAACCGTAGTTTCATCATCTAGATGTGATTGAGGTAAATTCGTGTTCTCTGCTACAATAGTCAATGCGATACTGCCAAGAAACAGCGCAACAATCGTAAGCGAAATTGACTTGTGATACAACTTCATGCTTGTTCCTAGTCTTAGGCAGTATATCAAACCCTCTATAAATGGTTTATTTTGGCCGATTATCAATCTGTTAAGTAGCAATTAAATCTAAGTGACCTCAGCGTTATTTTATGACTACAACTGAGTGGGTTGTTCTGGAAGAAGATGGGGGTAAAACCTACCTAGTGGACCTAGTTGATGAAGTAATCAAAATCAAGGGACTCGGCGTGTTTAATCCAATGGGTGAACTTGGTGGGAAAAATGTTGGCGATAAGGTGACTATTGGACAAAAAAGTTTGATAAAGTTGAGTCCTAGATTACCTGAAATCTATCGCAGCATGAAAAGAAGAGCTCAAACTATTTCCTCCAAAGATGCGGGAATTTTCATCACTCGGCTAGGCATTGGGCCAGGAGATATTGTTGTTGAGGCAGGTTTAGGAAGTGGCGGTCTCTCACTACATCTCGCCCGAGTATTAGGTAATTCAGGAGTCTTGATAACAGTAGAATCCAGAGATGAGCATGCTGAGGTTGGTCTTGGGAATTTGGCGAGAGCAAAAGACTGCCTACAAGAATTCCCCCTCCACCATCACATCTCCGGAGACATTGCTAACGTGAGCATGGAGATCAGTAAAATATCCGAACAAGTAGATGCTATAATTCTAGATTTACCTGACCATGAGCCAGCGATAAATGCTGTAGCACAATTGCTTGCCGATGGTGGCAGAATCGCCTGCTATTGCCCGGTGACAAGCCAAATAGAACGGGCTTGGGAGGCTTGTGAAACTAACGGCCTAAAAGTGGAGTGGGCTGGCGAGATTATCGAGCGACAATGGGGTCGAGCCTCAAAAGGCGGTATTCGACCAGTGAATGGGCCATTTGGGCATACTGCCTTTTTACTGATTGCTCACAAACGCTGATTAGAACTTTTGATTCTCTACAACTCTAATCTTTTTGTCACACTGTGGGCAGGAAAATTTGAACGGTGGAGTACTACCTCTAGGCACGCCAAGTTTTGCTTCACAGAACGGACAGATAACCTTGTTATCGGGCGTCATACGACATTCGTTGGATTTTAGTTTGTGAGCAGTAACGGTCTTTTCTTCCTTTTTCTTCGGTTTCTTATCCGGTTTATCCGTTGCACCACCATCGCCTGCTTGTTCAACTGTGGCTGCCACTGAGGCAAGTTTCCTGCGTTTGCGAAGCGTGTTCATCAATACCAACAATAACACTGCTAATGCCCATCCACCAAACATAATTGAGACGGTTTGTTGTTCATCGAATTGAATGCCAAATGGCAACTCTACACCATTTGGAGGGAGTTCGGGGCCATCGACTGTTATCGCAAGTTGATTGGTTGAATTTTGCGGATACGTTATACCACCAATTTCGATTGATGCAGAAATTTCTAATAGCGCACTCTCAGATTCAGAAATTCTAGAATTTATGAGCAGTTTAAATTCCGTAGATTGACCGTTGCTCAGGATAAATTGGTTTGATTCAGTTTCCGAGCCTGAAGGAGTAATTATCACATCAAACAACGATTCATCAATTCCGAGGAGCATTATGTTCCCATTTATTGGTGCATTAGCAAGGTTCCGTACTGTAACAGTTGTCGAGGAACCGCCGGATGAAGCCATTTCAAGAGTTTCATCGGCGAATGAAATTTCTGCGATCGCATCACTGTTCCAGTTTGGTTCAACTGTGTAGAATTCAACAACTTCTAAGACATAGTCACTGCGTGCGTTGCTAGTTACTCTGAAGGTGAATGATGAGAGTCCAGCATCCTCATCTGGATCAACAACACAATTCCATGAATAGGCTTGTGACGATGTGCCAGCCGAAAGAGAAAATATTTCTGATAGGTCACAGTCCTCACCAATGGTCGTCAAAGTGAACTGGTCCTCTCCCGTCCCTGTGTTTGTTACAACAACATCACCGGCAATTGTTTCTCCTGGCTTGGCACTATCATCAGCAGATAATATTGTTATTTCTGCACTGGCTTGAATCGGTAGAATCTTGAATCCTATCCCAGATGAGACTGTGTCGTCATTAGATGATGTTACCACGATGTTGACATCACATCCGCTTGAAGGTGCTCCAGCAGCTCGTTCTCTGACAGTAATAGTAACCGCTTGTGTTGATGACGGTTCAAGATTCACTGAGGTAGTAGATAGCGCAGTATCAAACCATATTGTTGCATTGTTATTACCTTCCTCAAAATCAAGCGATACAAAGAAAGTATCTGAGGCAGACCCCAGATTTGTCACTTCAAAGGTGTAGGTTACTTCAGATATTGGACCGGCAGCGATGTTATTGTTAATTGAATTCACTGTCAAACCAACACTGTCTGCAACCTGCAACTCTAGATTCAATGATTGAGAGTAATCGGCTGAAGAATATGATACAACAATTGGATAGGCTCCCGATTGGGCGGTTGAAATCATACTAACGCCCATAGTCACACTCAATGTATTGCCGGCGTTTAGGTCGACCTCTACATCTGAGAATGTGACTTCAGCTCCAGTCGGTAGACCGGATACAGAGGCACTCAATATCAAGTCCATTGTACCTGTATTGTCTAAATCCAATACAACATCTACAGATTCGCCCGGTTTAGTAGAAATTCTACCGTCGAGTGGCCCGGTTAGACTGAAATCAGCAACCGGTTGAACATCAAAGCCAACTGTTACTGAACTAGATGACGAGGCATAGTTGACAGAAAATGTCTGGTCGAACAATCCGACAACACCAGTCGCTACATCTGTAGCGACGGACCAAACACCTACTCCACCAGCTGTTACGTTAACTCCAGATTCGCTGGTTATTGAGGTTTGCAAAGGCGAGCCATCGGCAACATCTAGGTAGAATTCAACCGTCTCGCTACCGTTATTGTAGATTCTAATCTCGTATTGTTCTGGAGACTGCGGAGTCAATTCAATAGCGCCTGTGGATGGATAGTATAATTCGAAACTCACCAATTCATCAATGTCAACGCTGAAGGTAAAAGCATCTGGATCATATGTGTAGTCTCCATGCATGCCTTCTCCATCCAATGAAACCACACACTCATCGGCTTTGGTAGCGCTCACATCTACTTCTAAACTAAAGCCAACATTAGCAGAATTACCCGGAGCTAATCCTGTGGTTTGAGCATCAATAAGTTGTCCGACACAAGGGCCTGAGTCGACCGATAACTCCCAGTTTAGATCTAGTTCGGAATTGCCGGTATTGGTGACCTGCACGTTTGTCGTGGTAATTTGACCCGGAATAAAGTCTGCTGATTGGTCCAAAAATGAGTAGCTGAGGTTATTTTCTGCAAGAACCTCGATGACAAATGTGTAATTACTGGAGCTGTTACCATTAGTAGATGCGGCAAACAAATTAAATCCATAGAAACCAGGAGTCGCATCACTTGGCACTACGACCTGAATTGTGGTTTGCTGCGTAGTTGATGCCGGAACGTTAGTGAGTTCTTGATCGTTGAATACCAAATTCCAACCTGGCGGAATGTTTCTTGCTTGACTTAGCAATGAGGGGCTAGAGGATTGTTCCCATGGATATGAAATATTGGTTGTCTGGTTGAATACTGTATCGTCAGCTGCCTGCTGAAGTGCTAGTTTTTCTGCTGGCGGTAATGCTATGGTATCATTTGTCTCGACTGATAAATTGCCAGTCATTGACGCATAAATAACACAGGCCGCAAGATACGAACCCGCTAGCGAGGGATGATAGCCGTCACCATCATACAAGTTGTGGAACGCACTTCCTGCCATTTCTGGTATACCTCCCGAGTCTTGTACGTTTTGATACACATTAGCGAAGCCAAGACCAACGGGTGCAATCCATACATTACGTGTTGCTGTAGTCATATTATCATGATAATCGACATATCCTTGACGAAGGCGCTCCTGCATTGTGGGGTAATCAGGATAAATGGTAGGATTTGTTATGTCACCTGCAAGATAACCCCAAGTCATCATTAGCATTACTTCTGAACCAGCCGATTCTACCGCGTCGGCGATGTGAATTCCGCTTGTATTACTGGCAATCCAATCGGGATCGGTTCGGTCGAATCCCGGTATTTGGCTTTGGTCCTGTAAAACTACATAGTCCCAAATGTGGCCAGAATTTCTCAGCGATGTGTTCCACACATCACCACTAGTGTTGATGTCATTCCAGTGATTTTCTAACGTAAAGGAGCCTGCGGTATTTGCTACAGTAGAATTATGTTCACCTACTGAGTTAAACAAGTCTGCTAGTATAATATCTAGATTATTGTCGCTCATAAAACTGTTACCATACATCAATATGTCCTCAGGGACAACAACTTCTGGTGAGTTGGAATTATTTGAGTGGTTGGCCCAAAAACCGGCGAGATCAGGTTCTGCATCAACCGCCAAAAGTATGGTATCAGGAGCATTGCCATCGTTATTGACATCAATTGTAAAATTACTACTTGTTCCTGCTAGCATCTGCTGGAGTGGACCGTTTGAACTACTGAATGCTAGTGAAGATGAATAAGACGGTTCAACTGTTACAGTAGAGGTTATGTTATTGTAAATTTGGTCGCCATATTCGGTTACATTGATGACAAAACTACCACTGTCTGAGGGCACTGCAGTGAGCCCCAGCACAACTGAGATATCGATGGTGGTTGAACGTGCCGGAAGCACGCTTGCAGTGGTTTCACTTGCGAGCGTAATAGCCCAAACACTGCTAAGTCCTGAGGTTTCTAGAGTAATATTGTAACTCGTAGTGTAGTCCCCGTCATTAGTGATTGTTAGAGTCATATTATCAGAGTCACCGCCCTGAATTTCCACATGTGGGTTGTCGAGAGAGAGTATAATCGGGTTACTTGCAGAGGCGCTACCAATTATTGGAGAAGCACTAGCCATTATCATTAACGAGACGAATAATATTGCTTTGGATGCACTACGCGACATAAGACCAACCATAGCCAGCAAGACCCCCCTCTTGAGTGAATCGGAGATTTGGACGATAATTGTGCTATCATTTACTTTCTTTTAGTGCTGAAATGCGTTTTTCGTCAATGACTTCCCAAGGGAACTCGCCTTCCCTATCAGGAACACGACCAAAATGACCACCAGCGGCTGTAACTGAGTATATTGGTGCTTGTAACTTCAAGTCTCGAGCAATTGCTCCAGGTCTGAAGTCAAAGACTTTTCTCACTCTATTGGCCACAGTGAGTTCATCCAGATCAGATGTGCCAAAGGTCTCTACTCTGACACTTACCGGTTCGGCAACTCCGATAACATAGGCTAGTTGTATTTCACACCTTGAAGCCAAACCAGCAGCGACCACATGTTTAGCAGCCCACCTTGAAGCGTAGGCTGCAGAACGGTCGACTTTTGACGGATCTTTACCCGAAAAAGCACCGCCTCCATGTCTGCCCATACCGCCATATGTATCGACAATTATCTTTCGCCCAGTCAGACCTGCGTCGGCGTATGGGCCACCCGGGTCGGCAAATCTCCCAGTGCCGTTGACGACTAGTTTGTATCCTGCAGATAACAACTCTGATGGTATTGAATGTTCAACTACGTGCTGTTTAATCTGCTCTTCTACATGTGCAAGTTCCTGCTCCTCAGAACCTTCAAACTGGTCTTTCAGGGTGTTATCGTGCTGAATTGCAATTACTACTGTGTGAACTTTTTCGATATCACCGTTGGAATCATACTGAACTGTGACCTGGGATTTACCATCCGGTCGAGCCCATGGCAATATTCCCTCCTCACGCACCGTAGTTAGTCTTCTAGACAAACGCTGTGAAAGGGCTGCAGCAAGTGGGAAATACCTTCCTTTGAGTTCATTGTAAGATTCTGTTTCCTCACAAGCGTATCCAAACATCATACCTTGATCGCCCGCTCCTTGGTCTAGACCATCCTTGTTTACCCCTTGAGCAATGTTTGCTGATTGTGTTGTGATGTGGACTTGAACTTCACAATATTCTGGGTTTGTTGCATCCATGCCGATTGCGTGAGATGTGTATCCTATGTTAGCTGCGGCCTGTCTTGCAACTGCTTCGTAGTCTGGGATAGCACCATCAAGGGAGACCTCACCAGCAAGGACGATGAGGCCTTTGTCCTCTTTGCCCTTTACGCAGGTTTCAACTGCAACTCGGGCATTGCAGTCAACCGTCAAACAAGCATCTACAATGGCATCTGATATAGCATCACACAGTTTGTCAGGATGACCACTGGTAACTGACTCTGAGGAAAATAGCACACTGCTCATGCCACTCGGCGGCGACCACCACTTTATGAATCAATCGTAACTTTTTAATTTCAATTATTCTTTCTAATCATAAAATTCAATTGTATTCTCTATTGATTATTATCTGCTATTAGCGAACCTTTGATGACCTATGCCAATTTCCGCCAACTCATGAGCAACTATGTGCCAACCCATTATCGCACGCACACCCTCGGCGAAATACAAAGCGAAGGTGCAGACTTATTGGATACTACAGTTACCGTTGCTGGATTTATGGAAGCCAATCGTGGGAAAGGAGCGATCTGTTTTGTTGATTTACGCGACGGGACTGGCAAGACCCAGATATTCCTCAAGTCAGATAACGTCGGTGAAGAAGCTCTAGATATGGTTCAGAGAATGACCCGAGAATCAACTTTACAATTTACTGGAAAGGTTAGCGAAAAGCGCCCGCCTAAACTCAAGGAAGGAGAAACTCCTCCCCCGCCGACCTATGAGGTTGTTGCTGACTCAGTCACGGTTATTGCTAAGGCAGAAGCACCACTTCCACTAGGCATTACTGACACGGTACACGTCGAACTAGACACTAGACTTGACAATCGATTCCTCGATCTCCGAAGAGCGCACATAGCAGCAATGTTTCGGTTGCGCGGTAAAGTCTTGCAATATGGTAGAGAAGCGCTAATCAGTGAAGGATTCTTTGAAACACATACACCAAAAATTGTTGCTACAGCAACGGAAGGTGGCACCGACTTATTCCCTATGCAATACTTCGACACGCCTGCTTTCCTCAATCAGTCGCCTCAATTATTCAAGCAACTTTGCATGTCTGGCGGACTCGAGCGTGTATTTGAGATTGGTCCAGCCTTCAGAGCCGAAAAGCACGACACATATCGTCATCTGAATGAATTTATTTCCTTTGATATTGAGTGCTCATGGTCTACGGATGATGATGTCATGGGAGTTCTTGAGCGAATGATACACCACATGTGGCAATCAATCGCTAATGATGAGGAATCTCAGTCATACATCGCCACAATCAATGAATATCGTGCCAGCAAGGGCGAGGAACCGGTAGAAGTGATAGTTCCTGAATTACCATTCCCAAGAGTATCTTACTGTGATGCCATAAGAATCATCAAAGAAAAAGGCGGCAAAATCGAATGGGGTGACGACATTGATGCGGAAAACTCCGATTTGCTAGCAGAGGATTTGCCCCAGTTTTACTTCCTACCACGGTGGCCAATGGCTCTCAAACCGTTTTACATCCACCATGTAGAGGGTGAAGACGGCTCAACAGGAGACCAGTTGAGTCGCGGATTCGACCTTAACTTTGGCCGGGACGAGTTGACATCGGGTGGACAGCGAGAGCATCGCATGGATGTATTGATTGATAATTTAAAGAAAATGGACTTAGATCCAGAGGAATTTGAATTCTATGTCGCTGGTTTCAGGCATGGTGTCCCACCACACGCTGGTTGGGGGCTCGGCGTTGAGAGAATACTGATGAAACTGACTGGAGCAAAGAATGTCAGAGAAACGGTATTGTTCCCTCGTGACCGAAAACGAGTTAGTCCTTAGGTATTAACTGTGTTTTATCCACTGCTCGCCATCCCAATAGTGGAAACTGCCATCACTCATCTTTCGCCATGTGTATCCTGATTCGTCTTTCCATTGGTTCAGAATTTGTAATTGGTTGTGAACTGGTGCTGCTCCGCTTGTCTGGGTTTGTGCATAGTCTTTAGTGACTGAATCTTTGCCGTTATTGTTTGGTTTGTAGCGTAGGAAAACTGCAATTGCGGCGATTATTACAACGACCGCAACTATACCGATGATAATGCTATTTCGACGTTTTTCATCAGCCGCCTTTTGCCTTGCAGCCTCTGCTTCGGCAATAGCTTGTGCATTATCACCAACACCATCACCGTCGGTATCTAGAGTTTCGGTAGCATCCTCAGGGAAAGCATCAGCATTGTCACCAACACCATCGCCATCCGTATCAGCTGTCTCTGCTGCATCATTTGGCGCCCAATCAGAATTATCACCTACTCCATCTCCGTCACTATCGGCAGTCTCGGTCGGGTCATTGTCAAATGCGTCGGCGTTATTTCCTACTCCATCCTCATCTGTATCTTCCGTTTCTGACGCATCTTCGGGGAAGATATCGGAATTATCACCGGTGCCGTCACCATCAGAATCAGTTGTTTCGGTTGGGTCGTCATCAAATGCATCAGCATTGTCACCAACACCGTCGCCATCAGTATCTGACACCTCAGCGGCATCATTAGGGAATGCATCAGCATTATCCCCAACTCCATCGAGGTCGGAATCTTGAGTCTCAGTTGCATCATTGGGGAATGCATCAGCATTGTCGCCAACACCGTCCGAGTCAGTATCAGCACTCTCTGATGCGTCGTTGGGTGCCCAATCACTATTGTCGCCAACGCCGTCAAGATCAGAGTCTATGGTTTCCGTGGCATCGTTGGGAAATGCATCTGTATTATCGCCAACACCATCCGCATCGGAATCTTGTGTTTCAGCCGGGTCCTCCGGGAAAGCATCGCCATTATCGCCAACTCCGTCACCGTCAGTGTCTGCTGACTCTGCTGCATCGGTTGGCGCCCAGTCGGAATTATCACCAACGCCGTCGCCATCAGTGTCTAATGTCTCACTCGCATCATCTGGGAAGGCATCGCCATTATCGCCGACTCCGTCGCCGTCCGTATCCGCTGTCTCCGCCGGGTCGTTTGGCGCCCAATCGGCATTGTCGCCGACTCCGTCGCCGTCCGAGTCAGTTGTCTCGGATGCATCGTCGGGGAATTCATCAGCATTGTCTCCAACGCCATCTCCATCAGTGTCTGCTGACTCTGTAGAATCATTTGGGGCCCAATCTGAGTTGTCACCGACTCCGTCACCGTCTGAATCAGTAGTCTCGGATGCATCATTAGGGAACTCATCAGCGTTGTCCCCAACTCCATCTCCGTCGGTGTCTGCGGATTCTGTTGGGTCGTTTGGCGCCCAGTCAGAATTATCGCCAACGCCATCGCCATCACTATCAGATGTTTCGCTAGGGTCATTGGGGAATTCATCGGCATTATCTCCGACACCGTCATTGTCGGAATCCTCCCACTCATTAGGGTCGTTGGGGAATGCATCATTACTATCGGTAAAGCCGTCACCATCACTATCTTTTTCTTCTAATTCTGCGATTATAAACAGCGTTTTTGACCACACATCGCCGTTATTACCGCTTGCCAAATTTGCATTCATTACCGCCAACTGTACTGTTACATCACCGCTACCAACTGCTGGTGGAATCCAATCAAATGTCCAACTGGTTCCACCGCTCCCGGAGTGTGTGACGCTGGTGCCACTGATTTTCGTGTTTGCCCCTGGATTGGTCAAAGAGCCTTGATCAACCTGTAGAGAGAATCCACCACCAGCACCGTTGTTACCGCCAGAAAATCCGATGGTTATCGGATAAGAGGCGGTGTTTGGATCATATTCTGCGGGGAATGTGTAAGTTGCAGTAATTGAAGAACTTGCACCGCCATGACAGTTACAGCCTGAGGCACCAGAGTTATGTCTGCCTGATGAGTTACCCTCGGATAACGGTATAGTCACCGCAAGGATCATGGTCAATATCAGAAAAATGGATACTGCTTTGGTTCTCATTATATCATTCTCACTAAATTCAAGTTGCATATATCAATTGTGGAGATTAGTGCCTATTTTCAAAAAAATCTCCTAACTCTGCCTAATCACTTGGCCGTCTGAGTCTCGCTTTGCCTTTCGTATTTTTGTCGGTGACTTTAGCCTTCTTCGCCCTGAGTGAGTGATGTAATTTTGACTGGCCTCAACCAACGGCCTAGATTTTCTAAGACCATATGGACCCCTCCTATTGGGTTGCTTTACCAACATTGCGGTGGGATTGTTGTCATGGCCGCTAACCAATGGATCGGCATCTAGATTCCAGTCAACCATATGCATTTGCTAGTCTATGTCGGTTTAAACGGTTGTTTTGTCAAAATAAAGCCTCAGGCTTGGTTTGTGGAGAATAACGTGTCACATTCCCATCCAAATCAATTACAAATTTTTCAAAATTCCACCTTATAGAACCATCATGACCGTCAATCCCCTGCACTGCAGTGAGATGTTCGAATAATTCAGCTTGGCTGTTGCCATTGACCTCAACCTTCGCCATCAAAGGAAATGTCACACCGTATTTCTCACTGGTAAAATCGCATATTTCTTGGTGATTACCCGGCTCTTGGCCACCAAATTGGTTACATGGAAATCCGACAACTAATACATCAGGCATGCTGGACACTGCCTGTAGATTTGTGTAATGTCTGGTAAGTCCACATCGGCTGGCAACATTTACCACCAGCCACTTCTTGGTGGTCTCTGAACCTAGTGACCGCAAGGTCTGTGTATTGCCCTCCATGTCTAAAAACTCAATATCAAGCACACTTGCCATGGATTGAATTAGTTGTTGCATGTCTTATACTGTCGTTTATGCCAGTAATCATGATAGGTCAGTGATAGTAGCGTTAAACATGGCTGTTGACCGCATGCAGTGGGGTGCAGAAAAGTGGCAATTTGCCGACCTGTATACACCTGATGTGGATTCTCCTTACGCTTCCGAACACGGAATTCCGTGTGTAATGCTTATTCACGGCGGATTTTGGAAAGAAAAATATGGTCTAGAATTAATGAAACCAATTGCAGAAGATTTAGCAGAAGCAGGTATTGCTGCATGGAACGTTGAATTCAAACGATGGAGTGAAAATGATCAGGGAGTATGGATGGATACTCTATCTGATGTCCTGCGCGCTTGGGGTCAACTGGCCTTACTGCCTGGCATCGACATCATGAGATCAATGGTCATGGGACACTCTGCTGGAGGTCAACTGGCTTTGCTACTGGCAGCAAAAGGTGAGCGAAAACCATGGTTAGCAATCGCTCAATCCCCAATTACTGATTTGGTGGGTGCTGACCATGCAAAACTTTCAGATGATGGTGACGCAGTAAGGCGATGGATTGGATGTAGCCCTGAAGAGAATCCT
>CEUF01040173.1_pt1 | contig 12304 bp, 8 predicted proteins | sample 531461 | NCBI WGS metagenome assembly CEUF01 (sample SAMEA2623350, study PRJEB7988) | marine metagenome | biome: marine biome (ENVO:00000447); feature: surface water layer (ENVO:00002042); material: "saline water (ENVO:00002010), including plankton (ENVO:xxxxxxxx)" | depth 5 m | reverse complement strand
AGGTTTGGAGGTGGTAGAATTTGCTTGCGGCATACCTCAAATGTTAAAAGGTGAATATACTGAAAATGTTGGAACAAATGTTGATAGTTGGTCATTAAGACAACCTTTAGGAGTTTGCGCAGGTATAACACCTTTTAATTTCCCAGCTATGGTACCTATGTGGATGTTTCCAATGGCGATTGCTTGTGGAAATACTTTTATTTTAAAACCTTCAGAAAAAGATCCCTCTTGCTCAATAAGACTTGCTGAGTTGTTTTCTGAGGCCGGTTTACCTGATGGAGTTTTAAACGTGGTCAACGGCGATAAAGAAGCCGTGGATGCGATCATTAAAAATAAAGATATTAGCGCTGTAAGCTTTGTAGGATCAACACCAATAGCAAAATATATTTATGAAAATTGTGCAAAAAATGAAAAAAGAGTTCAGGCTCTAGGCGGTGCAAAAAATCATTGCGTTGTAATGCCTGATTGTGATCTAGATCAAGCCGTTAATGGTTTAATGGGAGCAGCCTACGGTTCAGCTGGTGAGAGATGCATGGCTCAATCTGTAGCAGTTGCTGTAGGGAATATTGGAGATAAGCTAGTCAATAGTTTAGCAAAAAAAGTTGAAAATTTAAAAGTTGGACCTGGTATGGATAAAAATTCTGAGATGGGCCCGTTGGTAACAAAAGAACATTTGAACAAAGTAAAAGGATATGTGGATCTTGGAGTTAAAGAGGGAGCTAAACTTGTTGTAGATGGAAGAAAACTAAGCTTACAGGGTTATGAAAACGGATTTTATATGGGAGGCTGTCTGTTTGACCAAGTAAAAAAAGACATGAGAATATATAAGGAAGAAATTTTTGGACCTGTTTTATCAGTAATTAGAGTTAGAAATTTTAATGAAGCTCTACAATTGGTAAATGATCATGAGTATGGAAATGGTGTAAGTATTTTTACTAGAGATGGGGATACCGGAAGAACATTTTCATCTAAAGCTCAGATCGGAATGGTTGGAATTAATATTCCTATTCCAGTTCCAGTCGCTTTCCACAGTTTTGGCGGTTGGAAAAGATCGTTATTCGGAGACCAGCACATGCACGGTCCAGAAGGAGTAAGGTTCTATACAAAATTGAAAACCGTGACATCGAGATGGCCTTCAGGATTAAGATCAGATCCAGAATTTACAATGCCAACAATGAAATAATTATGAAGAAAAAGATTTCATTAATAGGAGCAGGTCAAATAGGTGGAACACTAGCACATTTAATAGCACTGAAAGAGTTAGCCGATGTTGTTTTATTCGACGTCGCGGAAGGTTTAGCTAAAGGAAAAGCCTTAGATATTGCTCAATCTTCACCAGTAAACAAATTTAGTACTAATTTGGTTGGAACTAATAATTATAAAGATATTAAAGACTCCGATGTTATTATAATAACTGCTGGAGTTCCCAGAAAACCTGGTATGACAAGAGATGACCTACTTGGGATTAATTTAAAAATTATAAAGGAGGTAGCAAAAGGAATTAAAGAAAATTCGCCAGAGTCTTTTATAATCTGTATCACAAATCCTTTAGACGTAATTGTAATGGCACTACAAAAATATTCTGGACTGCCAGCTAATAAAATTGTTGGGATGGCTGGAATATTAGACTCATCTAGATTCATTTATTTTTTATCTCAGGAGTTAAATGTGTCGGTCAATAAGATTAAATCATTTGTACTCGGAGGTCATGGGGATACAATGGTTGCCATGATAAATCATACAATAGTTGATGGTAAATCTCTTAAAGATTATATCAATGAGGGAAAAATTTCAGAAGAAAAGCTTTTAAAGATCGTAGATAGAACAAAAAAGGGTGGAGCCGAAATTGTGAAGTATTTGGAAAAAGGGTCAGCATTTTACGCACCCGCCGCTGCAGGTGTCGAAATGGCAGAAAGTTTCTTGAAAAATGAAAAAAAACAACTCCCTTGTGCTGCATACCTAAACGGGGAATATGGTATAAAAAATCTTTATGCAGGTGTGCCAGTAATAATTGGTAACAAGGGAGTCGAGAAAGTTATCGAGTTAAAATTAGACAAAGATGAAAAAATGAATTTTCATAAATCAATTGAAGCCGTAAAAGAGCTTTATAAAGCTGCAAAAAAAATTGATACAAATCTGTGATTAAAAAAAGAGTTAAAATAAACTTTTTAATTCCAATATTTATCGCTCTTTTTGCAATTATAATTAATCAATTTTACGGAAATCGTGGAATATTTCCGCACGATAGTACTGGTCATTTTGATACTGGTTTTAGAATTTTGCTAGGTGATAATCCAGTTGAAGATTACTGGGTCGTTTCAGGTTTTTTTTTAGATTATTTTCAAGCTGGATTATTTAAATTATTTGGTGTTAATTGGCAAATATATGTACTTCATGCTTCTTTATTAAATTCAATTTTTGTTCTTACCTTTTATTTTTACTTTGAAAGTTTAAATGTTAAAAAAAATTTAAACATATTTTTTTGCATATGTTTATGTGTGCTTGGATATACTTCAAGTGGAACTCCATTTGTTGACCACCATTCTACGTTAATTTCCATTTTGGCACTCGTATTTTTTTTGCGGATAAGAAAAAATAATAAATACTATTATTTTTCTTTCATTCCTTTTTTACTTTTAATAGCATTTTTATCTAAACCAGTCCCAGCAGCATACGTTACTCTTTTAATCTTATCTTTATTATTTATTGATTTTTTAATAGAAAGAAAAACAAATAAGATAATTTCATTTTTCTCTGGAGGAATAATTTCACTTTTAATTTTTCTTTTTTTTCTCAAAGTTGAAGGAATTAGCTTAGATAATTTTTTAACACAGTATATTTATTATTCCCAGGAAATTGGCAAATCAAGACTTACAAATCTTAGGTTTGATTTTTTAGGAGTTTTAGATGAATTTAAACTTTTACTTTTATCAATTATTCCTCTATTGGTTTTATTAGCAAAAAAATTTTCGGAAGAAGGCACAAAGTTTTTAAAAAAAGAAGAGTTTTTTTCACTATTTAGTTTTTTTCTATTATCTATTATTTTAATTTTCTATCAACTATTAACAAGAAACCAAACGTTCATATTTTTTTTAATCCCAATCCTTGTATGTTTAAGTAATGAATTATGGAATAGGAAAAAGACGTATTTCATTATAGCAATTTTATTTACTTTATTTGTTACAATTAAATTTCACGATAGGTACAACAATCATAGAAAATTTCATGAAATGCAAACTGTAGATTTCTCCAAATCTATTGATGCAAAATTAATAGATAATAAACTTAGAGGATTAAAGTGGATTACTCCTCAAGAAAAATTAGACCCAAAATCAGAATTATTAGAAATTTTAAAAATTAAAAGATATCTATTAAATGAGAAAGAAAAATATATGTTATTAACAAATTATTCTTTCTTTTCTTCAATTCTTAATAAAAATAATGAAAGTTTCACTAGATGGTTTGTCGGAGACGGAACAGACTATCCAAGTAAGTTAAATAGTAAATTCCAGCTAGTTTTTAAAAATTTGGTAATTAAAAAAATAAAAACTAAAGAGATCAAAAAAATTTACTTTATAAAGCCGATTTCAGAAAAAAGTTTAAAAAATCTGATCGGGGAAAAATGTTTAGAAAAAAAAAATATCTCAAAATATTTAACTCAAATTAAAATAATTTGTTCTTTAGACTCTTTATAAAGTCAATTTTGAGATTTTAACTCACTGTTCAGTTTTTTTAAAAATTCATTAATAATTTTTTTATCTTTGTTACTAAGTATTTTATCTTTTTTATTAGCTTTCGTTATTTCAGTTCTGATTTTATCTTTTATATGTTCAATATTTTCCTTTGACTTCAGATTTTCAATTTCAGTTAATAATTGCCTTTTTATAACTCCAAACGTTAAATAAAAAACGATAAGAAATATAAAAGATGCAATAAGACACTTATAAATAAAAATTTTCATTTTTTTCTCTCAAATACTTCGTAAATTATCATGTTGTCTATTTTAAACTCTTTTGTTTTGCGAAATTTATTATCGAAATCATATTTTTTACTCTTAAATATATTAACATCATAAATCCTATTTGAATATAAAATTTCTGCTTCATAAATTTTATCGTTTGGAATTAGTTTTATTTTTTGTTTTGTTTTTTCATCCAATAAACTATAAGTTCTCCATATAGGATACCAAGATTTTACACCCACCTTGATTTCCTTATCATTTTTCTCATTTTCTTTTGCCAAATTTCTTAAGAAATTTATTGAGGATAAACCCATAAAATCAACTTCAAATTTTTTTCTCATTTCTTTGGAAGCCAATGAGTTAAAGTATAGAGATTGGTATGGATGATATTGGAAAATTTTAAAAATATTTAATGCTATCATTAAAAATAAGAAAATAGAAATCGAATAATTGATTGATTTTTTAAATTTAGTTTCATTCAAATAAAATTCAAGAAATAAAATTGAAAAATAAATTATAAAAAAATTTAAAAAGTAGAAAAATCTCCAACTATTGTAGTATTTTATTTCGAAAAAGGATCCAACAAAAATTAGTATCAAAAAAATAAAAAGAACAAAAAAGTCTTTCTTTTCCGAATTATTGTACCAAAAATCATTTCGATCTCTTCTAGAATTAATTTTATCTAACTTCTTAAGAGTTTTGTTTAACACAACACTAAGACCAAGAAAAAATAAAACTAAATTTTGAATTGGTGTTGTCATTAAAATCCATAATGTTAAATAATAATTTGGGACTAAATCCGGCTTATAAAAATTTCCATTAAAAAATACTATCGAGGGCCCGAAAGAGCTTTTATAATGTGTTAAAAAATCATAAAGATTATTTAAAGTGTTTTCCCAGAGAAAAGGCCAGTGCAAAATAAGAAATAAGAAAAAAAATAACAAATAAAGAAATATGAATTTAATCTTTTTAGATTCATTTTTGTTACTTATCAATGAAAGCATAAAAACAAAAAAAATTCCTATAGGTAAAACTATACCAAATATTCTTGTTGATGTTGCGATTGCTGAAAATAAAGATAAAAATAAAATATTTTTTAATGAGTTTTTATCTAAACTTTCAAAATAATAGTAAATCGATATTATAAAAAAGGTTAAAAAAATTATGTCTTTATTGTTATGAAAGCTATCACCGAATACCCTTGGTGTTATTACTAACATTAATGATGCTAAGATTGGTAAAAAATTTCCACTAAATCTTTTTTTAATTAATTTATAGAAAAAGAGTACTCCAATTATGAAATAAATATAGTTTAGCAGATGTCTAAATTCATAAATTTTAAGAGGATCGTTAATACCCAAATAAACTTCAAAAAAAGCAGCCGGTAAATCAAATATAATCCCATAATCTCCAAACCAAGGAATTGTAAAGTCATCAGCTGTAGCTAGTTTTTTTTCAACAAGAATAGAAAAATCATTTGCTTGGAAGAAATCTGATACATACTTAAGCCAATATAACCCGCTTTTACGTTGAAAGCTCTCATCAATGTTAAATCCAAAATCTTTATAAAAATAAACTCCTATCAAAAAAAGAATTAAAAAAAACAAGTAGTCATAGGAATTGATGAAGAATTTACGAATATATGCCATAAATCAATTTATAACCTAAAATTCTTATTAATAAAAATTTTTGTTAGAATAAAGTATAGAATTATTTGAAAATAGTTGCTATTAGTACTTCAGCTTATATTAATATCAATTTCATAATAAGAGTAAAATTTAAATGAATATTCACGAACACCAGGCTAAGGAATTACTTAAAGAATTCGGAGCGCCAGTATCTAACGGTATAGTAATATTTGATTTAAAAGACCTTGAAAAAAAAATTAAATTTTTAAAAGGTGATAAATTTGTTGTTAAAGCACAAATTCATGCTGGTGGTAGAGGTAAAGCTGGTGGCGTAAAATTAGTGAGCGATATCCAAAGTTTAAAAAAAGAAGCAAAAAAAATGTTAGGAAAAACTTTAATAACTCACCAAACTGGTAAAGATGGGAAAAAAGTTAAAAGATTATATATTGAGGAGGCTTCAGAAATATCAAAAGAATTTTATCTCTCTTGTCTTGTGGATAGAGCATCTGACAAAATTGCATTTATAGGTAGCACAGAGGGGGGTATGGATATAGAAAAAGTTGCATTAGAAAACCCAGAAAAAATTATTACCACTAAAGTTGATCTCAAAGACTCTCTAAGTAAGCAAGATCTTAAACAAATCTCAAAAATTTTTCAATTAGGTAACAGCCAGGAGAAAGAATTAAATATTGTAATAAACTCTCTATATGAAATTTTAAAACAAAAGGATGCAAGTCTCATTGAGATCAATCCTCTTATTTTAACCAAAACAAATAAAATTATTTGTCTAGATGCTAAAATAAATTTTGACGATAATGCTATTTATAGAAGGCCAGAAATTTTAGCTTTAAGAGATTTGAATGAGGAAGAACCAGCGGAGATCGAGGCTAGTAAAAATGATTTAGCCTACATTAAACTTGATGGAAACATAGGCTGCATGGTAAATGGTGCAGGCCTAGCGATGGCAACAATGGATATAATTAAACTTTATGGTGAAGAGCCGGCAAATTTTCTAGATGTGGGTGGAGGCGCATCAAAAGAAAAAGTTTCAGCAGCCTTCAAACTAATTCTTTCTGATGAAAATGTTAAAGGGATTCTTATAAATATTTTTGGTGGCATTATGAGATGTGATGTTCTTGCGCAAGGAGTAGTAGAAGCTGCAAAGGAAACTAAACTTGAAGTTCCCTTAGTTGTTCGTCTTGCTGGAACAAATTTTGAAGAGGGAAAAAAAATATTAGATGATTCAGGTCTTAGGATTTTGTCTGCAGTAGATTTGAATGATGCTGCAAAAAAAATTGTAGAAGCAATAAAATAGGGATGTCAATTTTAGTTAATAGTGAAACAAAAGTAATTTGCCAGGGATTTACTGGTAAACACGGTTCATTTCATTCTGAACAAGCACTTAAATATGGAACAAAATTAGTTGGAGGAGTTACTCCTAAAAAGGGCGGGCAAAAGCATCTAAACCTCCCTGTTTTCAACACTGTGCAAGAGGCAGTAGAAAAAACGAGAGCCAATGCAACTATGATTTACGTCCCTCCAAAGTTTGCAGCTTCAGCAATTATAGAGGCAATAAATTCTAAAATAGAATTAATTGTATGTATTACTGAAGGAATACCTGTGATGGACATGATCAATGTAAAAAGTGTATTAAAAAAAAGTTCGAGCAGGTTAATTGGTCCGAATTGTCCAGGCATTATAACTCCAGATGAGTGTAAAATTGGAATAATGCCAGGAAACATTCATAAAAAAGGCTCTGTGGGTATTGTATCAAGATCCGGAACGCTTACTTACGAGGCGGTGGCACAAACCACAAAAAATGGCATGGGGCAATCTACATGTATAGGAATAGGCGGTGATCCAATTAACGGAACTAATTTTATAGATTGTCTTGAACTTTTTTTAAAAGATGAAGAGACTCAATCGATAGTAATGATAGGAGAGATTGGAGGCACAGCTGAGGAAGAAGCAGCTGAATTTTTAAAAAAATCTAAAATAAAAAAACCTACTGTTGGATTTGTTGCAGGCTTGACTGCTCCTCCAGGGAGAAGAATGGGACATGCAGGAGCGATAATCTCTGGGGGAAAGGGTGGAGCTCATGAAAAAATAGAATTAATGAAATCAGCAGGTATTACGATATCAAAATCTCCAGCGGATATTGGTAAAACTTTATTTGAAAAACTTAATGGTTGATTTTCTGAAATTTGTGTTAAAATAAGGTTGAATGTCTTCGACAAAAAATAATCAAATATTTAAAAAAACCTCCTTTTTAGCAGGTAATAACTCCTCTTTCATAGAAGAATATTATTCCAAATATTTATTGAGCCCAGATCTTGTTCCAGAGGATTGGAAGCTATTTTTTGAGGGATTAAATGAGGACAAAGATATTATTAGTAAAAATTTAAAAGGCCCTAGTTGGTCGAAAAAGAAAATTCTCGAGTCCAAGATAAAAAAAGTAAAAGAAAAAAAACTTAAAATTTCAAATAAGCAAGAGGTTTATATTGGTGACGCTGAAAACACTGCTAAAAATTCAGTACGTGCGATTATGCTAATCAGAGCTTACAGAATAAGAGGGCATCTTATTGCAGATCTAGATCCTCTAGGACTTCAACGAAAAAAAGAACACCCAGAGTTGAAACCTGAAACTTATGGCTTTACTAAAAAAGACTATTCAAAAAAAATATTTTTAGATGGGGTACTTGGTCTTCAATATGCATCGCTTAATGAAATTTTAAATATTCTTAAAAAAACTTACTCAAGTAAAATTGGATATGAGTTTATGCACATGGGAGATCCTGAAGAAAAAGCTTGGATCAGAGATAGAATTGAAGGCCCCAATAAGGGTATTGAATTCACAGAAAATGGTAAGAGAGCCATTTTAAATAAAATCATACAAGCCGAAGGTTTCGAAAAGTATCTTCATGTAAAGTTTGTAGGTACAAAAAGATTTGGTTTAGATGGCGCTGAGTCCTTAGTTCCAGCTTTAGAGCAAATAATAAAAAAAGGTGGAAATTTGGGTGCAAAAGAAATTAAAATGGGAATGCCACATAGAGGACGTTTAAATGTACTCGCCAATGTGATGGGTAAACCTTTTAAAGCAATTTTTAGTGAGTTTTTTGGAAAAAGTGTTTCATCTAAAAAGGATTTTGAAGGTGATGTAAAATATCATTTAGGTGCATCATCAAATAGAGAATTCGATGGGAATGTAGTTCATATTAGCTTAACCGACAATCCATCACATTTAGAGGCGGTAAATCCAGTTGTTCTTGGACAAGTAAGAGCAAAGCAATTTTTTCACAATGACAATAAAAGAAAAGGCGTTATACCTGTTCTTATCCATGGAGATGCAGCTTTCGCTGGTCAAGGCGTGGTAGCCGAATGTTTTGCTATGTCAGGATTACCAGGTCATAATATTGGTGGAACAATCCACTTAATTGTAAACAATCAAATAGGTTTTACTACTGCGCCAAGATTTGCAAGATCATCACCGTATCCATCTGACGTGGCTAAAACTGCTCAAGCACCTATATTTCATGTTAATGGAGATGATCCTGAAGCAGTTGTACATTGTGCTAAAATAGCAACCGAATACAGGCAAAAATTTAATAGAGACGTTGTGATAGACATGGTTTGTTACAGAAGGTTTGGTCATAATGAGGGGGACGAACCATCTTTTACTCAACCTATTATGTACCAGAAGATCAGATCACACCAAACTACACTCAACATATATGCATCTCAATTGGTTAGAGAAAGTCTGTACAAATTTGAGGATGTTCAAAAAATGAAAGATGAGTTTAAAACTTTTTTAGAGGAAGAGTATAAGTCATCAAAAAACTATAAGTCTGAATTAAAATGGTTTGATGGAGTATGGTCAAGGTTTAAACCTGGCTTAGGTAAAGACAAAAGGGGTGTTAGTGGCATAGAAAAGAAAAGATTAATTGAAATTGGAAAAAAAATTAATCACATTCCAGACAATTTTAAAGTCCATAAAACAATAAAAAAAATATTCGATCAAAAAAGATTAATGATTGATGGTAAATTAGGAATAGATTGGTCAACAGCTGAAGCCTTAGCTTTCGGCTCCTTATTAGATGATGGTTTTTCAGTGAGATTGTCAGGCCAAGACTCTGGACGAGGAACATTTAGCCAAAGACACTCTGTTTTAAGAAATCAAGAAAATCATGATAGATATATCCCTTTAAACAATATTTCAATTAAACAAAAAAAATTTGAAATAATAGATAGTCTTCTTTCAGAATTAGCTGTTCTAGGATTTGAATTTGGATATTCGTTATCAGAACCTGAGACCCTAGTAATTTGGGAAGCACAATTTGGTGATTTTGCAAATGGAGCGCAAGTTATAATTGATCAATTCATAACTTCAAGTGAGTCTAAATGGGGGAGAGCAAGCGGATTAGTAATGCTATTACCACACGGCTACGAAGGCCAAGGTCCCGAACATTCCTCAGCTAGACTTGAAAGATTTCTGCAAATGTGCGCAGGGGAAAACATTCAGGTTATGAATTGTACTACCCCGGCAAACTATTTCCACGCTTTAAGAAGACAAATGAGAAGAGATTTTAGAAAACCTCTAGTAATGATGACTCCAAAATCTTTATTGAGACACAAGCGTTGTGTTTCTTACTTAGAGGACTTTGCAAAAAATACAACTTTTCATCGTATATTAGAGGATCATGCATATTTGAAAAACAGCGGTTTAATAAAATTAAAAAAAGACAACAAAATTAAAAAAGTAGTATTATGTTCTGGCAAGATCTATTTTGATTTACTTGACGCGAGAGAAAAGACAAAAAATGATAGCACTATTTTTGTTAGACTTGAGCAATTATATCCATTCCCCGCTAAAACATTAGCAAATATATTAAAAAATTATAAAAATGCCGAGATCGTTTGGTGTCAGGAAGAGCCAATGAATATGGGAGCGTGGAATACTGTAAGGAATTATATAAATCGAACATTAAAAATAGTAAATTCAAAAAGTCAAAATGTTAAATATATAGGAAGAAAGGCGTCTTCATCAACTGCGACTGGAAATCTGAATAAACATCTTGCACAACAATCAGAAATATTAGAAAAGGTGGTAGGAAAATTTAATTAATGTCTGAAAAAATACTAGTGCCAGCCTTAGGCGAGTCAGTCACAGAAGCTACTGTTGCAAAGTGGCTTAAGTCTCAAGGGGAAAAAGTTTCCTCAGATGAGCCCGTTGTTGAACTGGAAACGGATAAAGTAAATATTGAAGTGCCAGCCCCATCGAATGGTATACTTTCAAATATTTCTGTGAAAGAAGGAGAGACTGTTAATGTCGGGTCTCTGCTAGGTACAATCTCAGAAAACAAAGTTTCTGAAAAAAAATCTGACAATAAAAATAAAAAATATTCTCCACCAATAAAAAAAGTTTCTAAAACAGAAACAGATAAACCAGCAAAAAGCACAAGTGCAATTGAACCCTTGGTGCTTAGTGAACAGGAACAATTAAGCGATGAAAAAGAAAAACCATTTCTTTTGAAAGACACGGTTGATGAAAATGTAGATGCTAAATTGAAAAAAACTTTTGCTCCGTCAGCAAGAAAAATCGCAACAGAAGCAAAAATTAATTTAGATGAAATTCATGGATCCGGTAAAAACGGTTTAATTCTAAAAGAAGATGTAATGAAGCTAATGGGTTATAAGCCGAAACCTTCTGAAAGAAAAATTAATCATGGTCCAGAAGAGAGAATAAAAATGACAAGACTAAGATTAACAATAGCTAAACGTCTAAAGGAAGCTCAAGAAAATGCAGCTATGTTAACTACTTTTAACGAAGTAGACATGACAGAGGTAATTTCAATGAGAAATAAATATAAAGAAGAGTTTCAGAACATTTATTCTGTTAAATTAGGTTTTATGTCTTTTTTTGTAAAAGCATGCGTAGTAGGTCTAAAAAATTTTCCTGCAATTAATGCAGAAATTCAAGGTGATGAAATAGTTTATAAAAATTACTATAACATTAGCATCGCAGTTGGAACGGACAGAGGTTTAGTTGTGCCCGTTATAAGAAATACAGACGAAATGTCTTTTGCAGATATAGAGAAAAATATCAGTTTAATGGGACAAAAAGCTAGAGACGGTAAAATTACAATAGAAGATCTTCAGGGAGGAACTTTTACAATTACAAACGGAGGCATTTATGGATCAATGCTTTCAACCCCAATACTTAACCCTCCTCAATCTGCAGTTTTGGGTATGCATAATATTATTGAGAGACCAATAGCGATAAACGGAGAATTAAAAATTCGTCCAATTATGTATATCGCTCTTTCATACGATCATAGAATTATTGATGGTAAAGAAGCTGTTTCATTTTTGAAAACTGTCAAAGATACTTTGGAAAAACCAGATAGACTTTTTTTGGATCTATAATTATGGAAAATAATTTTGATGTTATCGTTATAGGTGGTGGTCCTGGAGGATACGTATGTGCTATCAGATCTTCTCAATTAGGTTTGAAAACTGCATGTGTTGAAAGCAGAGGAACATTGGGTGGTACTTGTTTAAATGTTGGATGTATACCTTCAAAAAGTTTGCTGAACCTTTCAGAAAATTTTCATAAAGCTAAAAAAGATTTTAAAAATCAAGGTATAGAAATAAGTGATATCAAATTAAATATTGATAAAATGATGCAAAACAAAGCGAAATCTGTTCAAGTCCTTAC
>CEUF01026823.1_pt1 | contig 12405 bp, 7 predicted proteins | sample 531461 | NCBI WGS metagenome assembly CEUF01 (sample SAMEA2623350, study PRJEB7988) | marine metagenome | biome: marine biome (ENVO:00000447); feature: surface water layer (ENVO:00002042); material: "saline water (ENVO:00002010), including plankton (ENVO:xxxxxxxx)" | depth 5 m | reverse complement strand
AGTGTCCATGAGGCGGTTAATGTGCCTCCACCATCGTCTGGACGATCGATTAAACTAATTATTTCTACTGGGGTTTCTAATTTAATGTAATCATAGGTAATACGGGCTTCCAGTGAGCCATTGGATGGTGCTCGAAGATTTAGTTGAACGAATTTAGTTCCGTTGATTTGAACTGCGTTATCTACAGCCGCCTGTAGCGTATTTGCCAGCTGCGGATCGTCTGATAAATTCAGTGTTACAGCATACTTTAGGCTGTTCGATTTTGCCCAGGTAGCAGCGCCACTAACTGGTGATGTAAATGCCAACGGAATGCCTTGGAACAAGATGTTGTGAATGCCGGGGGTTCCAGTGTCTTGGTCAAGGGTTATTGGCTGGTCTATGCTAGCAAGTTGAATCTGGACTCCGGGATGCGTTAGATTTGTGATATCTTGATTGATTAGGTTGAAGCCCATATTAAGTGGGTTAGCTCGCCTTAACTCGAACCGTTCTAGTGGAGTCCATTGTGGGTTATTCATCCAGCCAAACAAGCCGTCATCGTCAGTTGTTATCCACAGGTAGTCTTGAGAAATAGTGCCGCTAGTTATCGACACATCGGGAATAACGAATACTTTCGCAACCGAATGAGATGGTGTTGTAGCATCGATTATTGTGATAACGTCTCTACCGATTGCCAGTAGATTATCGCCGTTACTCACCAACTTTTCTACCGGCCAGCTGGGAATTTGGAATGCCGCTGAGCCATCCTCAAACTGATTCGTGATACCATTCCAATGCGTCATTGGACCAACATCCGTAGCAATATGCAGGCCCCACCAATCGCTCGCTAGTGCCGTTACTGTATTCGAGGGCAACTGATCGAAGCGGTGGGTTTGGGTGACTAATGCGGTAGTCCCATCAACACTGGTAATGCCCGGCCTTTCACTACCAGCACCATCGTGACTAACATGAATTTGTGTGTTACCGGAACTATCGGTCGTCTTTATCAGACCCCAAGAAGAGGTACCTAGCATGCCATTGGCGCTTGTGAGAACATTGACTGCACTGCTTGAGGTGTCCATCTTAGTCAGTCCAAGAGGAGTTGAAGCCCACAGATTTGGCGAGTCAAATAACAAATCCTGGACTAAATTAGATGGCATACCATCGGTTGTTGTTAACGGGTTAATCCAATCATTTGCTTGTAGCGACCATCGGCCTATACCGCCGTTAGTAGCGATGTAAACTATGTCAGCAGACGCCTCAATTGCGTTTACGATGTTTGATGGCAATCCGGCGAGTAATTTACCATTACCAAAGGATTTGCTGACTGTGTCATAAATTTGAACCCCAGCGGAAGAGCCTGAATTGCCCTGTAGTCCGATAATTAGGTCGGTTCCGACTAATTTGATACCATCCATATTGTTGTGCAGTGCACCATTGACTGGGGTCAAAGTTGCGGATACAGTATCCAACATCATAAGCCCGGTTGGCGAAGTGGCTATGTACAAATCTGTTCCAACCAGTTCCAAATCTTTAGCCTGTGAGTTTGCTGGTAATGTCCACCCCTGCTGCCAAATTATGGTTCCATCAACTTGTCTCTCACCCTGCAATATACCGGCACCAGTTGATTGACCAAAGCCAACATTTTCGCCAATGGTGGTAACCCATACATGCGTTGCATTACCAGCCATTGTTGTCACCTGGCCACTAACAAGGCCAGGTAGAGTCTGAATGGTTGTCTGGCCAAAGTTGTCTAGGTGGTCTACTCGACTGTAGCCCGATGAGCCGCCTGCTTGACCTAATAACCAACCAGAACCAGACCATTGGAATGATGTTACAGAGGAGCCTTGAGCATTTGAATTGACTTGACTAGTAATGGCTCCACTCGTGGTAATAATTGAGTAACCGCCACCGATTACATTTGGCCCAGACTGCCCAAGTCCGTGGCCAATAATCAGCTCACCACTTGCGTAGTCAATAGCATCCCACCACACTCTGTCGCTTGGCAGGTTGTGGGTTTGAGTCGTGATGTCAGCCAAGAATAGGCCTGAGTTCATATTGTATTTTCTAATAGGCTCTTCATCTTCGTAAAAAGTGATGTAAAGAGTGTCAGTTGAGTCATCACAAGCCACTCCAGAGACTTCACCTTGTCCGAGTGATGCTTGAGTTAACGTATTTACAATCGTACCCGTGGTCAGGTCAAGTTGTTCAATTCCACCGTTTGAATTGTAAATCCCGACGTTGAGGAGTCCGCCACAATATGACATAGTAATTGGGTAGCCATTTTGGATACCATTTTGTCCTCCTTGGGTGAAGACATTCCAGTTCGCGCCATCCCAGTGAGAAATTGCTCCGCCTTGGAATCCCTGCCAGCTTTGCCCGTCACCACCGCCGAGAACTAAATCAATTCCATTTGTCCACAATTCGTAAAACTCGCTGCCAGAGTTCCCTGGTAGCCCGTTGTTTTCTTCCCATGTGGACAGCCATGCATTGTTTGGCCGATCATATCTCGCAATTCCATCCTCAGTAGCGAATAATACCTCATTATCATATTCAATAATCTCTCTGATGGGGAAATCTAAACCGTCATCATCATTCCATGAATCAACAAAATTCCCTGAGGAGTCGTAAAGGTCTAGGCGTAATTCACCCCAAGACACCCACATGTCACCATTGGTTGCTTCATACGCAGTAACTCGGTCAACTTGTCCGCTAGGCTCGATATTTTCGCCCCAAGTATCGTTGGCAATATCCCACTGTGCGATACCACCCTGCCCATCATAGTAGTCTGGAAAACCATCATTGGATGCAACGCTGGCCATTATTATGCCATCGATTAAGCCAATACCCCAAGCAGGCCCACTGTTGTCATCAAGTTGGATACCAGCATCAATGTTCGATAGTTCTTGGAAATTAGCTACATCGATACGATATACACTGTTACTATCATCACCTTGATGATAATACATTACATCGTTGTAGATGACCATCTGATAAGGCTCACCATTACCGAGATAGAGGCTGCTAGATTTCTCGATATCGTATACTTCAGCCCCGGTTGTGACATCGATGAGTTGGAATCCATCTTCGCCACCTATCCAAAGTTGGTTTGGGTTGATGTCGGCAACAAGTCCAGTAACATCTTGATTGCCAGGGTCAAGAATTGCGTTGCCGGATGGAGAGTTACTATATTCAGTCCACGTTGGTAACCAAGAGTTGGTTGAAATTTCATATCTTGCGATTCCTATACCGTTTAGTCCAATGTATGCAACATCGCCGATAACCTCTATTGGCGCATTATCGGTATCTTCGCCAGCTTCCCAGGTATCGATTACATCAAACGGACTGGTGGTTAAAATTCCAACGCCATCATTGGTTCCGCCGTAAATTCTAGTTCCGTCAGTGCCGACTGATCTGGTTTCCCAATCAGGCATGCCGTCGTTAGCATTCATGCAGTCATCTACTTGCACAGTGCTGGTTGGATACTTGCAAACACCTCGATCTGTTCCAACATAGATGTCACTTCCAAGCAGAACAAAATCGAAGTAAGTATCAGGATTAGTAACCCAACTACCTCCACGCCCTTGGAAATTTATTGATTGAGAACCATCCCACTTCACTGCACCATCCTCTCCGCCGATATACAAGTGTGAACCGTCAGAAATCATTGCATAGATGACATCTGATGGCAAGAAGTCTAGATTAGAATTACTACCGCCAGAATCAGTTAGTGGAAGTAATATTTCTCCACTCACCAAGTCTTTTCTCACAACGCCATATCCTGGTAATCCCATGTGCAATACATCGTTAAAAACAGCCAAGGGGACGTCCTCGGCATTATTTATGCCGGTTGAGCCCCACGGCGCAAGGAAGGTTTCGTTTACCATGTCGAACCGCGCTAACCCAATGTCTAGGGTGGCGATGTATGCAATATCACCATAAGTAACAACATCAGTTAATCCGCTGGTTGTCAACTGATTCGAGGAATCATAGACCGATATTGAACTTGAAGTGGTGTCAATAATAGATAATGCGGTGTTAGAATTGATTGTGATAAGGTTGTTGCCATTCACAGCGATACGTTGCACTGAATTAGAGGCTAAACCATCTTGGACATTCCATGACTGTAGGATGGTGCCGTTATCGTTCATTTTGTGGGCACCTGTAGTATCTCCGGCTAGATACAAATAGGTACCATCGGTAATTAGTTGATTGACATCGTCACCGATTAACTTCGGCGCTAACCACCTTGATTCTTGCGTGTCAAAACGGTTCATTATTCCGTCCGCTGCCACGTAAACTACGCCATTGAGTTCAATAACATCATCCATGTCTGCTGATGTAGGACCACTGGCAAGTAGCATATTGCCTTGATACTGAGGGTTCGCCGAGACATCTAATATCGCCAAATCGCCACCGCCGTCGCTGATTAGCATCAACTCATTGGCTGGAGAGCGGATGCCAATACTTGGCCAAACTAACAGTTTTTGACCATCGTTAACTAGGCCGAAATCCTGCAGGCTGTAGGTTTGCAAGAAAACTCCGTTTTGCGTGTTGTAAGTCTGTATAGAATCACCATTGAGTATGGCTAAAACGTTACTCGAAACGGCAACATCTGCAACAGAATTTGAGGTTAACCAATTGTTTTCATTCCAGGTTGACAGCCAAAATCCAGTATTCCAATCATATCTTGCCAAACCAGCGTCATCTGACGATAGTAGTAGTTGATTGCCTGATTCGAAAAATGAGGAAATGGTATCGCTGTGAAGATTGTTCGCCGTAGTCCATGTGCTCAACTGACTGTTACTATTCATGTCCCAACGAATTACACCTTCGTCGTCAAATGAGAAATAAACGACACCGTCTAATTCAATTATGTCTAATGATGCACCGTCGGTTGATTTAGTTAGTACATCCGTCCATGAATTACCATCAAAAACTGAAATCCTTTCAGAATTGGCTGCATAAACTAAACCGTCGCTGCCGATAATGAACTGTTCAAACTGGACAGGTTCTGGCGTGGAACTGGCGGATGTGATAATAGAATCAGGTAGTGCTGATTGGGTTGAGGTATCAATCAATGAAATGGCGTGAAAGTAGTCATTATCTGTAAGAATGTGAAGCGTTAGTGTGGTGCTGTCTATTGCTAGAGCAACAATTCGAGCAGCGTCATTAAATTCAATGATATCGATGATTTTAGGGTCGTTATTGTAATCAACAATGAGAAGTGAATTTCCAATGGCTAGATACATTCTACCATCGATGAGGTGGATTACATAGTCGCCTATATCTAAATTCACAGGCTCGAATGTAACGGCAGGATCAACTGGTGCTAAAGCCTCGATAATTAGCTCATTAATTTCAGCCCCGGATGGTAAAGTCCAGTAGGCTCCAGATTCACTATTAGGAGATAATCTCCCAGAGTGAGGGTTTGGACTGGTGAACGAGTCACTAGAACCTAACATTCCTAAGCCCTGCCAATCTAGTAAATTGATACCCACGTCGCTAGCAGTAATTACGGGTTCCTCGATGGTTAGTCCGCTGCTTCCGTTAACTCTGACCTCCATAGTCACATTAGACAACAGGGCTCCGGGAGCAAATTCAAGGCCCCAGTTAGCATTTGCAGATAGGCCAATATCCGGGTTTGCTCCAACTGCGTCTAGTTGAACCCAACCGGTATCATTACTCGCTTGCTTAGGCCAGACCGTTTCATTGTCAGTTAGATGAGCTGATACCGGTGTAATTAGCATAAGCGGACTTAGTGAGGTTATGACCATCAATAGAGTCAACAATATGGCTTTGCGTCCTCTGCGGAGCGCATAATCAGCATTAGCCACACTGTTCATGACTATATTGGCGCATCTTTCACTATTTGAACGCGGCCCTCGCTCGTTCAGCAAAGTATCATCAAATCGACGATTAATCGAAGCATATCAAATCAATACATCACCGATATAATCTCCCCAAACAATCAAACATCGAATAGAGTTGTGCGGCTTTGGAAGTGACTATTTTGGAAGACCGTAGAGAGCGACAACTGAAAAAAGAAGCTCTAGAATATCACGAAGCAGAGCCCCATGGTAAAATCAAGGTTGTTCCTACTAAGCCACATTCTACAGCTCATGAACTAAGCCTTGCTTATTCTCCCGGAGTCGCCTACCCGTGTCTAGAGATTGCAGAAAAACCTGAACTAGCCTACAAGTATACCTCAAAAGCAAACTTAGTCGCAGTAATTTCCAACGGCACTGCAGTATTGGGACTTGGTAATATTGGTCCCTTGGCTAGTAAACCCGTGATGGAAGGTAAAGGGCTGTTATTGAAAACATTCGCCGACATTGACGTGTTTGACATTGAGGTTGACACAGAGGATTCCGAATCATTTATCCAAACAGTTGTCAATATTTCAAAGACATTTGGTGGCATTAATTTGGAGGACATCAAAGCCCCTGAGTGCTTTGAGATTGAACGCAGAATCGCCGCTGAGACCGACATACCTGTGATGCATGATGATCAGCATGGCACGGCGATTATTTCCGGTGCGGCTTTGATTAATGCCGTCGAATTACAGGAAAAGGAACTGTCGAAAGTGAAAGTTGTGGTTATTGGTGCTGGGGCGTCAGCAATCGCATGTGCCAATCACTATGTGGCCTTGGGAGTCACACGAGAGAATATCAGGATGGTTGACAGCAAAGGAGTACTTACCAAAAAGCGGTTACTGAATGATGAATTAAATGAGTACAAGGCAGATTTCGCCCACGACATACCAGAAAGTGATTTGGCTGGTGCGCTTAAGGACGCAGACGTTTTGTTAGGTCTGTCCAAAGGAGGATTAGTCACGCCAGAAATGGTGAAATCTATGGCGCCTAAGCCAATTATATTTGCACTGGCCAACCCAACTCCGGAGATTACTCCAGAAGAGGTGGATAAAGTAAGAGATGATGCAATTATGGCTACGGGAAGATCAGATTATCCTAATCAGGTGAACAATGTTCTAGGTTTTCCATACATATTTCGCGGGGCCCTCGATGTGAGGGCAACTGACATTACTCAAAACATGAAAATGGCGGCCACAAAGGCTCTTGCACAATTGGCTAAAGAACCAGTACCGGACTACATCTCTGAGGCTTATGATGGGGCAACAATGCAGTTTGGCCCAGAGTATATTATTCCCAAGCCGTTTGACCGCAGAGTTCTGATATGGGAGGCTTCGGCAGTTGCTCAAGCCGCGGTTGACGAGGGAATAACACAAGTCAGCAAAGAGGACTTCTCAATTGCCAAATATCGAGAAGAACTCGAGTCAAGACTTGGCCTATCTTATTCTATCATGCGGCACATGATAAATCAAGTCAGAGGCAGAGGTAAGCGCATAGTTTTCCCAGAAGGCGACAATGAAAAGGTAATCAGAGCTGCAGCACAGCTTGTTGAGCAAAGAATTTGTCACCCTATCTTGCTTGGTTCGAAGGATAGAATTGATTCTATGGTTGAAGAGTTAAATCTAAACTTTAGTTATGATGCATACGACCCTAGATATGATGAGAGAAGGAAACTGGTCTACGCGCCGGCCCTATTCAAGCGAAGAATGCGAAAGGGGATGACTCTAGAGGATGCAGAAAGGCTATTGAAAAGCCGTCCATATTTTGCTAGTCAGATGGTTGCCAGCGGCGATGCAGATGGGTTTGTCGGCGGAGTCAGTCGAAATTATGCCGATGTTTTACGCCCAACTATTGAGGTAATTGGATCAGACACTTCTGCACATTGCGTCATTGGATGCTATATGGTAAATGTCAAGGGTAAGACCATATTCTTAGCAGATGCTACGGTGAATGTTTATCCCGATAGCCCAACGCTGGCTGAGATTGCGATACAAACTGCCAAGATTGCTCGACGGTTTGGGGTTAATCCGAAAGTGGCGATGCTATCATTTTCTAATTTCGGCAGCACCAGAGCACAACGTTCAACTCGTATTGAAGAGGCTATTGAAATAGCCAAAGAAATCGACCCGACCTTGGTTATTGACGGGCCGATGCAAGCCGATACTGCACTAAATCCTGCAGTTCAAGGAGACTATCCGTTCATGAATTTCAGCGGACCAGCCAATGTTTTGGTGCTACCAAACCTTGCGGCAGCAAATATTGCTTACAAATTACTAGAAGAACTGGGCGGGGCTGAAATGACAGGGCCAATCCTCGAAGGCATGGATAAACCGGTCCAACTTGTTGCACGTTCAGATGGCGTTAGGCACATCGTCAACATGGCAACAATATGTGCAGCAGATGCTATTAGGCAGGATTCATACTGGGAAACACTGGCGGCAAATCCAGAAAGCGAATGAGGATATCAGAACATTATTTCTAGCTCACCAGATGGCTCGACCAGGCAGGTGTAAGCCGAATAACCAAATTCTGAATAGCGTTTTTTCCCCCAAAATATTCTTTTGCCAACATCGATAATTGGCCAAAGTATGTTTAACTTTAATTCGGTGAGTATTGTCTTGTTGATTTTCTTGTTTCGATACATATCAAATCTTAAAATCTCTTTGTTTACCTTGGTCTTGAAATCATTTTTAATTGCAAAACCCTCCGATTTCAATAGATATCTGAATGTGGATGGAGTGTATACATTAATGTGGCCAAATGAATGTAATTCCTTGTAATATTTGTCGACATTGATAACATGATCTAATGGTACTTCGAATACTTGCGACTTACTTACTCGCTTAATTTCACGCAACAGCAAACGGGGATGCTCAACATGCTCAATAACATGGGTGCAATATACTAAATCAAAATATTTGTCGGGGAATGGAATTGAGTAGCCATCAAATTTCTTTATTTCTCTTAGTTTCGTCAGATTCAATCCCTCGATTTTCTCAATCCCACTGCTTGAAATTTCTATGGCGTATAGGTTCTGGCAAAAATCCGCGCTATCGAGATACTTGAGGACACTACCCTCTCCTGCACCACAGTCAAGAACATTTTCGAAAGTTTTTCCGCCGGTAACATCGAATATGTTTTGACTTTTGTATCTAGCTCCTAGCTCTCTCCATTCAACAATTGATTCGTCGTAGAAGTCGTCATAATCCGCAACAATTGAGGCTTGATTGTCAGAATTCCCTGCGCTCAAAATTCCCACCACACGAATAGTTGAAGGCCGGAATAATAGTAGAAAAATTTTCTTCATGATGTAAGTAGTTTAGTTTGTCACTGTTCACCATTTTCATATGTGATTATCGGCCTGCGAGGGCGCCATAAAGCGCCTGTCACAAAGCCTACGCAAAGTCCACCGAACAGTAGGTTTACCCAACCTTCGATCACGTAATCACCCAAACCCCTGAACCATGGGATGGCGAAGGATGGGATTACACCTAGTATAGTAGTCCAGAATAATTCAGAGCGAATATTAGCACCATAATCAGCACTTTTTGGCACAATTCTTGCTTTACCTTGACGCACGGGCGTTACAACCAGACGGACGGATAATCCAGCGTTATCGCGGTCCATAGGGGCACTGGATAAGGCAAAGATTGCTGGGTTTTTTGGGTGTATTTCCATGGTTGCTGTGTGCCACTGCATCGGGCCATGCCCCTCGAACTTGCGTGGCCTACCATCCATCATAGCCCCTCGATAATTCGATGATACTGCATCAGCAAGGATGTCTTTCATACCACATGTTAACTCAATTTTTCCGCAGTTTTTTGCATGAATCCACTCACTTTGGGTTGGGCAACGTATTTCCCACTCACAATCTGAATCTAACTTACTAGAACTTTCACCGAGAGTTTGATTTAGCATCGAGATAATTGCCGATAACCTCTCTTGGTTCCATGTGGTTTCATCACCTGGAGATAATTCAGTGCTCAGGAGATTAGATAATTCTTCCAGCGTCAACGGTTTAGCCATGATGTAGAAATCAGGGCATTTCACTTCGTGTTTAGGCCTCTGACTGGCGTAAATCCAACCTCCTTTGTCTTCTCCAATGAATACTGAGTCTGCCTTAACAAGTTGGAAGTCAAGACCGGCAACACTGAAAGAATCCATAAACAACCCTAAGCGATTAACTGTTCCATTCTGTTATACCATGCCATTGCATCTGTATGATCAGTTAGCAATGAGAATTGAGGGAACGGTGAAATTGAGCGCATGTAACCGAACACAGAGAAGTCGACAATATTTGGTTCACTACCACCGAAGTAATCCTCTCCCTTATGTTCTTGAGTAAATTCGGTTAGTAAGTCATGCCAGAGTTGTTTTGGTTTACGGCCATCTTTTTTCACCCTTTTTTTGGCGATAATTCCCCACATTATGGGAAACCCAGCCCATGCGTAAAGCCGTTTTGAGATGAAACCGAATTCTTCGATTTTGGAGATTCTTGTCGTTGTCTGGAATGCTGAACCTAGGGTACCATATAGAATTGGAACGGTTGCTTTTGACATTTTGGTATCAGCCCATTCTAGCCACTGTGCAATCCGAGAATCATCATCACTAGATTGCAATTTTCCCGCATTGTAATTTTCATCAATAAATTTCATGATTGGTGTAGAATCAGTGTGGTATTGACCAGATTCATCAGTAAAAACTGGAACCTTGCCCCAGTCCCCGGCGAACGAGACGGCCTTTTTTATCTTCAATCCATTAACGGAAACATAGTCGACATCTAGTTTTAGATATTCGATTAATCCTCTTACTTTCCAACAAAACGGACAGGTATGTAACATATGCAATGTCACTTTTGCCATGGACTAACGAACGGTAAAGCCCATTTCAATCCTTGTCTGTAGAATCTTGTACAGGTTTCCAGCCAGTTTTCCAAAATTCCAAGTCGTCTAACCAGTTCAACCATTCACTATCGGTGCTAGATAGTAGCCTTATTGCTCGACTGTCAAGAGCCTCTTTGTTAACTGATGATAATGAACCGTTCTCTAAACACTCTTGCCATTCGACTTGCATTTGCCTGATTCGCCGTTTCGCTTCCTCAGGGTTGTCAAAATTTCTCTCACACATGTCGCGTAACTCGAGTAGCCATGTTCGACCATCCTTAGTTATCGGCTCAATTACTCGGTTGGACGGTTTCGATTTACCAAAAGGCCACCATCCCATGTTATTGCGTGAGACCACTAGTTTTTGAACTTGGTTCAAGCAATTAATTGAATCAGGTGAAGATTTCAAAAGTACGACCGTTTTCAGAGGATTATGGGAAGGATTACTATTCATGTCCATGGCTCACCGAAAGAAAAAGCATACAATATGATGTTAGAAAATTACCAAATGAGGCTAAAAAATCGTAATATCAAGGTAGAATATCACAGTAATAAAAAATCTGTTGATGCGTTTGTGGCGGATATCAGTAAAACAGGCAAACTATACTTGCTTGATGAACGAGGCAAGCAATATACCTCAACTGAGTTTGCTAACCTAGTAGGAAGTTGGTCAATAAGCGATCAGGATGTAAATCTAGCGATTGGACCAGTTGACGGATGGCAGAAATTTAGCGCCATCAGCACGGACCATATTTCACTATCAAAATTAACTCTGCCACACGAATTAGCCGCAGTTATGCTTGCCGAGCAAGTCTATCGAGCTACTGAGATTATCAAGGGGACAAAATATCATCGAGACTGAGCAAATACTCAAAGATGACCTTCATTTGGCATGTATGTAGATAGAATGATATTAGCCGAGTCAACTATTGTTTGGATATTACTGTTATTTGACGCAGTAATCGGTATTGTGCTAATCCTCGGCTCAAGAAGTCAACCATTTCCTAGGCCTGCTAAACGCTTTGGGACGTTTATGTTGATCATAGCAGGGTTATTGTTCATGGGCCAATCCGCAGAGAATCCAACCAGTCTTGAAGCTCACTTAGGCATACTATCGGTTGTTGGTGCGTTTGGGCTAGTAACCGGGATACACCACATGTTGAATACTCGGCGAGAGGTGCTTGTTGCCCCTATGGCCGGATTCATGTTTTGTGTAGGCGTAACCGGATTAATCACCCAGACATGGGATGATTTAACGCAATTTGAACATTGGGCGGGATTCCTTGCTTTGGTAGTTTTAGCTGGTGGGCAGACATGGTTAGTTTTCCGCGGTTTGCTAATCGGTCGCTTACCACTAGCATGGAGTCAAGCAGGTATGGTTGCATTGCATAGGGGCCAGTTACATGGTCCACACGGGGCGATTGAATGTTTCGAAAAAGCTTGGGATGGCGACGAGGAACATCTCAATCCAATGGCTTATTCAGCACTTTACAAGATTACTAAATTTCTCAATTTAGACGAACAGGCAGCCCATTGGCACAGTCTCTTTATTGAATCCGGCGGCAAGAATGCTGTAGCTGTAGAGTGGTTAGATGCGGTAGATGAGTGCCTGAGAAAGATGGGCCAACTAACCGGAGAAACCAGCGAAGAATGACTATAATGCGGTAAAAAAA
>CEUF01042330.1_pt1 | contig 12417 bp, 8 predicted proteins | sample 531461 | NCBI WGS metagenome assembly CEUF01 (sample SAMEA2623350, study PRJEB7988) | marine metagenome | biome: marine biome (ENVO:00000447); feature: surface water layer (ENVO:00002042); material: "saline water (ENVO:00002010), including plankton (ENVO:xxxxxxxx)" | depth 5 m | reverse complement strand
GGAGCTGCTGATTCATTAGCAAAAGCTACTGAAGTAACACTTTTAAGCAAAAAACCTGAGTTGTTACAGGGTGACGGCACCGAAGCGTCAGATCCAGCACCTAAACTTAGTCAAGCAGTACAAGAAAAAAAAGCAAAAGCTACTGTAAAGAAAAAAGTAGAAGCTTCACAAGCACAACCACCTGAGATGAAGGGTGAATCTGCTAAAAATAAGAAAGTAGTAGATATAAATACCCTTTCTGATGATGAATTTGGTGCGCTACCAGAAGAAACTTTACGCAGAATGCGTGGTGACTTTGACTAAATAGTAGTATAGTATTAAAGAATTCGTCCGTTGGAACGATATCCAACTACTGGTCGTTCAGTATAAAAATCGTTTTTTCGTCTACAACGACGTTAACTGTTCGAGGTCGTGCTCGTTAAACCTACGGTATCGTATCCCAACGATAAAGGGTATACGGGATATCGCCCCAAATAGCGATTGGTTATTTTATTAATTTTTATTTGGAGGGCCTAATGGCTAATACAAATTTCAGCGCGTTGACCAGTGAACAGCTTACTATCTGGTCTCGTGATTTTTGGAGAGTCGCTCGAAACATGTCCTTCATTAACCAATTCGCGGGTAGTGGACCCAACGCTATGGTTCAGAGAATAAATGAACTTACTCAATCAGAAAAAGGAGCTAGAGCTGTATTAACACTTTTAGCTGACATGACTGGTGATGGTATCGTTGGTGATAACACTCTCGAAGGTAATGAAGAAGCACTAAGAGCATTCGACATCGTTGTACAACTAGATCAATTAAGATTTGCGAACAGACTATCTGGTCGTTTAGCGGATCAAAAATCTGTTGTCAACTTCCGTGAGCACTCAAGAGACGCACTTGCATACGCAATGGCAGATAGAATGGACCAAATTGCATTCTTAACCTTGGCTGGTATTGACTATAACAGAAAGAACAACAACATCGGTGGTTCTACTGCGACTAGACCAGTATTGGGTTCAGGTGCTAACTTGTCTGATCTTGCCTTTAATGGTGATGTAACTGCTCCTACTTCTAACAGACACAGAAGAGTCGACTCAACTAATGGTTTAGTTGCTGGTGACACTTCTGCTTTAGCTGCTACTGACAAGATGACTTACAGTACTATTGTTGAGTTAAAAGCTTTTGCTAAAGACCAATACATTAGAGGTATGAGAGGAAATGGTAATGAAGAGATGTATCATCTTTTTGTTACTCCACAAGTAATGGCTGATCTGAAACTAGATTCTGACTTCTTAGCTAACGTAAGAAGCGCTGGTATCAGAGGACCAAACAACGAACTATTTGCTGGATCTTCTAGCTTAATGGTTGACGGCGTTATGGTTCACGAATTCAGACACGTACCAAACACATCTCAAGGTACTTCAGGTACTCAAAAAGGTGGATCTGGTAGTGATGTTGACTTCGCTGCTAACCTATTCTGTGGAGCTCAAGCTCTTGCTATGGCAGATATCGGTTTGCCTGAAATAGTTGAAGACACTTTCGACTATGGAAACCAAAACGGTATTTCTATCGGTAAGATCATGGGTCTTAAAAAACCAGTCTACAACTCTGACATTTCTGGTCAGAATGAAGACTTTGGTGTAATCAGAGTAGATTGCGCATTTTAATTAAGATTGGGGTGGTCTTCGGACCACCTCTTTCTACTAAACAGGAGTTTTAAATGGAAGAAAAAAAGACTATGAAAGTTATCTCAGAAACAGATTTATATGTATCACTAAAAACTGGTGATGCTGTTCGTTTATACGCAGGAGAAGCAAGAGAATTCCCAGAGTATATTGGATATGCTTGTTTACAAGCTGGGGCTAAAGAAGTAAGAGAACAGCCTAAAGCTAAAACAATGGAAGATGTTATAGAGAAAACAGAAGAAAAACCAAAGGCAAAAGCTAAAACAACTAAGAAAAAGTAGATGGCCGGTACGTTACAAGCACAACATATTTTATCCAGGGTACGTAATATACTTCAGGATAATACTGGCGTGCGTTGGACCGATGGCGAATTGTTTGATTATTTAAGTGATGGTCAAAGAGAGATTGCTAATTTTAGACCAGATGCTACTGCTACACATGCAAATGTACAGTTAGTAACTGGTACTGAACAAACAATACCTGCAGATGGTTTAAGGCTAGTAAAAATAGTGAGGAATGTAGCGAGTACTTCTGCTAGCGCTACCGGTGGTAGAACAGTTAGAGTAGTATCGGAAGATTCCTTAAATAGCACCGAACCAAACTGGCATGATCCAACTGTAACTGGCGATGCCACCCATGGCACTGAAGTAAAACACTATATTTTTGATGGGGACGATCCCAGGGTGTTTTATGTATATCCGGGAGTAGCGGGTAATGCTTTTGTAGAAGTTGTATATTCTAAAAACCCAATAAGCATTAGTGCTGCTACAGATTTAATACAAGTGGATGATATCTTTGCTAATGCACTAATAAACTATGTTTTATATAGAGCATACCTAAAAGATGCCGAGTTTGCTGGTAATCAACAACGTTCTGCTAATTTTTTTGCTATATTTAGTCAAAGTCTAGCTAGGGGTGGAGTAGTTAGAGATGCGGTACAACCTGACCAAGGAGTGATGAATGGCTAGTTTTGATTCATTAATTAAAGACGTTTTACCATACGTTCCGGGTTGTCCTGATTCGTTAATAGAAACTACATTACGTTCTGCTACTATAGAGCTTTGTGAGAAAAGTAAAGCTTTTACTCATGATCTAGACCCAATAACTACAATATCAGGAATCTATGAGTATGAGTTTGATCAACCTACTGGTACAGATGTGCATCAAATACTATGGGCTACTTATGATGGTAATGATTTAGACCCTATTAGCCCAAGAAGTTTAGAACTAAATTATCCTGATTGGCGAGATAAATCAGGTATACCAACTGTGTATTTACAAAAAACACCGGATACTTTTTGGTTAGTACCAGTGCCTAATGCAAAAAACGTAAATGGTTTACTATTAAATGTAGCTTTAAAACCTAGTAGAACTAGCAATAATATAGACACTAATTTTAGTAACGATTATCGAGACGGCATTGTTTATGGTGCTGTTTATAGGCTGTTAAGAATGCCTAGTAAAGAATGGACAGATCCAGTAGCTGCTGCTGACTATTTTAACTTGTTTCAGGCTCAGGTATCTGATGCAGAGTTAAGAGGTAGAGGTGGTAATATTGGTGTGAAAAGAACAGTAAAATACAAAGGTGCAGGTTTATCCCCAAGGAAGAGGTATGGACGATATGGTAAAGAGTTGGACTATTGATGGTAAGGTCTTTGAATATATTCCTCTAGAGGATGTCAAAGTTGCTTACAATACAATAGAACCAGATCTTAAAAAAGTAGCCGAAAAGTCTTACGCTGATTGGATACCCGCTGATGTATACGCAGCATTGCGAAAAGGTAGTTCTGAGTTATACATGGTGTATGAGGATAACTACTATGCAGGTTTTGTTACAGTATCGATTTTAGATGATGCTGGAGGAGAAAAAACATTATATATTTGGGTTGCTTATAGTAGACCCGGGTATAATATAATAGGCGCAGGTGTAGAGTTTTTAGAAGGTCTAATACAAAACACCAGCATAACAGGAATGGAGTTTCATTCCGACCGTTCTGGATGGAGCAGAGCGGCTAAAAAGCACGGATTTAAAGCAGTATCTACAGTTTATAGGAAAGATATTTAATGGGTAAAAAACCAAAACCAGTTCAATACAAACCGAGTGCAACGGAAAAACAGCAGGCAGCTCAAGCACAGGCCGATCAAGCATTTTTTGAACAAACTTATGATCCTTTGCTACGTCAAATGCGTGATGAATCGTTAAGAACTAATACAGACGCTACATTACGTGGCCGTGCACAAGCCGATACGATGCAAACACTTACAGGGGCTCCTACTTTAGGTGCTGTTTCTGGTGTAGATACTGCAGCAAATAGAGCTTCTGGGGCGGTAGCTAATATGTTGCAAGCTAATATGATGGCAAAAGATGTTAAAAATCAACAGCAAGTTGGAGTGTTAGCAACAGCTAGAGGGCAGGCTGCAGATGCTGGTAGTGGCTTAGCTCAAGCAGCTAGATTAGCTAGATCAGAAGGTTTAAACAGAGCTTCAGCTAGTTTAAGTAGAGCAACAAATATCATGGGTAACATTGGTAAAGTTGGTAGTATGGTTATGAAAAGAGGTTTTGATGATAAGGGTTTTTTCAGGAGAAATAATTAATTATGTTTAGACCTGGTAAATTAAAAAACGCATTTGACAGAATTAAAGCAATTCAAGAGGCGAAAAGAAAAAAAGACCCTGATTATATTTTTGCTGATGTTTCTAAACGTCAGTTTGATAGGTACGAGCGTGACTTTAAACCTTTTGAAGTAGATTTAATAGAACGTGCTCAAGAAGATACTAGTTTAATAGACAGAGTCCCTGAAGATGTCGAGCAACAACAAAGAATTGCTGAAGGTGTAAATAGAAGGAATAGAGAAAGATTTGGTTTTGAGTCTACTCAAGCTTTAGCCGCTGAAAGAGAAAGAGCTTCACAAAGGGGCGAAGCTTTAAATTTAGCTGGTGGCTTAACTAATGCTAGATTAAGTCAATTAGATGCAAACCAAAGAGTTCTAGGTGACTTGATAAATATTGGTCAAGGTTTAAATAGAAGTTCCCTATCTGGGTTAGGCGCTGCCGCTGAAAATGCAGTAGCAAGAAGAAACCAGTATGAAAGAGATAGAGTAGCTTACAAAAATGCTAGAACAAATATGTTTACAAATATTTTGATGGCCCCTTTATCTATTTTTTCTGATATACGTTTGAAAAAAGATATTGAGTTTAGTCATAAAGAAGGCAAATATAATGTTTACACTTGGAAGTGGAGTGAAGAAGCTATAAAACTAGGTGCAGGTGACTTACCTACTTATGGAGTCCTTGCACAAGAAGTAAAAGTACAAACTCCGAAAGCTGTTACCACACATGGTTCTGGTTATTTAATGGTTGATTATGGAGCTTTAGATGTCTGAATTTCAATCTGCAAAAGATATGAATTTTTTCCAAAGGCTATTTGGAGGAAGAAGATACAGCGCACAAGAAGTAGATTTTATACAAGGAGAAAGGGCTGACCAGTATGCAGATACGTGGGGCAAAATGAAACAAGAGTTAGATACAGCAATTTTTTTGAATAAGCCACCGGAAAATTGGTTTGAAAGCGGTAAAACACAAGCCCAGTGGGACGAGTTTACCGCTGACAAAGATAGATTTAAGGGGTTTAGTGCTAGTAGATACCTTACTGCATTTGGAGAAGACAGGTTTAAATCTCTTTTACCTAAAGACGCTGGTACTGAGTTACTTAAAACTTTAGGAGACCAAGAATTAGGTCAGTTTAAATTTTTTGATGCAGTTAATACTACAACGACTCAAGGTGCGGATGGTAATGATGTGACCGATGTCGCTGTAAGAACTGGAACTATGGATGGGGATGGCACCGCTAAAATGCGTAGTAATAACATAACGCCTGACGGTAGTAATCAAAGTGAGTCTGGAGATCCAGGACTAACCTTAGATAACAGTCAATTTGATGCAATGATAGAGTTGATGAGAAGGGAAGACCAAGCAAAAACCGGTGGGAGGTTTTCTGATAATGATGATACGTTAAACGCGTTTCTGTTAGAAAACCAGCTAGACCCTACAGAAACCGTGTTAAACCCTAACAGAGAAGAAGTTATAGGTGATGCAGAAAAAATAGCTGAATTTTTTAAAAACAAAGGTATCTCAGTAGCCAGTACTAAGACTGGCAAGAGTTTTACAGACAAAGCTGGAGACGCGGCGGGTGCAGTAACTCCTACTGCTACAGATGCAGCAGGGGGTGACAACCCTGTAGTAAACACTCCTTTTGGGCAATATAGATTATCAGATATGCCAAATAGGCAAAATATAATGCAAGGTGCTATCGTTAACCCTTACGACCCTAAAGTAATAACTGCAGCAAATTTTGCGGCTAATTTTAAACCTGGGTCTCAGGTAACAGCAGAAGATGTTGAGGTTCTAGCTCAAGGTTTATCTTCAGGCGCCCAAGCCGGTTTTAAAGAAAGCACAAACAGGGCTATACGAAGAGTAGAGATTATTAAAGGTAACTTAGCAATAGCTCAACAAAACGGAGACGAAGAAGAAGTAGAGAGGTTAACTAGACAGTTAAATGGGGCAAACTCCACTATAACAGCCGCAGTGAATAAAGTTTTAACAAATGTTCAAGACGATACTACTTCTTATAATAAATTTTTGAGGAGTCAACAAACAAAAGGTATAGGGTCGTCTATTGAACAAAAAACCGAATTTCTAAATAAAAGACTTGAAAAGTTTTCTACTGATCTGTCAGATGCGACGCTTAAAGCAGCAAACGCTACAGGTCCCCTTTCAGAAGGTTTTAACAAGAAGAGATCTAAAGCTATAGATAATATTATTGATGCTAAAACACAGTTAAATGGATTAACGGGCGTACCCAATACACTTTTAGATTCAATTTCTAAGGTTTCAGGGGATGACCGTAAAGCTTTAGAAAACAACCCCGTGTTTATAGATGACTTACAAAATTTAGATAACGAAGCCTTAACTGCAAAATACTTAAATGAAGATGGCTCTATTAATCAAGAGGCTGTTTATGGTAAAGAGTATGAACCTGAAGTTAAAAACATAATAGATAAAACTCTTACTAGAGGAGACGTAGCTCAATTTGCTAAGGCTATTCGAAGCGGAAATGAAGAAAAAATAACGGAACTTTTAGCAAAAGTAAATTTATCACCTGAAGATGAACAAAGTTTAATAAATATATTTTCGGCTTCTCCTACTGGTGCTAATTATAATAAAGGCGCTGCACAACGCGGCGGTCAGCACTATGCAAGAGGGCTACATATGATTGCTACGGCTAGCATGAATCCAGACAGTGCTGCATACAAAAGATTAGTAACTCCAGAATATTATAGTCTAGTGGAGACGGGTAGATACAACTCGGACGCTTTAAATTATCAAGCTAAACAAATAAATAATGCAATAAATTCAACTCAATTAAACGATGCGTCAGATGATTTTAAAACCGCTTTTGCAGATTACAACTCCTTTTTAAATAAAATAGCTGAAGACGATGATTTAACTTTTAAAGACCAGTTACCTAGAATAAATGAGTTGTATAACAACATGAAAGGTTTTGCAAGAAACAATGTTGATCTTAGTGCGCTATTGACACAAAGAGTGGCTCTATTAAAAAGAGTGTCTGGAGAAGAACTCCAACCAGGTTTTTGGAAAGAGGTATTTACCCTTGGGTTTGCGAAAGGCCCTAATGAATTTTCTTTGAGTGAAAAAATAGACGTTGATGTTGTAACACAAAATGGTGGGCCACCTTCTTCTACTAATAAGATTATTGGGTTTAGAGGTGGGTCAGGTTTCCAATCGGCAAACAAATTTGAAGCTACATATGGGCCAGAAGCAGTTGCAGAGTTGGCTCAAATAGCAATTTCAAACGACAATAACTACATCAGCCAAGCTGAAGCCACCTCTAAAAAATGATATGGCGTACAGAGATGATGAAACTTTAGCTAGCCTTATCCTAGGAAACCCAAAAGATGTTAGCTCTAGACAAAAACAAGCAGTAGCACAAGCCGAAAATCCCAACGTTAGCGAGTTAATTGATACTTCACCACAAGGTTTCGGTGAGACATTCGCTGAGGCAGTGCGTGGAGGAGGCGCTCAGTTAACAGCCGATTTTAATAGATTTAAAGGCCTTGGAAATTTAATTATTGGTGCTGATGAAGCAGCTCAAAGAAATCTAGCTATAGCTGAAAGTTATGATGATTATTCTTCAGAACTTTTAGGTCAAATCCAACCATTTGAGGAATTTCTTGAGGAACCTACTTTTGGTGGATTTTTAACACAGGTAACAAAAGCGATAGGACAATTTACTCCTATGGCAATTAGCTCTGTAGCTAGTGGGTTTGGTGGTGCAGCTGCCGGTATGATTGGTAAAGGTGGGCTCAGACTTGCTGGTAAAAGAGGGGTAGATAAACTGTATAAAGCTGTTTTAGATAAAAAAGCTAAAAATGAAGTTTTAACTCCAGATGAAAATGTAATATTTAATGAGGGTTTTGGTTATTTAAAATGGGCAAAACGAGGGGGTATAACAGGAGCGTTTGGTCAAGAATATGTAGTAGGTAGTTCACAGGCAGCTTCTGAATATCAAGAAGCTGGTATAGATTTAACTCAGGCGGAAGCTGCACAATCCTTTCTTTTAGGGATACCACAAGCGGTATTAGGTACTGCTTCTGAGACTATCTTCGCTCGTGCTTTATTAAAAAATGCTCTAAAAAAATCTCCTTTAGTTGCTTTAGAAAGAAAAGCACAAACTATGGGTACTGCTAATTTAAGTAAAAATGAAAAGAAAATGTATAACCTTTTCCAAAAATTCCAAAAAAATGGGGCAGAATCTTTAACAAAAAGCCAACTAGACGTATTGCAAAAATACAGTGGACCCCAAAAAAATGCCTTTTTTTCTACTATAAAAGATATTGGAAAGGGTTTTGTTGGTTCCGGTGCTACTGAAGGTATTACTGAGGTAGGTCAAGAGGGGTTAGGGATAGCTCAAAGATTTGCTATTGATGATGAGTACTCTGCACGAGACGCAAAACTAAGATTAGCGGAAGCAGCCTTTGCTGGGTTTTTTGCTGGTGGTGCTAGAGGTGGAGCAGGAGGGGCTGCAACTTCTATTATATCGAAGGCAAACAATCTACTTTCAACAGGACTGAACGAACAGGGCAAAAATAAAACTGTAACAGAAATTATAAATGAAATAGGTAATCTACAAAATACAGAACCTAAAAATAATAATCAAGTTCAAGGAGAGTTGAACTTAAATAAAAATACTATATTACTTCCCGGAGTCACAGAAGATAATTACCGAGAAGTATATGCAGGTATTGATTTTGGTGATAGAGACACTGTTTTACCATATAGAGGCCAAGGAATTGTCCTCGGTACAAAAGAAAGTTTACAAGAAGCCACTAACTACCATGTACGTAATATGGCTAAAGCAAGTAACAATCAGGAATTAACTATAGGCGAACAACAAGAATACGAACAAGCTATTATTAAAGCATTAGACAGCGAAGAATTAGTCGATGTAGTTGATAACCCTACTCACATGATTAGTGTAAAAGACAACGATGGTAATGTTGTTGCGCAGAAACAAGTGTCTACAACTCCTGAGGAGTTGAGCCAAGCAGTTACAGAACTCCAACAAAAATATCCGAACACTCAAGTAGAAGCGTTTGCCATGGAAGACACTAGAAACATGATAGACCCTAATGATCCAGATATTGACGCTATGGACGACCTTGAGGCAGATGATGACACTACTTTAGACGATGATCCTGATGCTCCTGTTTTTAGAAACACAAGTGAGTTAGTTGATGCCGCAAGAAAAGAAGCGGAAAGAACTGGAGAAGATATAGATACTGTTTTAAGTAGACTTGGTGGGCAAGGACAAGGAGGGCAGTTTGGACAACAATTAGAAGAAGCTAGAGTTACTATAGCTCCTGAGTTAGTAGCAAGAACAGAGTCAGAAGGAGATACAAACCAAACATATAAATTTAGTGACCCTCTAACTTATAAAAAAACAAACTATGAACCTAGACCAGAAACAAAAGAGGGTAAAAATAAAACAGCTGATGAAGAACTAGCACGACTTAGACAAAGATATTTAGATGAGTTAGGAACAGACCAAGAAAAAACATATTGGGGAGGCGTTGAACAAGATGTTAACTCTCCTAGAATGAAAACTTTAAGTCTAAGTCTTTTAAAAGCTTACTTTGAACAGCAACCAACTAAGCCAGATATTGCAATTGTTACTACTCCATCGGACTCTGGTACTTATTCTTTAGTTACTAGAACAAATCCTAATATTGAGTTAGTGTCTATTCAGTCAGTAGAAAAAGCCGTATTAGAATCTCTATTTAAAAACAAACAAACTGGACAATCTCAAGCAACTCCTGGATTTAAAATAAAAGTTACTAATGGCAACGCTCCCACTACACTGGGATATGGGGATATGAAGTTTTTGTTTGCTAATCAAGATGTATCTGTAAACATGCATACCCTTCTATTTAGCGGTTTACAAATATTTCCTGAGATAAACCTCGAATTAAACACAGTAAGAAATCAACTTCAAGAATCAGGTTTAAATCCTTCTCAGGCTTTTGCTCAAGCTTTTGCTGGAGTAGTTCCTGATATATTGGAAGCCTATAAAGCCCAAGGTTTTGAAGTTGTGGTGCAAAAAGATTTTGGTAAACAAGGTTCTGAGTTTGTAAGTTTAGATGAATCTCCACTTACTATATATGAGGTGCCTTTACTTTATAGAAGATCTAAATCAGAACCGGGTGCGCCTACTCAATTTATGTCTTTAACAGGTATGTTAGAAGACGTAGATAATATCACTTCTGCAAAAAAATCAGCAAGAGAAAAATTTTCAGACTACACAGAAATATTAAATAATTTAAAAGAAGACCCAGAGAATAACCTTTTTGGCGAAGCTCTTGTTGAACGTGCTAAAGCACAATATGGTGAAGAAGGTGGGGACATGAGTATATTTTTTACAACCACTAACCCTCAAGGCATTGTTGGAAAACTAACTGAAATACAAAAACTTAACAAGAAACTTAATGACCCTAAGTTATCTGAAAAAGAGGTAGCAGCATTAGAACAAGCTATAAATACTTACAATAGAGAAATTAACCAAACATTAGGTAAAGATGATTCTAGAGTACAACAAGGGGGTCGAGATGAGTCTGTAGCTATGAGAGAGTCTACTGCTAGAGCTGGAGATCTTAGAGTAGAAGGGCCTACCGGAGTAGTGCCCGAAATGACTACGCAAATATTTGATGATAATGGTGAGTTAATAGTATTACCACAACAACCAGCACAAGAAGGGACTTTACCTGTTACTGAGTATGAGATTGGTCAAAAAAGAGATGAATTCATTCAGACTCAAGAAAGAGTGCAAACTGATTCCGGTAATGTACCCTTAAATTTAAGAGAAGCCGAACAGCAACGTGCGGAAAGAAACTTAGAAAGAGTTAGAGCAGAAGACACTACCCCTACTGCAACTGAAGCCGCACCTGAAATAGATTTATTTGAAGGCACTCCAACTTTTAATCCTGCTGGTGTCGAGGTTAATCTTAATAATGTAGAAGCTGGAGTAGAGGCAAGCCCAGATGCTGCAGCTATATTTGATTTACAAGAAGGCGACAGAAAATTTACTGGAGAGAGTTTTATAGGTGAAATGAATAGAAAGTTAAAAGATTTATTTAAAGTTACCAGTAAAACTTTTGTAGTAACAGCTGAAGACTCAGTTAATTTAAATCTTAAAAATCCGGACGGTAGTGAGATGCAAACTATGAATAGTGATGGTGAATCTCGTACCGTAGCAGAAGCAGTAAAACAAATGCAACAACGAATGATTGAAAGGAATCTTCCCGGTATGTCCATGCGTTTTGCTGGAGGGCAAGTAAATGTAGTTATCGTAAACCCTCAAGCACTGCGAGGGACTAATAAAACAGCTAATGATATTGCCACTACTTATGTACTAGGGCATGAGTTAGGTCACGTAATATTTAAAGAAGAAATGACTAGACTTGGACTAGATGCTTTTGGTCAAAGAACAGATAAGAAAGTAAATAAAGCAAATGAGAGAACAGGTCAAATTTTATTTAAAGAATTTAAAAAAGTAGAAGATCAATATGCAACTCGAGGATTTCCTTTTGAAGAATGGTACGCTGACAGAATGTCGCAGTTTTTATTGGAAGAGGGTGCGGGGACGGTTACTACTATGGAACCTTCTACACCTATGGCTCCTAGCGCTTTTAAATACTTCCAAACTCTTGCTAAGAAAATAAAACAACTTTGGCAAAGTTTTGATAAAAGAATTAGAGCAAGGTATGGAGAAGTAAACCCAGTCTTTACTGATTATGCAAATGGTGTTGTAGAAGCATATAGGAACGGTTTAACACGTGACAATATTACTGCAAGTGTAACGGAACAAGAGGATATAAAAAATTGGGTAGACAGTACTTCTCAGATGATTGGTAAAATGGTGGGTAAAAAGAATGCTACGCGTTTTAATGCACTAGCTAAAAAAATATTAAGAAGCGAGTTTGCAAAAGATGTACGTGGTTTCTTTACTTACATACTAGCCCCTGCAGATAACTATTTACGTTTAGTAAATCCTGAATTAGCTAAAGCTTTGTACTCTAGATCACAAACTACAGAAACAACTGGATTTTTTAATTACCACCCTGTTGTACAGTACAGATATACCAATGATTTTTACAAGATTTTTAATATTGAA
>CEUF01092891.1_pt1 | contig 12426 bp, 19 predicted proteins | sample 531461 | NCBI WGS metagenome assembly CEUF01 (sample SAMEA2623350, study PRJEB7988) | marine metagenome | biome: marine biome (ENVO:00000447); feature: surface water layer (ENVO:00002042); material: "saline water (ENVO:00002010), including plankton (ENVO:xxxxxxxx)" | depth 5 m | reverse complement strand
GATCCTAGTTTTTCGATTTTTAAGCTTTCTCTTTTTAAATAAAAAGCGGTAACCGATACCAGAATACCCACTCCCATTATCAACATTTCTTGCATTTCCATAGAAATACATACACCAAAGACTAAACTTTAATTTGTGTTGCTTTATCTTATGTCAAAATAAAACAAATATTATAATATAAACTTATATTATTGGTATTATATTACCAATTTGAATTCCATGGAATAATATAAGTCAATTCATTTCTACGATAGGTATCATCAACTAAAGCGCCAAAAGAAATTCCTGTTTCATTTCCGTACTCATCCAATTGAACGCTTACGAAATTATATCTTGAATATGTTCCATGAGATCCCAACTGAACTGCTTTTAGGTGTTCAATTCCAGCTGTAGAAGTTGGTTGAGGTGAATCTGTTAATTCGTAAAGTCTAGTGCCCCAATCAGGATAGCTTCCGGTCATTTTAAAAATATTTAATACCCCAGTACCCATGCCATAAGTATAAAATTTTCCATTAATAGGATTGACGCCTGCTAGTAAATGATAAGAAGCAGCTTCTGCAGTTCCCACCATAAAATCACCGTTTGTACTTTTTGCTATATCCATTAAATCTGGTAGTTTTTGATAGACTCCTGTATAGTCAGGTATATTGTAACTTGGGCTAATCATTCGATATTGCATTTTGGCAAGGTTATAATTTCTTTTCTCGTTCCAGCTTGCGTGTGCAAGTGCATATGCTGAAAGAAACTCTTTATTTGATCCGTTGTCCATTACTGCTACAGGCTGCCAATTGTGATTAAAAAAGTTGGTTCCGGTTCCGGTAGCATCAACACCAAAAGGCTCTATATTCCCAAGAGTTTGAGTGGTTCTGTTGAATGTTGCTTTAGCAACCCAGCTTATGCTATGAAAATAATATATATCAACACTACTTCCAGTTGCATTTTTCCAGTCAACAATTCCATTTGCTCGCCATCCCGATTTGTTCGGTGTTACGCCTGCCCACTGTGGCCATTTCCTGTCATTCATTGGACATTGTAAAATTTCACCAGTTGCTTTGTCTGCAACTCTAACGGCATAGTGGTTCTCGTTATCATGAACTTGTATCGCGTAAATAACTCTATCATCAATCAATAAAGGAGCGCTGCCTTCGCCTCTTGCGCTAAAAATAAATCCATTTCCGCCACCGCTACCGCCAGCAGATACAACAACTTTGATGTATTTCCTAACTCCCCCGCTTTCAAATTGATGTACTCCAGTTGGAGCTTGACTTAGATCTCCTTGCTCGTCGATGTATCCATAAGAACCTAAAACAACCCCAATAGTATTACTTGTAACTCCATGAACTGCAGCGCCATAACGAATAGTTGCGCCTGAATCATGATTTTGATAATTTAGTCGATTATTATTTGTGCCATTTATATCATCTGCAACCCAAACTTCAACAACTACATCAGTAGTACCCAAATTATGATCAAATTGCATTTTAGCTCCATTTGCAACTGTTGTGGTTCCATCTGTTTGAACCCATCCAGTGCTAAAGTTTCCACTTGTTCCTGCAACATTTACAATGTCATAAATATTGCCGCTGCCTCGCTTTAAGTATGTTTTACCTTTTATCGTAAAACTGCTTTGTCCGTTGTATGATGATAATGACATGATATTTAAAAATTAGTGAGCTATAAAGGATACATAAGTTGAGTCTCGATTACTTACACTCGCGCCTGTAGTATCCTTAGAAATAATAATTGTAGCGCTTGCGTTAGTTGGATTACTTTTTAGCATTATGCTTTCATTACCCACGGCGCTTCCTCCGACAGAATTACTTAAAGAAATAATCGGATTGTTTACTGGGCTTGTAAAGGTTATGGTATAATCCCCAGCGCCATTATCTGTGATACTTGACACATTAAAGCTATTAGAAGCACTTAATTCATCGGTCATATTTGATGCAGTTCCATCAAATTCTACATATGCACGCGGACCAGTTCCGCCTCCACCGCCGCCGCCATTTGCTTGAATCCATCCGCCAATTGAATCTGTATAAACATAAAGCGCAGCACTATTTTCATCGTACCATAAGTCTCCATCAGATGGGTTATTTGGGGCAGTCGTATTAGTAGTAACACTTGCTCCTCCACCGCCGCTACCGCCGCTACCGCCGCCAATAGTAGATTCGTAGAAATTATGAACAGTAAATAAAGCATTAGAATCTGTGACTGATGGACTTGAATATCCAGCCCCTGCATTTGCACTAAATTTATAAGTTGCTCCATTAGGAATAAAGTAAGACCCAACAGATAGATTGCCTCCGCCGGTATTTGTTTCTTGAGCAACTGGTATGGTAATTTCAGATCCTCCAGCAGGAGTAATTTTTACAAAAAGCTTGACGTGATCTTGTTGATTCCATTTGATTTCTGAAATGCCAACAATAGTTGATCCTGTAGTGTTTGTATAAGTTGTTGTGTCATCAATGACTCTTTCTACGGATTCCCAGTTGCTTCCGCCGCCACCACCGCCGCTTCCGCCAGCCAATAAATTTGTCATTCCTGAGGCGGCGTCTGCACACTCAGAAAGATCGATGAATGCACCTTTATAAGGTGGGCCGCCTTCAAAAAATCTTATTTTATCTTGGAAAACGTCAATGCGAGGATATCCTGCTACCGTGGCATTTGGAGCGCCTGCCAAAGCAATTTCTCCGCCTTCGTCACCACTTGCGATATTATCAGTGCCAACTATCAAGGTTGGAACGACAAGAGCACCAGAGTCATACTTTAAATCATCAATAGCACCAAATACTCCATTTGCATTAAGTTGAACTGCACCATCCGATCCAACAGGTGTTCCGCCACCGCCGCCAGATCCCATTTTTGCAGATAAAACAACTTTAACATATTGTCCATTGAAACTTAAAGGGCTACCGCCAGCTGCATTGGCTGCATTAATACCGGCAGAATCCATTTGATAATAACCATTTTTACCTAACTGTAATGTTATGGTTGTACTTGTAATCTCTTTAATTTCATAACCAAAACCCGTACTAAACCCTCCGGAGCCGTCATCTTCATGAAACTCTCCAAGTATTCTTGCCGCTGATCCAGATGCATCATCGGCAACCATGGCGGAAGCTACAAAATCTGTCGTTCCTAAATTATGATTAAAAGTCAAAGTTGCAGCATTTTCAACAGGTGTTCCGCTTGCATCTTCATTTACCCATCCAGTACTAAATGCAGAACCATCTGTTCCTGCCGAGATATCATAAACCACTGCACCGTTATCAACTCGTCGAGTATAAGTTTTTCCTCCAAATGAAAATGAATTCATGGAGTTGCTGGTAAATGTATCTTTAATTGACATGATTTATAGATTTTGTAATTTTTCTTTTAATTGCTCGGCATCTGTGCAAGCATCAATTTCGTCCTGAATTGTAGCATATTTTGCACGAATTTTAACACGCTCAGCTTCTGCGCTATCGAAATCGTTGCCTGGAATTTGTTTCATAATAATTTCGTCATACGGCCTGAACTCTTCGGCTCTAGCTTCACGACGAGCAGTATGCACAATTTCCTTTGCTTTTGGTAAATTAATTTTGATCATCTTGATTTTCCTCGGGTTGTGGCTCAGATTCAACTTCTGGCTCGGGTTCTGGTTGAGGTTCTTCGTATCCTCTGCGACTTTCCAAAGGAAGCTTGTTTAATAATTCTTGTAGCTTGCTTTCGCATTCAGCGACATCTGCTTGATATTGTTCAATCATAGCTTCAATTTCAGAAATTGCAGATTCAACGGCTTTTGAATTATCTTGAACGCTTTCAAGGCTTGCTTTTTTAGAATCAAGTTCTGTAGTTGCTCGCTTTTTAGCAAACAAATCATCTTGAACTTTAAATGCTTCGTCTGCAACCTTACGCAATTCAATGGCGCTATTTTTTTGCTCTTCGGTTGGTTCTTCAGAATCTGCTACAACAGCTTCTGCTTCTTCTGCGGCAGATAATTTGGTTTCCCAGTCTGTTTTTTTCTCGAAAGCTTCTGTTTTTACAGCTTCCCATGCAGCAAGTAATTCTTCTTGTTTAGGTTCAAGCTCAGCAATTTCTTGCTCAAGCAATTCGATGCTTTCATTGTTTTTGGATAAATTTTCTTTTTCTTTACTCAAATTTGATTCTGCATATTCAAGATTAGGTTTGCAGTTTTCAAGTTGTGCTTGAGTTTTTACTTCGCCGCCAATTCCATCGTTCAAATCGGCGTCATCAATATCCCAGGCGTCGCGAAATGTTCGGTCAGCAGGAACTTCGTCGGTTGTACCGATTCTGTATAGTGTTCCGAATTTGAGCATTTTTTGCGCCTGCTCGTGAACTTTGTCAACCGGTAAATTGTCTACAAAATGTGTGACGGCTACGGTTGGATCATTATATATTAATATATTTTTCATGATTAAAAATTAAAAAACAACTAAATGTACAGGACAATCTATGGCACTATAACTCCCTCGCCCAGTACGTACCTGAACACTTGTTGAAGAGATTTCAAAAACTGCTATTTTACTTTCTTTCGGATAAGGATTTTGTGCATAAGTTTGATCCGAAGCTATTGTTGCAGATACAACTGGATTTGAAATGGGATTTGCAAAAGTAACCGTATAATTTCCAGTAGCATTATCAGTTATTGAGGACACATTAAAAACATTTGCCTTGGTGCTATTTACGTTTGGGTCTTTTCCATCAAATGATACATGTGCGCGTGGGCCAGCTCCGCCGCCACCAGCAGATGCAATAACTTTGATGTATTTACCTGTGCTTGGAGCGACATCTACTTCTTGCAAATTTCCACTAGAGCTCCATTTAGCTACGCTGTCTTCGGCTATAGTAACCGATAATGATGTTGTTGTTATATTTGTTATAGATGCTCCAACATTCCAAGGTGCGTTTGATCCGTAAGAGGTTGCTGCTGCATTAATTACCTGAAAAGCGTTATCTCCAGATGCATTATCAGCAACCCAAATTTGAGTGGTTAAATCTGTAGTTCCTAAATTGTGATCAAAGGTTAAAGTTTTGCCTGCCGCTAGATTTTCTGTTCCATCTGTTTGAACCCATCCAGTACTGAAATTTCCGCTACCACTTCCACCTCCACCATTGGTTTGAATCCATGCGTTTTCAGCATCTACATATACATAAAGTTCAGCTTGTGTCGTGTTGAACCATAAATCTCCATCTTCTGCAGGATCTGGAGCAGTAGCAGAAACTTTTATGCTTGCATCGCCACCGCCACCTCCGCTGCCACCAGATACTTTCATAGCAACTATTTCCAATTTCCAGTTGCTCAATCCAATACCATCATGATCGATACTAGGAGATGTGCCTGGGTTTGATCTTGATGGTATTTCAATGTCTTCCCCTATTAATGCGATGGCCTGTGTTGGAGTTGCGTTAAAACTCACGCCATGATCTTGTGAACTTCCAGGCGTTCCATCACTAAAATAATTACTAGAAACCAACAATCGATCACCTGGTTGATAACCAAATTCTGCTTGAGTACAGGTAAGATATCCTTCAATTAAATCTGGGTAATCTCCTAATCCATGGTCAAAAGCTATTTCGCTATTCAACGTAATTGTTTGCGGTCCGGATTTAACTGCACCTCCTCCACCACCAACAGCTCCATTGGTTTGAATCCATGCATCTCTATCTGCAAAGTATACATACAATGAAGCAGTATCTGAATCCCACCATAAATCGCCATCGCTTGGCGAAGGAGGAGCATCTGTTGAAACAGAAATTGAACCGCCGCTTGTACCGGGTGTGCCTCCAACGCCTCCTTTGGTTATGATTTCATTTATTTTTGTACGAATTTCATTCATACTCAATGGGCCAGCATCATGACCAATTAATGGACCAGTACCGTATCCATCTTCAGGACCTTCATTTGCGTATGCTCTAGAAACAGTAATTGCTCCTCTCATCGCAGAAGGATGAGAGGTACAAAAATAAGTAAAAGATCCTTCGCTTACAGGATCTACAAAAATTGCGCCGTTTGATTCATCAATTGGGCCTACTGATGGAGCAGCATCATTGGTGATGCGCATAGGATGCCCACCACTAGCATTAGTAATTGTTACGGTATCTCCAGCTCGAAAAAATAAGTCGGGATTTTGGGCATCAACTAATCCGTGTCCATTCCAAAGATAATAAGAGTTGCCAGAAGCGGTTACAGTATAATTATATGTGGCCATCGAAGTAGATTACACGATAATTTATTTTTTGTGAGTTTGAATTTTTTGTATTACAAATTTAAGTATTTCACTGCGCTTGATATCTTCTGGTCCAAAGTAAAATGTATGAACGCCTTGATCTTTACTTTCATTATCATTAAATAATTTATACATATCTGCAAATCCACTTTTTCCATTGATATCACTTTGCATAGGATCACCACAAATAATTAATTTACTGTTTTCTCCTAATCGTGTCATTAAAGTTGTTAATTCTTTGAATGTAAAATTTTGTGATTCATCAGCAATTACAATTTCATTCCTCCAACTTGCTCCGCGTAAATAATTAATTGGCATGCCTTTTATTATATCTTCTTCTTTTACAGTTCGAGCTTGTCCAGGAACCAAAAGTTCTTCGAGCTTTTCGTTCATGGGCATCATGTACGGATTAATTTTTTCGGCCATTTCTCCAGGAAGTGCGCCTAAACTCTTTTCGCCGCTTTCGGCAATAGTTCGTACATATGTTATGCTGCGTTCATTGTTCATATTGAATAACTGCAGAGCACCATATATTGCGACAAATGTTTTGCTGGTTCCTGCGGGTCCACTTATAAATATTATTTTTGAATCTTTGTCAAAGATAATTTTTAATAATTCTAACTGTTTGTCTGTGAGCTTTAGTTTTTTTAGCTTTATGTTAGTTTTGGTCAGAGAAGCCTTGATCTTTGCGATTTGTGCTTCGTCCACGATCTCGGGTTTTTTCTTGCGTCGAGGCATGATATAGAATAATATAAAATAAAGTACACAAATTATTTTTTTAATTCAAGATAATAGCGCAGATTGGTTTTATATAGCCTGGGATTTTTTTTTTGATTCAAGATATGTAATAAAAATTATAAAATGAATTTCATATTGAAAAAAACCACCCCCGGCGCTTGCTGCACAATACGATTAAAAAATGAATTCATTTAATGGGTAGGGTGCATGTTCAGTCCGGCTTATAAGCTTATAAGCTACGCTACAAACGCATCTAATGCGTCATTTTTTTCTCGCTTTTTGAGCTTCTTTTTGCTATGTTATAGGTATGTTAGAAAGATTAGAAAAACTCCAAAAAGATCTTGCTTGGTGGCAAGACAAACTCAACCGCTCACGCAAGGAATCGCTTCGCTCGATTCGTGCCGTTCATGTGCAACACTTGCAAGACGAGATCGCAAAGCTAACCCAAAGCGTGCAAGCTCACGACTTGGAAATCCTTTCGGATATGCCGAAGTAAATTGTGAATAAGTTTTGCTCGACTTTTACCAAAAAATTTGTTAGATTAAAATTATGATTAAGAATGATAAAGTAATACAAGTAAGAATCAAAAGATGGTCAACCCATTGGGCTGTCAAAATCTTCGACCAAGGAGTCGATGCAGAAGGCAACGAACGCCCACGCGTTCGCACCGCTTCAAGTCAATCTCATCTCAATAGAATCATGCGAGACGAGGGTCTCAATCAGTTTCGTTTTAATGTCATCTTTCAATAATAAAGCTTGACACAACCAACTAAATCACTAGAATAGAATCATGCAAAACTTAACCGAAAGAGAAAAAGTGCTTTGCACTTTCCACTATCCACTAAACAAGCTTGAGCCTAGCAAGAAAACCAAAAAGGAAATGGAGCTTGTTAAAGCTCTCGCAAAAGCCGAAGGCAACCTGAAATTCCTTGCGGAAGTCTCAAGCTCTTCTGATTGGCAAGGTTCAATGACTCAAGGAGAAGCGATTCTGAACGCTCTCAACTTTGTTCAAGAAGCTTCCAAACTTAACACCGAAATACGATACTCAAAATAAATCATGCGAAAAGTAACTCAACAAATCAAAGAAGCATTCGAGCAACGCAAAGCCAAAACCGTTGGCAATACTCACACCGACGGCGAGAGCGTTTGGTTGCATGGCAATAAGATTGTGACCCGTGACCCTAGCGGTTTGGTAATCGCTACGCTTGCAGGTTGGAACACACCAACCACAAGAGAAAGAGTCAACGGAATAACAGGATTAGGCTTTCATCAAGTCAACTTCGAAGCTTGCCTAAACGGTCAGATCATTGACCCATCCGCTTGGTTCGCCAAGACTCACGAACCCAAGACCACCAAGCAAGTCTTGCCTCCGACTCCTAACTCCCTGACCATCAGCTAGTTAGGGGCCGGCAGGCCCCCCCGCAACAGGATCGTGCAATAAAATAGTTGAAAGTTTTTCTTGACTTTTACCCGTTTTGTGGTTATGTTGTACGTATGACTAAATCAGAAATCGAAAGCCACATCTCTCACCTTCACGTCCACCTTCAGACCGCTGATCTCAGCGAGGCTGATCGTGTTTCGCTCCGCAACGAAATCGGTCACTGGGAGGACAAGCTCGCTCTCCTCGAGTTCCGCAAGGAGAACGCGGACATCGATTTTGGCTGGCACGATCAAACGGACTTCTAAGTCCTTGATTGTCATATAGTTAGTCAGCGGGCGGGCCCCCGCGGCAGGATTGTGCAATAAAATAGTTGAAAGTTTTTCTTGACTTTTCGGGTTTCTTGTGCTAGGTTATAGGTATGTTTAAGAAAGTTAAAATCAAATACTACATCGGAGATAAAGAAAGAATCTTCGAACTCGGTGGAATTGCAAACATCGAAGAATTCAAAAGCGAAAGACTAAAGTCTTATGGCGATGACGCTGAAATTATCGAGATCGCAGATGATCACGAGTCTGCAATGTGGGCAAAAGCCTACGAACAAGATAAAAAATACAAGTATAACGGATAACTTTAAAAAGTTAACCTATCCCCTAAGAGGGGGCCGGCCGGCGGATTGTGCAATAATGCAGTAGAATGGTGCACCTTAAGTCCGGCTTATAAGCTTATAAGCTACGCTACAAACGCAAATAATAGCGTTTTTTTGCTCGCTTTTTTGGGTTTTATATGTTACTTTGTTTACATGATTAAGAATAAAAGAGTTAACGGTTTTATCGCCAAGGTCAACATAGTTGACCGCAAGAGCGGTAAGATCATCGACAGAAATGTCATGATGAAATGCGAGCATCACGCATCCATCGAAGATCTGAATAAAGATCTTGCTAAGTTCAACCTTCCTCGCAAGTTCGAGCTTGTCGAGTGGGTTGCTTAAAAAAACTTTCAAATAAATCATTTTTTTCTTGCAATTACCTAAAAAATTCTTTAAATTATACTTATGTTAGATCAATCAAATAGAAATGTCCCCACTCGCAGAGTCGAGTTTCAAAATGTCACTCTTCGTGTCGTGCAGTCTTCAGTCGAAGACCCAACCGAAACGAGAGTTTTCAACACCAAGGTTTCGGCTGACCTTGACCAAGACCTGAACGATGGTTTTTGGGTTTTGTCCGAAGCTCGTCGCCTAGAAGGCAACGCATGGAACACCGAAGAGGTTTCCGTAGAGCATTCATTCATTGACTCAACCGAGCAATTCATTCACTAATCACCAACCAAAATAAAATATGACTTACGATCTCTTGTTTCTCATTCTTCCTTGGTCTTTCGTTTTCTATATCATGTGGAAGTCGATCATGGCTGAAGACTAATCTTGCACCAAAAAAAAATTGATACAAAAAAATTATGAAATTGCTACAAAAAAACTATTCTAAAATGAAAAAGTTTGTCCGCAACGCAAACGCTCACAGTCAAGCGAAAGGTAGACATGGCAAAGCTTTTGAGGACTTCCTTGCCGAAGAGTTTAACCTTCCCAAGCATGAACAATATAAAGCAGAGGTTGACTTTCCTGCTGAAATTGTAGCTCAAGGCAATGTCCCCAAAGAACTGCAAGGAAATTGGGAAGTGAAATACTACAATGTCAAGACCGATGGAATTTTTCTTGGCGATGTAGAAAGAAAACTGAAATCTTTCAATAAAGGATTGATTCTTGTCATTGGTCTTTACGATGGTGATCCAAGCAACTTGGTTGATATAAAATTCTGCAAGATCAGAAGAAATAAAGAAATTCTGAAAATGAGAAAGATATGGATTGACGCATCTAAATATGTTAAAGATCGCACCAATTCATTGACCAAAACGAGAGAGCTTTGCAAGTCAATCAATAGGTTGCACAATGGCATTTTTTCGTTGGCTAATATCTCAAGAGAAGAAAGATGGAGCGATACGCAACAAAAATGGTTGCATGAGGCAAGAGCAATCACCTTGCGAGCAAAGCTGACCGAATTGCCTCAAATAGCTTAAAAGTTGACCTATCCCCCACCGGGGGGGGCCGGCCGGCGGATTGTGCAATAAAATAAGCGAATAACGTTCCGGTGATTGATAGGATAGTGCAATAAAATAGTTGCGCCCACCGGTCATTTAGCTTCGCTAATAGCTTCATAAGTTGAGCTACAAACGCAAATAATAGCGTTTTTTTGCTCGCTTTTTCGGCTTTTTTCTGTTACTTTTAAGGTATGAAAATCAAAGTTCGCAAGACAATAATAATGCCAAAATCTCAACCGCACAAGCGGAAGAATAAGGTTCTTCCTCGCCACGCAAAGCACAAGAAGATTGTGCAAGAAAATAGTTGAAAGTTTTTCTTGACTTTTTGCTAAAACTCTGATACTGTATACTTATAAATCAAAGAAAACCTAACACAAAAAAAATTATGACTAAGACCGAAATGCTCAACAAAATCTCTCTCCTCCGCGAAGTCCTCGCGGACTCCGTTCTCACTTCCGCTGACCTTGTTGCAATTCGCAACGAGATCGGTGACCTTCAGGACAAGGTCGCTCTCCTCGACTTCCAAAGCGAGGGCGAGGATTTCGACTTCGGTCATCATTCCGAGTGGGAATGAAAAAAAAGCTTGACCTTCACTCTTAAATCACTAGAATAGAATCATGGAAAAAATCAAAGAACTGAAAGAAATAATTCGCCTTCATACTCCACTCGCTGAAGCGGGTTGCATCTCAAGCCAACAGCTTGTGATCACCGCTCAAATCGAACTCGATGAAATTGTCGAGAATCAAAAGGCTCAAATGCTTTTTAATCTAGTTGCTCAATCTTAGGGCTTGACACATCACTTAAAATCCTTATACTTAACACTATGACAGAATCAGAAAGACTCGCAATTATCGCAAACGCAGTCGCCCAAGGCGACAACAAGCTTGATCCAAGGCTTGCCAACTATATGGAAGACCTCAAGGCTGAAAAGCTTGCCGAGGACTTGGTGATTGAGCATGGCTTGCTTGAAGCAAACCAAAACGATGTCGAGGACGAATTCGTTTCTCTTGACGCAGTCGAAGCCGAAGAGGATGACGACTTCGACAACGACGAAAATCTCGTGGACATGAATTGCGTGAGCGGTTCGATGCGTGAAATTTTCGAAGATTGCTAATCATGGAATTAGGCATCATCTTAATCGTATCGTTCACTATTGGCATGATCAGAGCAGTCACAGATAAAAGAGAATAAGTCAATGCTAATCCTTGAAATAAGTTGCATAATCCTTGCGCCCGCCTTGATGTTTTGGGTACTCGCTCCGCTTTTTTAACCTAATCTCTAAAAAAGTTGACCGATCCGGCGGCCGGGCCCCCCGAGACCGGATTGTGCAATCAGGCAATAGAATAGGATATCTTTAGTCCGGCTTATAAGCCTATTAGTTGAGCTACAAACGCACCTAATGGGTCATTTTGTTCTCGCTTTTTCGGCTTGTTTATGCTACTTTATAAGTATGATTAAGAATAAGACTCACTTCAAAAAAGGCGATGTTCTTCTCTCAAGAGACAACAAAGTCTTTCAATTCATTCAAGCAGTCGAGCATGAAGAGCTTGGCATGATTGCTATGGTTCGTCCATACCGCACCAATCGCAAGGTTGGAATCCGTTTTCAAGATGTCAAACTGCATCCGCTTTTTGCTTGACCTTTAACCTTTAATCCTTAGAATATACTTATGTTTGAATCACAAGACATTGACTACATCGCTCAGAAAGCCTACGAAGCGGGCTTCGAGGGTAGCGATTCCGAAGAGCTTCCAAAGCGTTTGAGCGATCAACTCGAAACAGGTTTCGAGTATGTTTGGCTCGACAATTACCGCAAGGGTCAAGATGATGCGTTTCGCATCGTTTTGGCTGAATCTCCAACTTGGGGTTGAGTTATGGCTTGGATGGACGAAATCGACTTTTCTCGCGAACCCAATAGTAGGGAATGGGTAGGAATGTGCAGACGCAACCAAGCTCGTTGGGATGCACACAATACGGGCGGAAA
>CEUF01017866.1_pt1 | contig 12471 bp, 12 predicted proteins | sample 531461 | NCBI WGS metagenome assembly CEUF01 (sample SAMEA2623350, study PRJEB7988) | marine metagenome | biome: marine biome (ENVO:00000447); feature: surface water layer (ENVO:00002042); material: "saline water (ENVO:00002010), including plankton (ENVO:xxxxxxxx)" | depth 5 m | reverse complement strand
TTTAGCAGTAGTTTTTTTAGCAGCAGTTTTTTTAGCAGTAGTTTTTTCAGAAGATATTTCTACATCTTTTTCTACAACTTTTTTAACAACTTTTTTCTTGGCCTTTGCTACAGAAAGTGCTCTTAATTTTCTAACTCTTTCTTGATTTTTCCTGTGTTTTTTATTTGCATTCTTTTTCTTTTTATTCATTCAGCTAATTCCTTTATTGAGCGGCTAATTTATTTATCTTATTTATAATTAACAATTAATTAATATATGTTCAATAATTTTAAAGAATTTATCAGCTTTAACAAGAACTGATTTTTCATTTAAAATTTATATTATTTTCAAAATACCAATTCATTTATTTAGCTAATTAAATTATATCAATTTTTTGTAATTTAGAATTGAAATATTTCTAATAATAGGAGAATTAATGACTATAGAATGGGAAGCAATTAAAGAATTTAAAGATATAAAATATGAACGTGGGTTAAATGATGCTGAAGGAATAGCAAAAATTACAATCAATAGGCCTGAAGTACGAAATGCATTCAGACCCCTTACAGTATTTGAAATTAAAGAATCACTTAAGCTAGCTCGTGAAGATCAAGATGTTGGTGTAATTATTTTAACAGGTGAAGGAGAAAAAGCTTTCTGTTCTGGAGGAGATCAAAAAATTCGAGGTGATGCAGGTTATATTGGTGATGATGGTGTTCCAAGATTAAATATTTTAGATGTTCAACGACAAATTAGAACCATACCAAAGCCAGTTATTGCAATGGTTGCAGGCTATGCAGTGGGAGGTGGACATGTTCTTCATTTAATGTGCGATTTAACGATAGCGGCAGATAATGCTAAATTTGGTCAAACAGGACCTAAGGTTGGATCTTTTGATGGTGGATGGGGCGCATCTTATTTAGCAAGAGTAATCGGACAAAAAAGAGCAAGAGAAATATGGTTTTTATGTAGATTTTATAATGCCAAAACAGCATATGATTGGGGTCTTGTTAATACAGTTGTTGAATACAATCAATTAGAAGAAGAAACTGTAAAATGGTCACAGGAAATATTGGAAAAGTCACCTATGGCAATAAGGGTTTTGAAAGCAGCTATGAATGCTGATTGCGATGGACAATCAGGCCTTCAACAGTTAGCTGGAGATGCAACACTGATGTTTTATATGACAGAAGAGGCCCAGGAAGGAAGAGAGGCTTTTAAAGAAAAGCGAAAGCCGAATTTTAAGAAATTTCCTCGTTTACCTTAATGACATCCTTTTTTAAATCAGTCTTCATTGCTATTAGACCAAAAACGTTATCTGCATCAATAGCACCAGTTTTAGTTGGTTCAGCAATTGCATTTAATTCATCACAATTCAATCTGAGAATTTTTTTTCTAACTATTTTTTCCGCAATATTCATACAAATAGGAACTAATTTTGCTAATGATGTATATGATTTTATAAATGGCGCTGATAATGATGAAAGAGTAGGCCCAACTAGGGCTGTTCAAGCTAATTTAATATCAGTTAATGTTATGAAATATTTAACAATCATTGCATTTTCATTATCAGTTATATGTGGTTTACCATTAGTTATCAAAGGAGGTTATCCAATATTATTGATTGGCATACTATCTATTATATCAGGCTATGCTTATACTGGTGGACCGTATCCATTGGGATATAATGGATGGGGAGATATTTTTGTTTTCATATTTTTTGGACCTATTGCAGTTTGTGGTACATTTTTTCTTCAGTTAGGCTATGTTTCCATTGAGTCTCTTGTTTCAGGTATTGTTATGGGATGTCTATCTGTTACACTTTTATGTATAAATAATATTCGCGATGTTGATACTGATAGTAATGTAGGGAAAAGGACTATTGCTGTTAGATTTGGAGTAATGTTTGTTAAATATTTATTTATTTCATTATTTCTTATCTGCTATCTTTTACTAGGTTATCTATCATTTAATCTTAACTATATCAATAAAAATGTATATTTTTTATTATTAATCATAACACTTCCTTTATGTTTAAAATTAAATTTTGATATATTTAAATTAAAATTACATTCTCTTAATCGACTACTATCCAATGTTTCCGTATTTATAATTGTTTTCTCATTATTATTTATATTAAGTATTCTAATATGATTTTAGATTCAATTAATATTTCATCTTATGAACTTAATTTCAAAAAACAATATATTAATGCGAAGTTTAAACTAAGCAATAGAAAAGGATGGATCATTCAATTAACATCTAATGGATTTACTGGATATGGTGATTGTTCTCCTCTAGAAAAATTTAGCATAGAAACACTTGATCAATGTGCATATGCTTTAGAAGGCTTTAAGTTGTCCATTGGGTCTAATTATGATATTGATTTTGATGAATTACTTTATTTATCCAAGGTTCATGGAGAGGGCGTTCCATCGGTACAATTTGCAATTGATTGCGCCATATATGATTTATTTTCTCAATTAAATCAAGTTCAGTTTGATAAGTATTTAAATGAAAATGCTTCTTCGGAAATCAGTGTAGCACATTATCCTAACTATATTAATAATTCATTCGATGGCATGGTATTAAAGATTAAAATTGTTAATAATAATTTGTTTAAAGATTTAGAATATATTGATGGAATATTAAATGATTATAAACATGATATAAAGTTAAGATTAGATTTTAATGGCTGCTTAAGTCTTGATAGAGCTATAAGATTTTGTAAAATGCTTGATGGAAGGCCAATTGATTATATTGAACAGCCGCTAAGTATGAAATCTTATGAAGATTTATATGAACTTTCTATGCATACTGACATCCCAATCGCAATTGATGAAGTTATTGTAGATATTGAATCAATTGAAAAATTACTTGAAAATAGCATTGGAGATGTATTTATTTTAAAACCGATGCTTATTGGAAATATCAAAAAAATACAAAAAATGATTCAGCTTTTGTCTAATGAGGGTAAAAGGTATAATATTAGTTCATTACTTGAATCAAACATTGGTCGCTTAGCTTATTTGCATTTGGCTTCTGCTTTAAATATTGAAGAAGAATGCGGAATTGCTACTAATGTATTTTTTGAAAATGATTTATGTAGTTTCCCCAAAACTAAGAATGGCATCATTAGTATTGATAAAAAATTTGGATTAGGTATTAATGAAATCAATATATGATTTACTTTTAGATTGGCATCAAACTGATCCAAATTTTATTTTTCTAAGAGAAAATAGATCATATACATTAAATGAAGTAGTTCATGAAGTAGAATCAATTTCTAAATCACTTTCATATTTATCATCAGAAAATATAGCAATTTATTTATCATCTAAATTAGATTTTATTTTAGTATATCTTGCTTGTATTAATTCCAGTAAGATCCCAATAATATTAAAAACTACTTGGGGTAAAGATGAAGTTGATTCCATAATTGATACCAATAATATCAAACATATAATTTGTTCCTGGGATAGCAGACACTTATTTAAAAATAATATAAATACATATTATCTAGAAGAATTGGTTAATTCTTCTAGGGGCTGTGGCATTCCACAATATAAAAATAATAGAAAAAAATATGAGACAGTAATTTTTACATCTGGATCTACAGGAGAGCCTAAAGGTGTTTGTTTAAAGCGTAGTAATTTTAAAGCAAGTGCGCAGTCATGGAATAAACAAATTAATTTTGATGTAAATGATGATTATGCATTATGTCTTCCGTTACATCATATCTCTGGTCTATCTATTTTATATAGGTCAATATACTATAAATTTTCTATGACGTTATTTGATAGTTATAAGCAAATAATTAATAGAAAAAACTCAATCATCTCCCTGGTTCCTACTGCGTTAGAGTCTTTAATTGATAATGAAAAATTCCACAAACCCTTAAAAAATTTTCGAGTAATTATTTTAGGAGGGGAGGCTTCTAAAAGTGATTTATTGATAAAATGTATTAATTTAGAACTAAATGTTTTTATTTCTTACGGAATGACGGAAACATGTTCAGGTATTTCAGGTTTTTGGCTAAAAAATTATCCAGAACAATTGAATTCTGTTGGAATTCCATTTTCAGATGTAAATATTTCAATTGATGAAGATAAGCGAATAACAATAGCATCCCCCATGAATATGTATAATTATTTTTTTATTAATCATGAAAATGATAATCTCAAAACATCTGATTTTGGAGAAATTAAGGATGATTTTTTATATCTATTAGGTAGGAGTGATGATTTAATAAAACACAAGGGCGAAAATATTAATTTAAAATATATTGAAAATATTTTAATTAAACATGATTCAATCCATTCGGTAAAAGTTTTCATTGAAAATAGTAAAATTCAAGATGACCTAATTGTTGCAGAAGTTGTAGCAAAAGATAAATCTCTGGTTGTTGAGAACTTACAAAAATGGTGTAAAATTAAAATTGGTAAATATAAAACACCTAAAAAAATAACTATTTCATACATGTAACATAATGATAAATCTAAATTATTTGATTTTACTTGATAGAACTATAGATTAGTACATATGAAAAATAATTACAGAAAACTTTTAGCCGTATTTTTTTTCTTCACAGCTATTATTATTTTTGCTTCAGAAGTTTTCTTCTTAGTTACAAATAGTAATCGAGCAGAGTTTTATGCTGAAGGTGAGCCACAAGAAATGTCAAGTGGTTTATATAGTGGCTATATCCACTCACAGAACACTGATTATCGAAAAATTAAAGCAAAGGGTGGCATGTTAATAGATTTTGATCTAGATGGCGATCTTGACCTTACATATGGATATAGTGATTCATATTATTTCAGAAATGATGATGGTGTATTTGAAGATATAACAGATGAATACAATATTGATAGACAAGGAAGTCGAGGGATGGTTGCTGGTGATATAGATAATAATGGCTACCCTGATATTTTGAAGTGGAGGTTCCAAGAATATGATCCTATCGATTCTTTGTTATATCTAGATAGCTATGATTCATTTTCAAGAATGCCTCATCATTTATTATTAAACTATGGTTCTCATGGATTTTCAACTAAGATATATTTAGAAGAGCAAAATCTTCCATTCTTACACAGTCAAGGATTAATTGATGTAGATTTAGATGGTGATTTAGATATTGTTGCAATTGAGAAAGAGGGAGATCAACAATTTTATATTTTTAGAAATGATGGCATTGATTCAGATGGCAATATAATTCTTGAAGAAATTTTTAGCTATATTCAAACTGATGGAAGCACCTCAAGGACACTAGCAATCGCTGATTTTGATAATGATGGGGACCAAGATGTTTATATTCCCAGAAAATATGGTATTAATTGGCTGTTTGAGAATCAAACATTATCAGGAACCTTTGGCGATGTCCAATATAATGAAAATCCTGACCCATTGTTTACTGAAGTTGCCTTAGAAAAGAATGTACATGATGATTCCTTTGTAGGCTTGGGAAGCATGGGTTATGGAGCAGCTTTTGGAGACTACGATAATGATAACGATAATGATTTGTATTTGTCTAATTGGGGCATTAATAGATTATATAGAAATGATAATGGAAATTTTACAGATGTAACAAACATTTATAATGTCTATTCTGATTCTTTAAGTAATGGAGCATCCTGGGGTGACTTTAATAATGATGGGAAATTAGATTTGTGGGCAGGTAATATTAGAAGAAGAGATGACGTTTTCTTGAATAGTGGTGCTATTGAATGGAGCAATGCACATAGTCCAGAATTTTTGACAGCCACTCAAGATATTGTAGCTGGAGATTATAATGGAGACGGATGGCTAGATGCATTTACTCCGGGACTTGAAATGGTTAATCCTCCTGCAGGACCTCGATATTCAAGTTTATTATATAAAAACATAACGCCTGACTCTCTAAGCTCTTTATTTAATTGGATAAAACTTAATTTGGAAGGTGCAAATAACGAAATATTAAATAATGGGTGGTCAGAAAAAGCTAATAAATCTGCAATTGGTGCAAGAGCTGTCGTGACACTTTCTGATGGTTCAATTTTATCAAGGGAAGTAATTGCAGGTAAAGGACATGGAAGTATGGATGCCCTAGAGTTACACTATGGAGTTGGGTATGCAAATCAAGTTCAAAGTATAACAGTATATTGGCCGAGTAAAAGTATTGACGAAGATCAGCAAAAGATTATAACATATGAAGGACCCTTTGATGTAAATCAAATGTATCATATAGTTGAAGATTTAGGATTTGTAGGATTAAAAGGTGATGCAAATCAGTCTGAATCAGTTGATATACTTGATGTTATGGTTTTAATTAATTCTGTGCTTATGGATGAAGATTTTTCTCCAGAAAGTAGCTGGGCGATGGACATGAATTTTTCTGGAGATTTAAATGTCCTTGATGTAACCAAGTTAGTTTATTTTATTTTATTCCATTAGAAATTTGCAATTTATTTCAACATGAGATACATATTCCATATATCTTTATTGTTTTTGTTTTCTATTTTATATAGCTCCAGATGCATTGAAAATATTGAAGTAAATTTATGGGGGCAGTGCTATAGCATTAACGAGACTTTTAAATTAAATGTATCCGGCAGTGGTTTGACGGGATCAATCCCAGTAGAAATTGGTCAACTTACTAATTTGTACAGCATAGATTTATCAAATAATAGGCTTTCAGGTGAAATACCTGCTGAAATTGGGAATTTACATAAATTAGATTTTTTATATTTACAAGATAATGAGCTTTCAGGTGAAATACCTGCTGAAATTGGAAATCTTAAAGACCTAGATAGATTATTTTTATCAAGCAACCAATTATCTGGCAATATTCCTAAATCAATAAAGAATTTACAAAATTTAAAATATCTATATTTATTTAAAAATAATTTATCAGGTACTATACCATCTGAAATAGGGGAATTGATAAATTTGTTTAAGTTAGATTTATCATCTAATTTCTTTTCAGGAGAAATACCCTTAACGATAGGTAATTTAGTTAACTTGAATTCATTAAGGTTGTTTGATAATAATTTAGATGGAGATATTCCATTAACTTTATATAATTTAAATAAAATTGAGTTTTTATTTTTACACAACAATAACTTTAAAAATATTAATACAATTGATTTAGAAAAAATACCTAGCTTAATTAAGGTTAAAATAACAGATTAATAATTAAGTATTATATCGAGAATTATGGTAATGTCTTGAACGTTTATTAAATTATCATTATTGATATCCCCACAATCAGATTCATTGCAATCATTACAAAGAATATTTTGATTAATTATTTCCAAAATATCAAGGATATCAACATTATTATTTTGGTTAACATCATAGTTACAACTTTCAATACATTCACCTAAACTATTAATTGGCAAATTATATGAACATGATATGAGTTGACTTATGTTGGGCATCGTATTTACTTGCCAATTTGGTAGATCATTTAGCGAATAGGCTTCTAAAATTTGATTTTTTGAATCATCGTATATAAAAAAATCTACAATATCCCCATTAGATGGATATTGGGAATTTTGACCATCATTGCCTATTGTAGGAATGATAGTTATTGATTCTTGAATATATGCCCAGCCTATACATTGATTATTATAAAAAACACCAATAGCATCAGTTTGATTGAACTCAGCTATGTCATTATCAATATAGCTATTATAATTAGTGAAAATGCACATGTTTTGACCACTTACAACTTGCCAGCCGGTTTCGGGATGGGTCCATCCACGGTTATCTGAAAAGATAATAGTGATTAGTAATACAGGTATATATTTTATTAGATTAATCATAATTCAATAATAATAAAATTATGTAAAATATGAATATTGTAATAGATAATTATGATTCATTCACCTACAATTTAGTTCAATATATTGGTGAATTAGATTCTTGCTTAGAAGTATATAAAAATAATGAAATATCCATAGACGAGGTTGAAAAGCTAAATCCAGATCATATTATTATTTCTCCAGGTCCTGGAAGACCAGAGTTTTCCGGTATATCTAAAGATATAATAAAAAATTTAAAAAATAAAATTCCAATTTTAGGTATTTGTTTAGGACATCAAGCTATTGGCTTAATGGGTGGTGCAAAGATTATTAATGCCAAAGAAATATTTCATGGAAAGACATCAAAAATTTTTCATAATTCTTCTATTTTATTTAAAGATATACCATCACCGTTTACAGCTACGAGATATCATTCTTTGTTAATTGAAAAAGATTCATTAAATAATAATTATGAAATCATTGCACAGAATGAACACAAAGAAATTATGGGAATTCAACATAAAGATTTACCGCTTTTTGGGTTACAATTTCATCCAGAGTCAATACTAACAGAATATGGGTTGCAAATTATAAAAAATTTTTTATATGAAGTTAATTGGTAATATAACTTTTAAAGGAGATAAGTCTATTTCTCATCGCGCTATTATGCTTGCATCGATTTGTAATGGCGAATCAATCATTGCCAATGTTCCAGATTCTGAAGATATAAATAGTACAATCTCAGCGCTGAGAAATTGTGGAATAAGTATTAAAAAAAATAATTATCAATTAACTATTGTAGGTAACACTTTTAAAACTCCTAAAAAAGAAATTAATTGTCAAAATTCAGGAACTACCATGAGATTACTTTCAGGCTTATTATCATTCAAAAAAATAAAGTGTTCTCTTATTGGTGATAGTTCATTATCAAGAAGACCTATGGATAGAATTGTTGGTCCAATGAATGAGCTCGGAATTAAAGCCACATCAAATAAAGGATATCCTCCAATAAATCTAATTGATTTTAAAGATACAAAATTAGATAATATTACCATAGACCTTCCCAGTGCTCAGGTTAAATCATGTATAATTTTTTCTTTACTTGGGACTAGAAAAAAAATAAGAATCTATGAAAAATTTCAAACAAGAAATCATTTAGAGTTAATGATTAAATCATTATTTAAGGAATTGATTACAGTCAATGAAGAATATATAGAAATAAATCCAATTAATTGTCAGAAAATGAATGGATTTAATATTGAAATACCTGGAGATATATCATCAGCTTCTTACTTCATTGTTGCAGCTTCGCTTATAGATAAGTCAAGATTAGTAATTAATAATTTACTATTAAATAAATCTAGAATTGGAATAATTGATAGCTTAATAAAAATGGGTGCAAATATTGACATTTCATATGATAAAAAAATGAATTCATTGAATGAACCTACAGGTACAGTTATTATCAATGGAGTTAAGGCTTTAAAAGCAGTTAATATATCGCCAGATCATATACCATCTATGATTGATGAAATACCTATTCTTTCATTGGCATGTGCATATGCTAAGGGGCAAAGTACAATAAGTGGATTAGATGAATTGAAGTATAAAGAATCAAATAGATTGAATGGAATTTATAATATTTTAAGTTCAATGGGAGTTGATGTTAAGTTAAATAAAAATTCAATTAAGATTAATGGATCAAATAAGTTGTATAATACAAATAAACTCAATAACTGTAATGATCATAGGCTTGCTATGATGATATCTATTGCCCAAATGAAGGAAAATAATTTAATTGAATATCCTGAATGTATTAATATTTCATTTCCTGATTTTAAAAATATTTTAGATAAGGTTATATCTTAGATATGAAATTTGCAGTATTAGGATCAAATACTTCAACCTCGCTAAGTCCTAAATTACATTCAATAGTATATGATATTTTGGAATTAAATCATTCATATTCATTTATTGAATCCTCTGATATAGATCAAGATATGCTACTAAAATATAATGGATTAAATATTACCAATCCATTTAAGAAGTCAATCATTAATTATGTGGATAATGTGGATCCATTGGCAGAAAAAATTGGATCAGTTAACTGCATAAAATATACTAATTCTAAAATATATGGTTTTAATACAGATTACTATGGATTTAATCAATTTATTAAATCAAACAACATTGAATTATTTAATAAAAATATTTTAGTGGTTGGGGCTGGGGGAGCATCGCTATCTATATGTTCATATCTAAATGACATAAATAAAAAATTTAAAATCCTAAATAGAACATATACAAATACACAACATTTTATAAATAAATTAAATATTTCCAATAATTCTATTTATGATGGAAAATTGAAACATTACGATATTATTATTAATTGTTTGCCAAACAATGTTAATTTTTTAAAAATGTTAGAAAGAAATGAAATTGATTATCATAGATCTACTTCAATTATCGATATTAACTACCTAACGAACATCAATTATATTAATGATAATCAAAATTATTATAATGGAATTGATATGCTCATACATCAAGCAATCAAATCAATTGAAATTTGGATAGAAAAAGATATTTCACAAATTGTAGATTATCAAATAATTAAGGATAGACTAAAGAAAGATGCTTGAAAAAATAAATTATCTTACTGCTGGAGAATCACACGGGAGAGGACTTCTAGGAATAATTGAAGGAATTCCCAGTAATCTTGAAATAGATGAAAATTTTATAAGGGAACAACTTTCAAGAAGACAAAAAGGATATGGCAGGGGAAGTCGAATGAAAATCGAATCTGATTTTGCTCAAATATATTGCGGAGTAAGACATGGAATTACAATAGGTGCGCCAATTGGGTTAATCATAGAAAATAAAGACTTCCAAAATTGGGTGGATGCTATGTCTGTACATAAAAATAATTATAATCATAAGATAACATTGCCGCGTCCTGGTCATGCTGATTTAGCTGGTGTTTTAAAATATGGATTTGATGATATAAGAAATGTAATTGAACGATCATCAGCTCGCGAAACTGCTATGAGAGTTGCAATTGGAGCAATCTGTAGAAAATTTTTAACTGAATTAAATATTGATATATGCAGTAGAGTAGTTCAAATTTTTAATATAGTAGATAAATCACAGATTGATCCTGATTTATCATATGAAAAAATTAATGAGCTAGCAGATCAATCAAGCGTTAGATGTTTGGACAAGGATAGCGAAAAAAAAATGATTGATGCGATTAGTATTGCAAAGAAAAATGGCGATTCTGTTGGCGGTGTATTTGAGATATATTGTAAAGGATTACCATATGGATTAGGAGGATATTCACAATGGTATCAAAAATTACAATCAAAAATATCTGAAACGATGCTATCCATTAATGCATTTAAAGGGATAGAATTTGGAGCAGGATTTAGCGCTTCAGAAAAGTACGGAAGTCAGATTCACGATGAGATAACATTTGAAGATAATATATTTCATAGACAGTCAAATAATGCAGGTGGAATTGAAGGGGGAATGAGCAATGCACAGCCAATATCAATTAGACTATCGATGAAACCAATTCCTACATTAGTTAAACCACTAAAAAGTGTTGATATTATTTCAAAATCACCTGAACTTGCCCATAAGGAAAGAACAGATGCATGTGCTGTACCAGCTGCTTCAATAATAGCTGAAAACCTTTTGTCTATAGTAGTTGCTGATTCCATTCTATCAAAATTTGGTGGTGATTCACTTGATCAAATTAAATCTCATATGGAAGCCAGCGCGCAGTATTAGTAATTATGAATATTATCATTTTTGGAATGCCGATGTCGGGTAAAACAACTATTGGAAAAATTTTAGCTGATGATAAAAATTTAAATTTTTTGGACAGTGACACATTTATATCACGTAAGTATTCATTATCATTAAGTGAGCTTATTCGATCTCGGGGCATTGAATTTTTTAGAAAACAAGAGTTGAAAGTTATCAAAAATAATATTTCAAAGAAATCTAATATTCTTTCATTAGGTGGAGGGGCTGTAAATAATAAAACTATTGAACATATAGTTAAATATAGATATAAGATTTTTCTTCAGTGTGAAATCGACACTCTTGTAGATAGATATATACCAAGCGAAGAAAATAGACCATTATTGTATTATACAACTAATATCGAGAAAAAATTAATTAATTATTACTCTGAGAGAGAAAAATATTTTTTAGATTGTGCTAATATTATCATTCAAGCTGATAATAATTCTCCTAAATATTTAGCTAAGCAAATTTCTAAAACTATCGATGAAATCAATTAATATTAAAATAGAAAATAAACCAACATGTTATGAAATTTATATTGATAATAATATTATTTTTAATTTAAAAAAATTCTTATCAGAAAATCATTTTTCTAGAGTTGTGTTAATTCACGATTTGAATATTAATTTGTCTTTAATTGAATCGATAACCCGAATTGATGATCAACTTCTTACTCTGCCTTTGGAAATAAATTCTAGCAATAAAACTATTGAACAGTTTTACAGTATTCACGAACAACTAAATAAAAATAATATAGATAAATCTTCTTTAATTATTGCTTTAGGAGGAGGATCTATTGGTGATTTAGTTGGTTTTATTGCATCTACATTCCATAGGGGAGTTAGTTATATACAAATTCCCACAACCCTTCTTTCCATGATTGATTCTTCAA
>CEUF01126561.1_pt1 | contig 12476 bp, 24 predicted proteins | sample 531461 | NCBI WGS metagenome assembly CEUF01 (sample SAMEA2623350, study PRJEB7988) | marine metagenome | biome: marine biome (ENVO:00000447); feature: surface water layer (ENVO:00002042); material: "saline water (ENVO:00002010), including plankton (ENVO:xxxxxxxx)" | depth 5 m | reverse complement strand
TGTTTTCTTTCATCCCCATCGCTTAGTCCACTAACAACAAGACTTAAATGATCTAAGAATATTACATCGCACTCTTCTCCAGATGCCATATAAGTTATCTGATCTATTAATCTATCTGGGTCTAACGAACCAAAGTGTTGTAGTAATACAAACTTGTTATCACTAAATAAATATTCAAACGCTTGTCGTAATTCTTTTTCCTCTACTGCTGTTTCATCTATATGCAATGGTTTGTTTAATGCAATGGATAGTATGCCTTGCATACTTCTCTTACTACTTTCTTCAAGGCCAATCCACCCCACCTTAAGATTATGTAGTAAGAAGTGATGGGCCATTTCCCTGCAGAGTAGGCTCTTGCCAACGCCTGTTCCAGCACAGATAGTAGTAAGTGATTGCTTCCTGTATCCCTGCACCATCCTATTTAATTCTGGAAATGGATAGCTACATATCTGTGAGTTATCTTCCTTAATTAAATCTTCCCATAGATCATAGGCAGAGAATATGTTGTCGGGCCTGACAGGACTTGCTTTGAAGAGTAAGTCTCTAAGTAACTCCGACTCCCCTGCGAGGAGCATTTCGTTAGCATCTTTTCTTGGTAGGTGAGCGATAGCTGCTTTGCCAGTAGGTAAGATTTTTGCAACCTTTTGGGCAGCATCCACACCAGCTGTGTCATTGTCGAAACATATAACTATACGAACAAAATGTGATAACCATTTTAAATTTGCAGCTACATACTTCGTAGCAGATTGAGCCCCTGATGGCAAACTAACAACTGGAAAGTAGTTACCTGTATTAGATCGAGTGGCTTGGGCTACGCTCATTGCATCAATCTCGCCTTCTGTAATAGTTACAAATGCACCACCTGTATTCTGCTGCCTCCATAGTTCTTGACCCCATAGCTTTATGTCTGATAAGTCTCCCTTCCATATAAATCTTTTATCTTTAAACCTGATATGTTGAGCAGAAACTAATCCACTTTGATTTCTATAGGTTGCAACCTGACAGTCAGAACCATTAAGTTGAGCTACTCCATAGTTAAAAAACTTACATGTCTCTTCTGTTATGCCACGCCTTGGTAGAGCACACGGAATTGGAGTTAGTGGATTCCATTCTTTTTTCATAGGAACAAACGTGGGTTTCTCTAAAATTTTTTTGGGTTGAAATTGCCAACCACATCCAAAGCAATGCTTATGTCCATCATCGTAAACAGCTACGTTATCTTTGCTGTTACATTCTGGGCAGGGTTCTTTGCTTATATATTTACTTGGCATCTGGATACTTAAACTTTTGATACTGTGCTAGTCGATACTCAAAGTGATGAATAGTTCCATTCGGTGCGATATATGGATTGTTTTTTTCTAGTTGGTTTAGCATAAAAATTAAATCAGAAATTCTCTGCGAAATAGATTTCTTTCTGCTGTCTATATAGTGGTTAGGCATACCATTCTTTTGGAATTGTTTTGTTACACCAGAGAAAGCCATGACGCTCGGCCCATTGCCAATACGTCAGGCTTCTCTTAGCTTTACTAAGTTTGTTGTTTGCGTTTTGGAAACAGAACCGCAGACTTAGTGAGGGATGTTGCGTCTTGACTGCAATATATTTTTTTCTTTCTTCTTTAAGTAGCGTTCCTTTGAGCTCAACCACACAGTTAGGAAGGATGATGTCAGGAGTGTAGCTACTGCTGATGATGTAATCATAGCTGACAGTTTCATAGGTAAATTGTACTTTCTTTTTAATTAAATCAGAGGCCACTTGGGCCTCAAACTTTGATCTAAAATGTACTACCCCCGTAGGAGTTTTCAACATTTGAGGGTGTGAGGTCTTGCGTTTTGTCTTGGAATTTGAAACCCGAGAGGTCTGTCGTTTTTTCATATGGAACAAAATTCATAATGACTATGGCTTCTGGTTGGACTGTTAATCCAACACCATACTGAGGATGGTTATAGCCCTGTACTCTTAGCTTGGCTTGTACTGTTGTTCCTCTACCTAGACCGACATACTTCTCTCTCTCCTCTCCTGTAATTGGAGTGCCATACTTATCTACTAATACTGGCGGTGTATTCTGGAATCTATTAGCACCTTGCCCTGCTTCGACTGTCTTTCTACATTTAATCTCCATAACATTTTTACCTTCGAACTCGGTAAATCCATACCTAGCATGTTCTCCCATTTTAAAAGTTTGTTGAGGAAAAGCAGTCTTTAATTGTGTCTTCCATTCTTGTAGTCCTTTCTCGAACTCGTCAAATACTCTAGCTGTCTCATTGCTATCTGGGTCTAGCAATAAAGTAACGCTCCATTCTGGTGGCTTATTAAAGGCAGTATCTGGTTTTACTAGATGACTCCATGCAACTCCGCACTCTGGAGTAAAAATATAAAAGGGTTTTGCTTTTATTTGATTAGTATTCATGTGATGAAATAGGTTGATGAACGTGTAAGTAAAACATCTAATCCCCCAAGAGTAGGTTCTGGAGGTAGTGTTTGTATTTGTTTGTCTGTTAGTTGGGCTTTTAGTTCTGCCTTTAGTTTCGATAGACAATCAACTGAATACATATCAGCAAATGTCTGTCTAACTGAGTTACGCAGTACACTCATTTCAGACGGTGTAGTAACGAAACAATCGTGGATGCCACAGATATTTTCGACTCCTTGTATTGAAGCATGTATTGTAGAAAATGCCATATGACTTGCATCAAAACTATGTAATATATTTGCCGAAATTGCGTGCCCCATCTTCTTTGTATTGAGTTCTGGAGTTTCTTCGTTTGTTCTTATATCTAAATAAACGTCAGATAAATAACGTAATTGTATTCTTATTTTTTTTGGGTCGTAGTATTTCTGTTCAACATGTAATCCAGTTGGGCTAGTCCAATAAACTGCTCTGTTATCCTTACCTAGCTCCCTGCCTACGGCTCTAAACCATTTCATAGCAACCAAGGCTGGCTTGATAGCTTTACCTGACTCCTGATATAGAAGGTTAGCCATATAACTTACAGTACTCATAGCTCCTTTACCTCTTGTCCAATTATTTTTTCCTAGTGTTTTACCTCTCTCGACAGCCCAGCTGTAGGCATGATGATAGAAGGCACTATTAGTAGCTGAGTATGGGGCAGTCATAACGCAAGGTTTTGTTAGTGATCTATCTATGTTTAACATCAACCACTTGGTTGCTCTTGGGTCTTCTGACTCTCGAAGTCGCTTGCATAAACTTGTTGCTACTTGACTGTATATATCACTTGGTTGACTGCTATTAATTAGGTTTACTTTCTCACCCATTACTTGACTACGGAGCAAACCTGAGAAGTGCTGAATAGAACTGCAAGTGCAGTCAAGGTGGCAGGGAAGCTGACATAAATAGCTACTTGGTTCTTGTTGATAAAGATAGATTGCCCTGCAAAAAGCAAGAAAACTCCAAGGTTTATCTGCACGCATCCATAGTTCTGGTGCATCCCAACAATCTGTTCCAATGGCATAAATAGTTTTTAAATTATTATTAACCCAATCTATTTTTGTTTGAAAGTCTTGTTTGATACCGAACATATTAGCCCCATGTATTTTTAACCAGTTCAAGTCTTCTTCTGTTCTTATTATCTTGCCATTTGTAAATTGTAATAACGCTCTTGATACATCATTACCCTGCGAATTTAAGAAGGGAACTCTATCATATACTCTGCCTCTAAAATCTAGTTGTTTAGGGAAGTATAAGTTAGGTTCGTCTTTGTATTTCTTAGCCATCCATATTGTTTTAGCTATACCAATACGGCTGCCTTTAGTGTAGTTATTCTTATCTATTATTCTTTTACAATCTATTCTCCACTTAATTACTAAAGGGTCGTTCTCCTCCAGATGCTTGGGGTATGGTGGAACTGCATAACCTTCTCTTGGAAGTAAGCAACCTATCTCTAAGTTATTATCGTAAGCATATAATACTTGCTCTAAAATATATTTATTAACACACATACTTACATTACCCTGTATATTAGCAACATCATAAACTTTAGTCATAGCTTGGGGTTTGGCTGCTATTTCTTTATTATTACTTTTAAAAAGATTGAACTTTATATTTTCATTGTAGTAACCACCATCGTATGGGTTACTCCAAGGTTTTGGTTTTATAAGCATCGGTAAAAAATTTGGCGTTTGTATTTTAAGGTCGGTATCTATTTTCTTTACCCACTCCATGCACTTATCGGTAGCTCTTACCATCCTTCTAGCTGGCTTGTAACTTGTATCTAAAAAAATTTCTATTAATCCTGTATATTTTTGTATTAGTTCGACCATGAATAAACCACTTGCCATACGCTGGCGAGCGTTCCAGTATTCTGTATTAGTCATTGTATTTATAAGGTAGATTTTATATCTTTTTTTATGACGGCCTCGTTTGTATTTAGTTAGCTCACTATCAGTAGCCCTATCTAACATTGTCTCAATCCAAACTTTTTCTATAACATTGGCTGCTATCTGGTGCAGCGATGGGGTGCTCGATAGTGTATCGACTACTGTTCTTATGGATGCTGCTGCTATTTGTTGGGGTGGTAGCTCTAATAATGGGGTGAGCATTGCGTAATTAGTGCCAGCTTTACCGCTCTCGATCTTCCTCCTGATGGCTCGCAAGTGATTAACTATTATGTCCACATTAAAAGAGCATAGAGCCTCCCCATAAATGGTTAAAGACTCCATGCTCGCTGCTTGTTTTTTATTGTGTGATGATCTTATCCTATTCTGACCCATGTTAAGCATTAGCTCTTCATTGGCCAGCTGATCTTCAAGACTACGCATTACTCCAAAATTCTAATTTCTTCTCGTAGTCTTCTTCGAGCCACTCCGTAAGAATACGTTTAGATAGCTCGGCTCTAGTTATGCCCATCTTTTTAGCTAAGTTATCTAGCCTATCGCATACTTGAGGTGGTAAAAACGCTTGAAGTTTTTTACTTTCATTTTCTTGCATCTTCAAAATACCTCCTTGCGGTAGTCCATACTAACTTGATTAATGGATAGATAGCTACTCTCGATTCAACATCTGGGTACTGATCTTTTAAAAATTCGTTCATAGCTCTATCGCTGGCTTCGTCACAAGTCTCGATAGTTATTGGATTATCAGGCAGCATGCACCAATAGATAGCATCTGGTGGTATGTATTCCCAGCTGTTGCTCTGCCAATATCCGTTAGGCATGTAGTCACTTTTTTTAAGGAAGTAAAGTACATGACCAGCGTTATTTGAGTGTGCTTTATTTGGTTTTTTTGTAGCTAATTTGTATAGCTGGTAATCTGGTTGCATTTTTCTTTTCAAGTAATGGGTTGTGATGTTTATTTAATCCTATAAACAGTATTAACTGTATAAGAATAGATGCTAATAAGAATAATTCAAGTCTAAACATTATGCCGTCTTTGAATTAACTTCTAATAATTTCACCTCATAAATATCCTTATAAGGTATCTTGCTTCGCATAAAGCTAGTCAATGCCTCGTATAAATTAATTCCTTTTTGGTTGTAGCCCTCAACATGATTAGTCGAGGGGCTACTAAAGATAATTTGATACGTTTTCATTTCCTTATTAACTATCTGCATGAGTTCATTGTCTCCACTATTGGAATTAAATCCTCAATTATATGCTTAATTAATAAATTTCTAGCCTTAACTGAATCATCTGGTAACACTAACGCCATACCAGTATTACCTGAGAGATTGTTAATAACTCCCAAGATATAGGTAAGACGCTGCACTTGTGTATGCCATAAAGGATTTTGTTTTAATAATTTAAGTAGTTCGATGTCATTAGCACCGATCTCCCTTAAATAATCAGCATCGTTGTATTGATCTTTGTCCATAAACAAATATCTATCGTTGATAATGCCGTACTCCAGATGGATACGTTTAAACTTTTCATCTAATCCCATGTTAATCCTCCCATTTTTGTAGGTTTACTTTTAAATCCCAAGTCATTGAACAGTACTTGGTGCTATCCCATATAGTTCCCATAATTGCTTCGGTAACTATATCGTTAATCTCTTCAACTTCTTGCTTACTCATGTGGTGCTTATCGAAGTTGGGAAAGTGTATGAATTGTGCCATTAGTTAGCTCCTTTCTTTAATGCTTATGTATCTGTTTGGGCCTCTTCTTGGCTTGCGATATACCATCACATAGCTACAAGACTCGGCTAGTTCTGGGTTAAGTACGTTCTCGCAGAAAGTAGTAAAGTCTGGGTCTAACCAGCTTTCTAGCTCTGGTGTGCTACTGGTATAGCAACTTACCTTTAGATCGCTGCCTCTCCTTACATAGTCGAGGTCAATAGCTTGTACTAATTCCTCATAATCACAGTCGATAGTAAAAACAACCCTATATTTATAGGGATGTTTTACTTGGTCGGTGTGTATTGGATAGTCGCATAATGACATAGCCATTAGTTAAGTTCCTCCTGATTTTGTTTTACTAATTTTGGGTCATTGCCAAAAAATTGTGACATAAGATCATTGCTTATTTTTTCTTGGATACTTGGAGGGCAATCAGTCCATGTATCGTTTCGAACAATCCAGCCATGGTCTAGTATGGCTGGGATATTGTTCTTATCTTCGATGTAGTGTTTAATCATTTTGTTTTCGATAGTGATATTCAATTAAATAAGTTTCAAACTTTTTAATTAAATCTTCTCTTACTTCTTGGTCAGTCCATTGGCCTGACTTAACACCTGAGTAACACTCTAGGATTTGTTCGTGGGTTAGTTTCATGTGACCACCTGTAAAGATTCAATTAATTTAAAAGGTTTGCAACCTTTGTATTGGTTGTAATAGTCATTTTTATAAGAGTCGGACTCTTTATCTATTACATCTGGGTCCCTTAACTGGTAGCCATCCCATGCCCATCTTTCAGAGTCGTGTATATCGTATATATGAACTGTCATTATCTGCCAGCCCAATAATCCGTTATCTCTCTTAGCTTTTCTTACGGCCTTTGTTGCATGGATAATGTTAGGGTCGTGACCTGATGACCACGCTATGGATGTTCCACTATTCCATGCAGTAATAGCCAAGATTCTTCTTGGCCGCTGCTCGTATGTAACTTTTTTGCCTTTACGTTTAGCCATTAGTCCATGCTCCTTATGTAACTTGCGGACTCAGTTCTATCATGTAGTGCTACCGCTCCATAAAATGTATGGCCTGTTAGCTCCTCAATTTTTTCATTAAATCTGCTATCACTTGTAGCAACATAAGAACCGCCCATCATTGACCACGCTCCAGCGTCTAATAATTCTTGAGGTACGACTCGAACAGTAGGGTATTTAAAATGTTTTTCAACTACCAACTTGGCTGCAGGGTATTCAGCGGATGGTTCAAAAGGTGCTTCGATGTTGGTAATTGTTAGACCTCTTACTTCTGGTCTTGTTTGGATGTCAGATACTCCATGGTTTGAGCATCCTCCATTGCCTAGTTCATAACATCGGTAAATTTCAACGTGTAAACCCATAAGGTTGTACTCCTATTTTGTAGTGGTTAATTGAGTAATTTTTTAAAAACTACTCATTAAAGGATTGAACCCTTAAGGCGTAGTTTTGGAAGGTATAAAGACCCTCGAAGAAATTTTCAAGGGCCTTGTAGCTCCTTCTGGAGCTAACTATTTGACCATTGTTTATGTTTTCTGGCTGGTATTGGTTCGTGATGTCTCCCGCACCAATTCAGAGACTCGCCATGATATAAGTCTCTTTTCTTGCATCCTTTTATAATTCCATAATTTAATTTGAAATTATAATGATCTTTGGCTTGCCAAATTTGCATGCTTTCCTTGTACCATCTGGAACTAGGAAATAAATGTTTAACAGCATCCATACTCTCGTATAAATATTGCTCCTCGTAGCCATTGCCAAAAGGTATTTCAATTATTAATTCATTTTCATGCTCGAGGTTTAAAACTACTCTTGATGAAAAGTAACTAACGCCGTTTATTTTGTCTCGCCATTCCTTGGCGAAAATGTCAATAGTTTTTAGTTCAGATAATTTCATTTTTTGTCTCTGTATTTGTAATTAATGCGAATAGCTTCGAATACTGTAAAGAGGGCGTAAACGCCCCCAACAATAATTAAACATTCCATATTTATAAATCTCCTTGGGCTGTAACTGCAACGCCTAAAGCTGGGCAGTCGTCACAAGCTGGGAACTCGGCCCAGATGCTCGAAGCTGATACATGGTCTAAAAATGACTGTAACGCTATAACTTGGCCTGATTGTGTGCCCCCAATAGAAAACTTATAAATTTTATTGGCTGCTATTGGTTCGAACTTATAAGGATAAATTCGAATATTTAGAAAACCAATAACCCATTCATAAGGAACTTTATCTTCCTTATGGTTAATTACTGGTTGACCAAATAGTCCTACCAACTGATTGAAGCTGGCCTCACACTCGCCTATTTTCCAAGTACAGGAATTGACTAGAACTGACATAACAATTTAATAGTAGGTTGATTTAAAAGATCGCAGCAGAATCTAGTAGGAATCCGCAGCAATCCAAATCTAATATAATCTATTTCTTTTTAGTTTGCAATTAATAAGGCGGTCTATCTCTCAATTAAACATATATTGGCCCTCCAGCTGCTCCAGATGGCCGACTAATAGCCCGATTTACTCCGCAGTACTGTCTAATTGACAGTTCTGCAAGGCCACCAGAGCCTAGTTATAGCTTCAATAAATAATTATTGGCCATCTTGTAGCCCTATTTTGGCCAGATACTGGCCCTATAAAAAATATAAATAAATTGCTATGGGGGATTTTTAGAAATTCCTATAGACGTAGAGCCGATCAGATTTTTCTATCAAAAATTATCTGAACAGATACTTATAGATAACTAATAGTAACTAATAGAGTACTGGAGGATGTTCTTCTTCTATTGTGGAGAGCTAGTAGTGGACAGGGATTTAGGTTTAGGTATATTAAGAGTAAGCCATTATATACAACCGAACCCCAAAGCAGTCGGTAAAAACTCCACACACCCTATATAATGGCTATTAATGGGGTTTTTCAGTAGTGGGTTGAACCTCATTTTTAACTATTATGGCTAAACAAGACACAAACGAAGTATTAAGCGACTTACACTCAAGTTTAGCGAGTGCTTTAAGTGAGATACTGGATAGTGGGATGGCTAGTACAGCCGATTTAAATGTTATTCGACAATTTTTAAAGGACAATCAGATAACTTCTCAGCCAATAGAGAACACTCCATTTGGGGATTTAGCTAAGTCGTTACCTGATATAGAGAATGTTATCGAATTAAAAAAGCGTAGTGCGTAATGAAGAAGGAAAATTGGCAACAATTACCCGAACCATACAATAAAGACTTTAGATATTTCTTAGTTTTAGTCTGGAGGCATTTACAACTACCAGACCCGACAGCAGTTCAGTTAGATATAGCGGAATATATGCACAAAGGTAGCAAGAGAAGAATAATAGAAGCGTTTAGAGGAGTAGGAAAATCATGGATGGCAGCAGCATACGTCTTATGGTTGCTACGGAATGACCCACAAAAGAAGATTATGGTGGTGTCGGCTTCAAAAACAAGGGCTGACGATTTCGCACAGTTTTGTTTAAGGATAATACAGGAAATGCCAATACTAAAATGTCTTGAACCTGACCGAGAACAGCAGAGATCAGCTAGTAATAGATTTGATGTACGCCCAGCTATACCCGATCAGTCAGCTAGTGTAAAAAGTGTCGGTATTTTTGGACAATTAACTGGTAGTCGTGCTGATTTAATACTGGCAGATGACTGCGAAGTGCCGAATACAGCATGGACTGTAGGTATGAGAGAGAAGTTATTGCAATGTTGCGGTGAGTTTAACGCTATTCTTAAACCAGATGGAGAGATAATGTTCTTAGGAACACCTCAAACAGAAGAAAGTATATATAACAAACTAAGAAATAGAGGATATGACTGTCGCATCTGGACTAGCAGATACCCTAAGAAGCCAGAAAAGTATGGAGAAGCGTTAGCACCTATGATTCGTAACCTATCAAGTGTTAAAGCAGGGCAACCAACTGACCCTGATAGGTTTTCTGAAATGGATTTATTGGAAAGAGAGGCAAGTTATGGTCGCTCGCAGTTTACTTTGCAGTTCCAATTAGACACTAGCTTGTCTGATTTACAGCGATTCCCACTAAGATTAGCTGATTTAGTCGTTATGGAGGTAAAAGATCATGCACCTGAGAAGGTTGTTTGGTCATCAGGAGCAGAATATAGGATTACAGACCTTCCAGCTGTAGGTTTTAGTGCCGATTACTACCACAGACCAGCGTTTACACATGGCAGTTGGCTACCTTTAACGTCAGTAGTGGCTTACATCGACCCATCAGGCAAGGGTGTCGATGAAACAGCATACAGTATAGTCGGACATTTAAACGGAAATCTTTATGTATTGGAGGTTGGGTCGTTTTGTGAAGGCTATACCGAGCCAGTTTTAACTGGTATTGCCGAAGCATGTAAAAGAAACAAGGTAAATTTAATATTATTGGAAGATCAGTTTGGTCAAGGCATGATGGAAAGCCTATTAAAGCCATATTTACAGAAAATTTACCCTTGTACTATCGAAGGTCAGCGTAGCAATGTACAAAAAGAACGCAGAATTATAAATGCACTAGAACCAGTTATGAATCAACATAGATTAATTGTTAATAGGTCGGTTATTGAAAATGATGCAAAACCTAGAACAGAGGATTCTGTAGATAAAGCGTTAGGTTATCAGCTATTCCACCAGATGACACACATAACTGTTGATAGAAACTGTTTACAAAACGATGATAGACTTGACTCTTTGGCTGGTGCGGTGGAATATTGGAATGAATCACTAGCAATAGATGAAGATAGAGCTATCAAAGATCGGGAAATGGAATTATGGGATTTGGAATTGGCTGCTCACAGGGGGGATATTGAAGGGGCTCTGGATGCCCAAGTCTTGGGTATTCCGCTTGAAAAACTCGGACATGGAAGAGCTCAGGGGAGGTGGAATAATGTCACAGGACACTAAAGAAATAATATTAAGGCCAAGAGCTTGGTGTATTAGAATCCCCAGAACCTATTGTGGCGATCTAGGTCATAAAAATATTGGTGGTTTTCAAACAGTTGTCATTGCATATGACCAACGTAACGCTTGGGAATCTGCTATGGGTTCACCTGATTGGGAAATGTTGTTTTTTCCTGTCGAAAGTATATCTGTTTTTCCTACGCAACCAGTTTAATTAGTACCCATATGGGTCATCTTCACCTCTCATAAGAGCTTCAAGTCTGGCATTGCGTTTATCTACGTTATTTTTAATTTCTAATATACTTACTGGAGTCTTAATAGCGTTTTTTCCGAAATCTCCGTAAGTTTTCATAATATTTCCTGTCTTATTTGCAACCACCTCTTTCCTTATTTTGTCTTTATCAAGAGCATCTTGTGATTCTTGCGAGGGGTTTATGCCACACATTACTTTTCTTCTAATAACATTTCCCTTATCTTAGCAACAGCAACGTCATCTAGTTTATTTTCACTAAGTTTTGCAAGGGCTTCTAAAATATCGCAGACCAAAATAGACACACTTTTACTTTTTAAGAAAGCAAAGATAATTGGGCGAACTAGACTAATCATTTTGGGATGCTATGGTTACTATATAGCTAGTATAGTTCGATCTTTATGGAAGAACAAGACAAAGAAAAAAAGAAAGGCGTATGGTTTAAATTACAAGAAGCTGTACCTTGTAGAGAAGAGCAATTTGAATTGGTATCACTAGGGGTCAGACTGATTTTGTTAGGGTGGGCTACAGCGATGTTAAGCCTTTCATATTTGGATTTGTCGAAACTAGGAATACCGCAGCAAAAAATTGACCCGACTTTTATCGCTTCGGTTTTCGTAGGGCTCGCCAGCAGTTTTGGAGCTTCTATTACACAAAAAGGTGGCGACAAAGCTAAAAACGGTACTAATGTAAAAGCTGACTTGCAAGAAGTGTTAGGTAAGACACAACTCGTTAGAATAGATACACCTATAAAATTAATAATAGACCCTGATAACACAAGAAAATGAAAAAACTATTATTGCTATCTTTGTTTTTGTTTAATCCTGTTTATGCCAATGGAATCCCAACTTGGAGCACAGGGAGTAGCAATAGAGTAGAAAATACTACTCAGACAATAACTCGCAGTATAGTTACTCAAAAATATGGGTCTTCTCTGAATACTTGGGAAGCCTCAAACATAGAAGTTACAAGTGCCTCTAGTGGTGGCATAACCGATACAGATGCAATTTTTACTCCTAAAACTGTCACAGATGATTGGTCGTTATCTATAACTACCAGAGCAGCTGGAACTAAAATAGAAGAAATTACACAGAATGACTCGATTACAACTACTAGCGTTATCACTTCTCTCAGCGTCTTTAGTCAGTAATTCAGTCAGGGCTGAAGGAGATACTAATGTACAGGCTCAACCCAATGCTGTAGGTAATTCATCAATAATTAA
>CEUF01027112.1_pt1 | contig 12530 bp, 10 predicted proteins | sample 531461 | NCBI WGS metagenome assembly CEUF01 (sample SAMEA2623350, study PRJEB7988) | marine metagenome | biome: marine biome (ENVO:00000447); feature: surface water layer (ENVO:00002042); material: "saline water (ENVO:00002010), including plankton (ENVO:xxxxxxxx)" | depth 5 m | reverse complement strand
GTAAGCGGGTTGATGTGTATTATTGTGGCACCATTATCCTTGGCGTCACGTAGCGCTGTGAGCATTCTTGGATGGTTAGTTCCTGGATTTTGACCAATAACTAATATTGTGTCAGCGTGATTAAAGTCAGTAAGACTAACTGTTCCTTTTCCAATTCCGATAGTTGAAATTAATGCCTTACCACTTGATTCATGACACATATTGGAACAATCAGGAAGGTTATTTGTCCCATACATTCTTACAAATGCCTGATACAAAAACGCCGCCTCATTACTAGTCCTACCAGATGTGTAAAATGCAGCATTGTCAGGCGACTGCAGAGATTTCAATTTATCAGAGATTTTGGCTAAAGCCGCTTTCCAAGATATCGGTTGGTAATGGGAGTCTTCTCTACTAGCATACATCGGTTCAGCAATTCTGCCTTGACTATTGAGCCAATAATCACTTTTAGTTGACAATTCGCTTATAGAATACTTGGCAAAAAATGCTGCGTTTACATTAGCCTTCATCGCTTCGTCAGCAACTGCTTTGGCGCCATTTTCACAAAATTCGAAACTAGATCTGTGTTCAGGGTCTGGCCAAGCACAACCGGGACAGTCAAAACCTTCCTTTTGGTTAACCATTCTGAGAGTTTTAACCGTCTTTCCAACACCCATTTTTTTCATTGAATGGACTGCACTTGAAATAACTGCAGGTATTCCAGCTGCCGTAACTTTCGCTGATGACAAGGTCAATTTTGATTTATCAACGGGCACAAGCCCGTTGGAGTCATCACCCATCGTTACTATGGTGTAATGTAGACTTTTGAAGTCTTGGTCGAATTGATGCCTTCAACCTATGATTATCATACTATTTTCTCTGACAAATGAATAAATCCGCATCCCTAGTTTTCGGGCACAATCGCCAGCAAGGGATGAACTTGCGCCAATAGAAGCAATTGTAGATATGTCGGCTCTAGCAGTTTTCGCAACTATATCCCATCCACATCTTCCGCTGAGTAGCAAAATATTATCCTGAGTGTTTTGGTTATTGATTGATTTGCCAATTACTTTGTCAACAGCATTATGCCTGCCAATGTCTTCTGATGCATACATTAAGGTCCCGTCAACCGATAATAAGCCTGCACAATGCATTCCCCCGGTTTTCATGAAACCTGACTGATACTCCCTCATTGTTTGCATACCTTCATGTAAAATTGACAGATTAAAATCCAATTTTCGACCTACTATTGGTAGGTCAGAGATTATTCCATCAAGGCCGTCAATATTACATGCGCCACACGATGTATTGGTAATTCCTGAGGTTCTAGGGTTGATACTAAGTGGAAATTCGCTTTTGAGACTAACTGTTAACCCATTACTATCTTTTGTAATCTCTGGTTCAGCATTTATTTGCCTTACTTGATCGACACTAAGATATCCTTCACAAATTAAGTGACCTATCAATAAATCATCGAGTTCTTCGGGCGATGCCAAAAGCGTTGCCAATTTAACATCATTGTAGTATAGAGATACGACAGATTCAACCGCAACCACATCAGTAGAAATCTTTGCTCCACTTCCAGTCCATCTAGATATTGGGATTTTACGGTAGTTCACATCATTCACCGCGCAAATGTTCTATGTCGAAAAACTCAAACTGTAAGTTAACCAGTTCGCTGCTAGACTTTGCAGCGGAATATTCTTCCAATGGCTCATAGTTCAATTCAATGAAACGTTGACCCCAGCGAAAACCACCAAGTAGATTGGAAGCCTGTGATTTATTTCCAGTAAGATAAACTGCTGTAGCTAATGCTTCGATGGTTGTTAGTTTACCGGGTTTGCCCCAATTTACTGGATTTGCCGCTAACAGTAATGGCAGCATCCTTGGTTGCAATCTGGTTTGGCGCATCACTCTATCTACACTGCTTTCTATTTGATTCCATGAACAATCCAACCCTACCAAAGCGCCACCTTTTTCGATGAGTAAATTATGGTCCTCCGGCCCAAATATTTTGCCACACAATGGCTCTAGGATAATGCCTCTTTTTGGCAAACTAGAAATTTTCTTGTGCAACATAATGTCGCCTCGCTTAGCCGATAAAACCGCGGTATTTTTTTTGGGATCATCTTGTGCTAGCCACAATGAGTGAACGTTTAGGGGCATTTAATCACCGTTTTGATTAAAGAAATCTCCTAATGTCATACCTCTGTTACTCCCTTTCACCACTCTCGAGGTTTCTGAGGGAGCAGGGAGTTCCATGAGATTAATGCCAAGAACTCGCTCCAACTTTTTTATTACTGAATCTGTTGGTGATTTGCCTGATTCGGCTGATTTAACTACATTGACTGTTTCTGCCATCCGTTTAGCCAGTTCAGACTGGTTCCATCCTTTTGATTGACGGGCAGTTGAGATCCTGCTAGCAAAATCTTCTACTAACTCTTTTTCTTGTTTTGTCATGATGTCATTTTTTCGTTTCGGTCTGAATGGTTTACTAGAACGTCTAGATGCCATGTTTATGCCCGGAGCAACCTCTTTGGGTAATAGGCCAAGTTTTTCGACGCACCTTAGACAAGCGTGAACATTAGCCTTGCCCATCAAGACCGATCTAGTTCCGACCTTCATTGCGCCGCAAACCTCGCACTCGCCCATAGTCTCGCCAGTTAGTCCTGTCCTATAATCAAAATGAAATTTATCATCAATAATGACAGAGTTCATAGATGATAGACGATAGGGAGAAATGATTGGCATGGTAGGCGAAGTGGATACACCCGGTGAAAATGTCAAACCCTCTACTGAAGAAGAAATAAAATTGCTCGAAGAGGAGTTCAAAAATCTTCAAGACCAAACTCAAGATCTCATTAATGAAAGAGCACATATGGAATCTGAAATTCGGGCGCTAAAAAAGCGGGCAAATAGATTGGACGAAGAGGTTCGTAGCCTCAAATCTCCACCACTTATTGTTGGACATTTAGAAGACATCCTCGACCAAGAGCGGGGCATCGTCCGGTCATCAAATGGCACAGTATTCCAGGTGGCTCTCAATCAGAGACTGACACCAGATGTATTGAAGCCAGGAGTTAGAGTGGCATTAAACCAAGATACATTAGCTGTAATTGAAGTACTGCACGATGCTTGGGACCCAATGGTAAGCGGTGCGGAAATGGTTGAAAGACCAGATATTAACTACGATGCAGTCGCTGGTTTAGAAGAACAAAAGCAATCTGTCAGGGAAGCAATTGAACTACCATTAAACTCTCCAGAGTTGTTCAAAAAAGTTGGGGTTGAACCACCAAAAGGTATCTTGTTAGTTGGGCCACCCGGATGCGGTAAAACATTACTAGCCAAGGCTGTCGCAAACCACACCGAAGCAACATTCATCAGGATGGTAGGTAGTGAACTGGCTCAGAAATATATTGGCGAAGGTGGACGAATGGTCCGAGAATTATTTTCTTTGGCCAAAGAAAAGGCGCCATCCATCATTTTCCTAGATGAAATAGACGCAATTGGTGCAAAGCGACTGGATGGTTCCACCAGTGGTGACCGAGAGGTCCAAAGAACACTAATGCAATTGCTTGCTGAGCTTGATGGCTTTGATGTTTTAGAAAATGTCAAAATAATTGCCGCCACAAATAGACCAGATATACTAGATGAGGCATTATTGAGGCCGGGAAGATTTGACAGAGTTATAGAGATACCAATCCCTGACGACGTAGGAAGAAAAGCAATTTTAGAATTGCACATTGGCAACATGAATACCAAGAAAATTTCGCTTAAACCAATAGTCGACAAGACTACAGGTTTCTCTGGTGCCGAGATTAAGGCAACATGTGTAGAAGCAGGTATGATTGCAATTCGAGAAGGTAGGGGATACATCAAGCAAGAAGATTTTATGGAATCTATTAAGAGAATTAACCTCAAGAAAATACAAGGTGGATTAAAAGACTCACCAGAGACTATGTACAGCTAAGGCTAACTACAAAGTCCTCCTACAGAACCAAGTGTTATGCAGCGGCCGATTATAGAATGCGTACCTAATATTTCTGAAGGAAGAAATTTGACCATAATTGATCGAATTATTGAGTCGATTAATCAAACCGAAGATTGTTCTGTGTTAGGAATTGAACCTGACGCTGATTACAATAGAACAGTGGTCACTATTGCTGGCGCTCCAGATGAAGTTTACCAGGCTGCATATCAGTTGATTAAGACCTCAATCGAATTAATCGACATGACGGTCCACGAGGGAGAGCATCCGAGGTTAGGCGTAGTTGATGTATGTCCATTCATACCACTGCAGAACTACTCTATGGACCAATGTGTCGAATTAGCCAATCGCTTGGCAAAACAAATCGCTAACGAATTTAATGTTTGCACATTCCTCTATGGATACGCTGCAACTACACCTGAGCGTAAACTATTATCAGCATTGAGAAAAGGTGAATATGAGGGGCTAGAGGCAAGATTAAATCGTACTGACGAAGTTCATAGCGAGGTTACTATGTTACCTGATTTTGGGCCGCAGGTATGGTGTCAAGAAGTTCAAAAATCTGGTGGCATAACAATTGGTGCAAGAGACATACTAGTGGCTTACAATGTAAATGTTGACGAAACAGATGCAAAGGTTGCTAAAATAATCGGTTCAATTGTTAGAGGTAGTGGCAGACTGCTCAAAAGTAATACGGGTCAGAAATTACGCGTTAGAGGTATGATTCAGGAGATACAAGGCATGGGAGTAACCTTAGAAACGCATGGCATAAGCCAAGTTTCTATGAACATTCTAGATGTTAATAAGTGTTCAATACACAAAGCATTTGAAATCTGTCGCTCAATCGCTCAAGATCATTCAACTAATTTACTCGGCAGTGAGTTAGTAGGTCTTGTCCCTCTTAGTGCAATGTTAGATGCAGGGCGTTGGTATTGTAATAATCCGAACCCAAGTGACGATGAGTTAGTTAGTTCAGCTATCGATGGCCTTGGATTATCATACCTAGAAACTTTTGAACCTCAACAGCGTATTATTGAGTGGGCTTTGCGGAGGGATAGTCAATGAATTGGAATAGTTTGACACTAGATGAGTTTCAATCATCCTTAGCGTCAAAATCTGCAACACCTGGAGGGGGTACCGCAAGCGCTGTAGCTTTAGGACAGTCGGCTGCTCTAGTTGCAATGGTGTCGCGCCTCACTATGGGGAATGAAAAATGGCAAGATGGTTGGAATCATAGTCAATCTGCCTTAGATACCGCTAGTGAAGTAATGGAGTCAAGTAAAAGGCTGGCAATAGAAGATAGCCAAGCATTTGATGAAGTAATGAATGCATTCAAACTGCCAAAGTCTACCGAAGTCGAGACAGGGTTAAGAAAAGAGAGTATTAGAAAAGCGACATTATTAGCAGCAGAAGTCCCCTACAATACTGCATCGCTAGCCATAAAGTTGTTAGAAAGAATGGAACCACTATCAAAGTCTTGCAATGCTAACGCAGTTTCTGATGTTGGTGTTGCTTGTTTGTTGGCTACTGCTGGGTGCAAAGGTGCACTGTTCAATGTAGAGATTAACCTCAATAGTCTGCCGGTTGATCTTGGTAGTGATATGCGGAATAACATCGAGCAAATCAATGAACGATGTCGTGAACTGTCAAAAGCAATAATGCACAATGTGAAATCTAGATTGTGATTACCTTACTTGAGAGCCTGATGCTATTATTCCATCTATGGTGACCAACCGAACATTACCGTTGCCATCGTCAGCAGCGAGCATCATACCCTCTGAGGTAATGCCGCGCAATGGCCTTGGTTTTAGATTCGCAACAAAAACAACAGATTTACCAGTTAATTCATCGATGGAATAGTATTCTTTCAATCCAGCACAAATTGTTCTGCCAGCACCTCCATCATCAAGTGAGATTACATACAATTTATCTGCATTAGGATGCTCTTCTACGCTACGTATCAAACCAACTTTCAACTCAACTTTCATAAAATCATCAAAGCTGAGATACTTTATTCCTGCTATTTCTTTGCTCATTTTCTTACCACCTTTTTTCCCACCTTTCACGGTATGGGTTGAATCCTCATTCTTTCCTTCATCAGCATCAACCAATGACTTTTCATGTTCAATTATTTCACTTAATTCTATTCGGTTAAACAACGGTTCTGCCTTTTCATTATTCCAGACCATTGGGGCATCCCAATTTATTGCCTCATTCCAATGGACCTGGGATACATCTCCGCTTTCGCCAATAGAATGCCAAAGCCTTTGTGAACTAAATGGCATGAATGGTTGCATGATAATTGCGAGGAACCGGCATATTCTCCAACCAAATGCGAGATGTGCAAGAGATTCCTTTGCTTCATCGGTATTTTGTTGATCGACTGCTAAATACTTCCATGGTTCTGCCGCTTGAATAATTTGATTACCATATTGAGCAGACTTCATTGCTGTCCTCAGGGCTTCCTTGTAGCGATGTTTGTTCAGTGACTCGGAAATTTCTTTGTGCATTGTAGATAGTTTGTTAATATGATTTGAGTTTACATCCTTTCGCTCAAGCACAGCATACGGACCAAATTCACCTTGCGGAAGCCTAGCACCAAGTGTCAATATGCGGTGAACGAAATTACCATATGCAGCATTTAATTCTGAATTTATTTTTTCCACAAAATCCGGCCAATTAAAGTCTGTGTCGTGGTTTTCTGGCATATTTATACTAAGATAATATCGTAGTAAATCTGGATCATAACGTTCTAAAAACGAAGGTAGCCAGACAGCGTGTTTTCTACTTTTTGAAAATTGACCACCGGCTAACATCAAATATTCCATAGCAGGTACATTTGACTCCAGTGCTAGTTCACCCGGCTTTGGTAAAGATACTGGAGATTGGTGATCTAAGCCTGCATTTGCATGATTGAGCCCCATGATTATTGCAGGCCAAATAACTGTATGGAAAGGAATATTGTCTTTTCCAAGGAAGTATAAGTGTCGAGGTTTGATTCCACTATCGCTGATTTTCCACCAATTTTCCCATGCTCTTGCACCGAGATTGTGCCCAGCATGTTTTGCTATACTTTCCGCCCAAATCTGAGCACATGTAGAGTAGCCTTGAACTGCTTCAAACCAAACATAGACGCATTTTCCTTCCCACTCATCACCTTCTAATGGTAATGATATTCCCCATTTCAAATCACGAGTGACAGCCCTTGAGCGTAAGCCCATATCTAGCCACTGCTTGGTCATGGCTCTAACATTTGGCTTCCAGACTTTTGTTTGGTTTAATGCGTGTTGCTCGAGAGCATCTTGAAATAAATCAAGTCGATAAAAGAAATGGTCAGTATCTCTGACCTCAATGCTATTGTCAGGGTTCATTTTTGACCTTGGTTCTTGCAGTTCTATGGCTTCATAAGTTGCACCGCATTCATCACACTGGTCACCCCTTGCGTCTTGATAACCACATGTAGGACAGATTCCCTCTACATAACGGTCAGGGAGAAATCTACCACCTCCTTTCGAATCAACTTCGTAGTACTGCTGAGTAGTCTTCCTTTCAAATAACCCAGCATCAAGAAGCTTGGTAAAGTTCTTTTTGACAATAATCTTGTGTCGCTCATCGCTAGTACGATTAAACAGGGCACCGCCATACTCAACGCCTCTAGGGTCGATACTTGGCTCCCAAGAACAACCTAAATCCAACAATGCTTTCGAGTTAATCTCGTGAAATTTATTGACAATCTCTTGGGGCTCCACACCTTCTTGTTCTGCGGTTACAGTAATTGGTGTTCCATGCTCATCCGAGCCAGATACCATCAACACTCGGTTCCCTAGAGCCCTCTCATACCTTGCTTGGATATCTGGGGGCAAGTAACATCCGGCAACATGACCTAGGTGTAGCGGACCGTTTGCATACGGCCATGCTACACAAATTAGCACGTATTCACTCTCTGTTGCCACTGACTAGTCCTCATTTTGCACCTGCGAGAGACTGCTTTATTGAATTTGACCATGTTATATGTTCTATGCGTCATTTTGAATAACTAGTATCGTTAGGGTAAAATCAGCGCATCGTCTAGGGGCCGTCGAAACTTCATGGATTACACATTGTTGATTTTCTATGTTACACTAGCACTTGGTGTATCTTTCCTGTGCTCTATTTTAGAGGCAATCGTGCTGTCTATCCCCCATACGCACATCGCTGTGATGGAGAAAGATGGCAGTAAGATTGGTAAGATTTGGGCTACTCTCAAGGATGATGATGCAGTTAAGCCGCTCACTGCGATCCTTACTTTGAACACAATTGCTCACACCATGGGTGCGGCAGGTGTTGGTTCAGAAGTTCAGAAACTCTATGGCGAAGATGCTTTGACATTCGCTTCAGTTATCTTGACACTGGCAGTTTTGTTCCTCTCAGAGATAATCCCCAAAACCCTGGGAACTGCCTATTGGAAGCAACTCGCTCCATCTGCTGGCTACATTCTTCATTACACCACGTTATTCCTAACACTTCTGATAATTCCAATCCAGTGGCTCAAGAAGATATTACCAAAAGGCGAACAGTCACTAGTTACCCGTGATGATGTTGCAGCACTAGCAGACTTGGGTGAGGAAGAGGGTATTCTAGAAGTCGACGAAGAAACAGTCATTCACAACCTACTCCGATTGAGAGAAATCAGCGTAAATGAGGTAATGACACCACGGGTGGTGTTGACAGCTTTCCAAATGGATTCAACTATAAGAGAAATTATGGACGAAAATCAGGTTATCAGGTTCTCACGTATCCCGATTTATGGTGAATCAATTGATGATGTAAAGGGAATCATAATTCGTTCCCAGTTGCTTATGGCTGCCAGTCGTGATGAGTGGGAAGTAAAAATATCTGATTTGGCAAAAGATGTTTTGAGTATATCAGCAAGTAGTTCGGTAGATGCTACATTAGATCTATTCCTGACTAACAAACAGCAGATTGCCATAGTCACCGACGAGTTTGGCGGCACATCAGGTATTGTGACAATGGAAGACGTATTGGAGACCTTGTTAGGCGAGGAGATAGTTGATGAGCTCGACGAAGTTGAAGATATGCGGGAATTAGCCAGAGACCAAGCAGAACATGCTGAATCTGAGTGATTCAGCCACAACATAGTTAGACGTCAATATCGAATGCACTATGTGATATCTGTTGCATAACGATATAATCTAAGTTAGTATCTGTACAACTTGAGAACTCTAGGCAAGCATCAGGTAGTAGAATAACGAGTTACGATATTACTGGATTGATAAGCCTGATTTACCAACAAATTAAGTGTAATATGTGATTACTGGTGAAAATAGTATTATTGTAGCTGAGTTAGACTGCTAGGACTACTTCTTAGCCTTGCTTTTTGGTTTGGCTTTTGGCTTGGACTTGGGTTTGGCTTTTTCCTTCGGTTTTTCCTCAGGCTCATCAGCAGACTGGGGCTCAGTATCCGCATCATCTTCTGATTCGTTTTCTGCTGCTTCTTTTGCCTTTTCTTCCGCCTCTTGCTCTTTCGCAATTCTTTTTGCTTCCCTTCTAGCCGCAAATTTATCACCATAGTCGCCCATGCTTTCGAATTTAGCCCAAAACCCGTCGGCTTTCTCTTCTTTGGTAGGAATGTGCTTAACGAGGTAAGCGCCGAACAACACATCGTAAAGTCCCTGATTGTATTGACTAGCTTTGGCAAATTGCCAGTTTACGATGTATAAAATCAGGAAAATAGCACCGATGACCGTCCAAATTATTGGCCCGGCACCAGCATCTTTGTCACCAAACTTACTGGTTGAAACAAATACAAACATCAATCCAAACAGCGCAAATATGCCAACTGAATTAGAAAGCATTCCCTGAATAGGTGTGGCGCGCTCACCTGATGTGTTGATGAATTTTATTCTAGCAACAAACTGACCTAGATTTCTACCAGTCTTGATCGGCAATACTACCACATTGAGGATAATCATCACCAATGACACAATGAGCAATATAGTCGTGACAACGCTGGTGTCACCTGCCATCATGAATATTGCAGCAAGCAGGACGCCAAAGTTCCATCCAAAATTCACAAACCAACTCATGGTTCTATCCAGTTTATTGGCCATTTCATAACCGTCTGGAATTCCTGATGGCCGTGGTGTTCTTGGTTTCCTAACCTTCTTTTCCTTCTTCTTTTTTTCCGCTTTAGCAGGTTTTGCTGCGGTTTTTGGCGCGGCTTCCTCGACTACTGGTTCTGGTTTTGGTGCTGCCTTGGCTTTGGGCTTAGCCTTTGGTTTTGGCTTGGCTTCGGTTTTACTTGTTGTTCCGCCTGCTTTGTCTAATAATCCCATTTAATCATCTCACTGATACATTTCGCCTATTGTGCTGTAAATCTGGAAGTCGCTAGATTCGACAAATTCCTCAATTGATTCTTGGTCCATATTACCCAGTTGGTTATCGACTATGCCGAAAAATAATCCACGCATCTCATCATCGGCAGACATTGGGTCACTTCCAACTGTTTGGTATACTGAGAAATCTTCAGATGCTACAAATGCTTCTACCACATCGCCAGGGAGGTTAGAACCAAGTAGTTCGTCAACGATGGCAACGAATGTAACGAACAAGTCTTCATCCTCAGCTTCCTGAGCAACCACTGGCTCCTCAGCAGTCACGGGCACAGCTTCATCTTCGGCCATACTGGATTTCAATTGTTTACGCTCTTTTAGTAACGCTTCAAGTTGAGGTTTTAGCTCTGCCAGAGTTGTAGAATCGCCGGAAGCCTTTGCCTCTTGATAGGCGGGTTTGAGAGTCCTTATTTGATCCTCGATGTTAGAAAGCATCTGCTCGGGTGATAAATCTTCATCTTCGTCTAGCAGTTCAACGACTGGCGCATCTCTTATTTCTGCAACCTTTTCATCGTGTTGTTGTTTCCTAAGGACAATTATGTCGCGATCCAAGGAGTGCCCAAATCTGTCGGCGTACCGGTCGAGTAAGGAGCCGGCTTCACCGGATGATATACGGTCGATGTGACCGTAGATTTGTGGCAATGGCTTGTTGGATTTTTTCGCCCACAAATCTCCATATTCATCGTTTGCTTTTGCCTCGCTAGGTTGTTGCAAATTGTTGGCTTCGCTCAATAATGAGGGTGCGGGTAATTCCGGGACAACTGGCATATCAGCTGGGGGTAATTCGTTAGGCGCTGGTAAGTCGGGTAACACGCTTGCATCTGGAGCGGGTAGTGGCATGCCAGGGAGCGGTGGAAGTGGCGCCGGCGGTAGAGCAGGATTTGGTGGCTGAGCCGCAGTTTTTTTCTTGTTCTTCCTGAACCCCATGCCCTCACCTATATGGGAGGGAGGGTTGAATAGTATTGAACCTTACCGAAAAAAACCTCAAAATAACATGCAAAATATAGGTTGAATCAAACAACCTTCGCCCATCCTTTCAAGATTAGAAATGTTGCTCCTGCTTCGCTTATTTCGATCGTTTCGCCTAGTTTCGGCTCCCATATTTTGTCATAGAACCTGAACCTACATTCATCTTGTATCATCTGAACATTCAGTTTAGTGTCATTTGGGAGAGCAATAGTTTCGCTAAGTGGGTCAAATGCTGTGGATTTATCTGGGTCAAGTCTGGCAAGGGGGAATTCAGTTACCCTAAGGCCGGATTTTCCGTGAAGTGAAGTAGGCCAGCGAATTTGCCTCCGAACATCAATAGTTACAACCTCATCAGCTTCTCCTGCATTTGCCAGCACAACCGATGTATCCGTCTTTAATAGGTCTAGAAATAGGCTTTCATATCTGTCTAAGACGCCAAAATTACCGCTTAGTAAACGATTGACTCGCTGCTCATTAACAAGTAAATCAGCTAATTTTTGTATAGATGTTTTTCCTTTGCTACTTGTTCTATTTTCCCGTTTTGCTTGTGAGATTAAACCTTGATGTAATTCATCTACCAACAGAGTGTAACCCTTTTCCTTGCGGGCAATAATCTGTAATTTTTCAACAACTTTTGCCATACCTAGGTTTATTCTTGCTGACCAGCCTGTCCGGTCACCTTGGTGATATCTAGCAAGACTACTCTTGACGTCAACATCCTCGCCCCTTATATGGGAAACAATTTCCCTCCTCGCTTCTGAATCTAATTGGAATAGGGATGGATCACGATAGTGCAAATGAAATCCACGGTGTCCTGAGAATGTAACCTGTAAGTATTTCTCGTCAAAACCAAACTCTGGTTGTAAGTAATCATTCCATAATGTGTACGCTTGTTCTTGAATCACCTCCAGCATAGCAGGAAAGTCCCTGTCTGTGACACCTGGTAAATGGTCACCATCGAGGTCAAAAATCAAATCTGCGCCAATCCAGTCTTTGTCTACCATTTTGAGTTCATATGGTTTATGCCAGTATGCTGTTGAATAGAAGCAAGAATGCATCGGTCGTTGGGTTATGAATTGCCTTACCCCTTCAACATCTGAAAATCCCTTGTGCCTGATTGGAGGTGAATTGCCGAAAGGAATGAACATCCATTCGCGGAACCTTGTTCTGGGTGGCGACCAGAGAGGTGAATTTCGGTAATA
>CEUF01056250.1_pt1 | contig 12548 bp, 9 predicted proteins | sample 531461 | NCBI WGS metagenome assembly CEUF01 (sample SAMEA2623350, study PRJEB7988) | marine metagenome | biome: marine biome (ENVO:00000447); feature: surface water layer (ENVO:00002042); material: "saline water (ENVO:00002010), including plankton (ENVO:xxxxxxxx)" | depth 5 m | reverse complement strand
TTTTTCAAAATTAAAACATGGCACATTTAGTTTATTGGAAATTCTCTAAGTTACCATCAGAGATGGTTGATATTTTAGTTAGAGACTTGAAACAATATGATGAATCATTAGATAAATCAACAATAAGAGATGATGACTTAAGTTCAATTGACAATAAGAGTTTAAGAAATAGCAGGAATTGTTGGATTGATAGTAATCTTTGGATAGGTGGATTTATATGGTATTATATTGCGAGATCAAATCGTGAAAATTTCATGTATGATATTACAGATATTGATAATGGCACTGTACAATATACCGAATATGAAAAAGGAGAATTTTATGATTGGCATTGTGATGACGATATAAGAAGTCGTATGATGAAAAATAAGCACATATCTAGTGCTGAGAATCAGGGAGAAACTATAGCTATACTTAATGGAGAATATGTAAGAAAGTTGTCATTTTCAATTCAACTTTCAGATCCAGAAGATTATGAGGGTGGAGAATTAGAATTTAGATGTCCTCCTACTGCTGATACTTTTTATGCACCAAAAGATAAAGGTACTATAATTACATTTGATTCGAGAGTTTTACATAGAGTAAATCCAGTTAAATCTGGTATTCGTAAAAGTTTAGTTGGATGGATAGTTGGTCCAAGGTGGAAATAATTGATTTTATCTTATAATTAAAAAATTTTTCGGAGGTAAAAAATGATTTCTAAGGTTCGCAGAAACAGGCAAGACATTCGTACATGGGCAATAGAACAACTAATAAGAAAAGAGAACTTCTTAGACCCTCGTATGTATGCCTGTGCTGATTGTTATGCATCTATGTACATTTCACAAGTATTAGATGATCTATATACACTATGGATGGAGTGGAAAGAAAAACATCCCACTGACAATCCGCAAGTCATTAACCGCCTATAGAGATATGTCCCATAGATTCACAACCAAACTCGAAGAAGATGATTTCGGTGATTTAATTGTCACGATACCTTATGAGATTTGTGAAGAACTGGGATGGACTATTGAGGATGAATTAGACTATGACATTACCGAGGATGGTAATGCATTTACAATGAAGAAATCAAATGACTGAAAAAACTGATAAAATTTCTGCTGTTACTGGAGAACAGATCGGAAAGTCTTTACAGAATTTAAATGAGTGCATTAGACTGCTCTCTAAGCGTCTCAAAGACGTGGAAACCTATGTTTCCGAACTACCTACCCCCGCCAAGACTTATTACAAACCAAAGGGGTATCATGACTATATGAACTTGGCAGAGAATTTTACAGAAATCTATAGGAGGTTGGATAAGATAGATGGGATGCAAGACTAACCAATTTACTGATATCTGCGGACCAGTTCATTGTTATAACTATACAGCACCAAATCCTCCTACGGTAGGAACTTCTGTGGGCGTGACGATTGAATACCGAGAATATCCACATTCCTTCATCCGTGACCCCGACGCTATCCACAGTTATAACATACCTGATAGAGATAACGATGCTATCATGTATCCATACTACCTAACTGAATACCAATCTCCAAATAAACCGCCTGGAATTTGTGGGAAGGCAACCAAGACCGACCCTTGTAGTGGAGATTATTCATTTGGTAGAGAGGATTTTGATGAAACTATAATTGCTTTAGGTTTTACACCGACTAAGTTGTCTTTTGACTTTCAATATTCTGATACTTGGTTTTCATATATCTACGATACGTCCGATGATGCAGGTCAAATTGGTATAGCAGCATATTGGATAGAAGATGATGAGGGAGAAACTATAACTACCGTGCTTCCTACTGGTACGCCAGGTGAAGAAGACTATGATCCAGGTAGCACCTCAAGTAGTTTTTCTGGTACTAGTGAATGTATTCCTTGTACTAACTTCACGTGTACCCCCGCCAAAACCACATTAAAGTATGAGGGATGTGATGATTTAACTGGCGATCCAGATTGTCCACATCCTACACTATTTGCTATTGATACAGACTCACTTAAGATTGCATTTAGTTATGACCAGTTTTCGACCACAGTGCCTAATGGTGTTACAGACTTTGAACTTAGTTTTGATGGTGTAACCTATGCTGATGGATGGAATCCAAATACCCTAGAGGGTATTGATTATACCTCATCTCAAAATCCATGGACATTTGAAGATGCTGGATTTTCTGATTTTGAGATATTTGATATTAATGATGGGGCATCTGCATCAAATTTTAGAGTGAAATTTAGAATTGAGTCTCTTTTTGACGATTCTGCTGCACCACCTGAATCAAATATAGTGATGCTTGGTACCAAATGGACATGTACTGAGATATTAAACAATGGAACAGGGTTTACAGTAGGTCAAATATTTCCATTATCTGCTACTGTTGGTCTAGCTAACGGCACAACAGTTAATTTAACAGTTAATTTAAAGGTTACTGCTGTTGGTCCTAGCACTACTCTCTCTGGTGGTGACGTTACTGATATCATGAGATTGGGTGATAAGATCAATGGACACACAATTACCCGCACTTTTCACACTGAAGTAGGTCAATTTCCGTATCATATTGCATATCTTGACGGATCTGGCAGTAATTTTACTAAAGACACGCAATATACCTCTGATAGAAACCATATTATCACGGTAAAAGCGGGTTTTGGAATTGCTGATCGTGCAATTATGATAGGTTTATTTGAATTTTTGGATAAATCTCTTCAATTTGTCACTGGAGATGTCAATCAAAACGCTCCAGACATCTTTAATAGCGTAATTTATCCTCAAGCATGGATTTCGGTTGACGAAAATGGCGGAATTAGTGACATAAACATCTCTGGAGGAGTTTTTAAGTTAAATACTGGTAATTTTGATGATTTAAATACTACTTCTCAGTTAACTGGATACTCCACTGATGAAAATGTTGCGACTACTGGAGGCACTGGAAACGGATTAACACTCGATATTGAAGTTACCAGTCTACTTGATGATCAAAGTAACCTTTTAATTGACCGCATTACTAGTGTAAAGGTGAATAATCCTGGTACTGGGTATACTGTAGGTGATAAAATTACCATTTCTGGCGGTTCTGCAAAAATACAAGTGGAAGAAATCACTAGTGGAGGGGAAAATTTAGACAAATTATCAGGACCACCTATATTAGATATCACTAGTCCTGATGATGACGGTAATTTTATACCAAATAAGTCTACAGATGACGGAGAATCAGAATTTATTTTTTCAACTACTGAAAGTAATCTTAAATTTGAGGTAGTTACAAAAGATAATGCTCCCAATTTGGAAGTTGTTTCAGATACTGGTGGAAATAATGAAACAGCAAAGATAAGGGGAAACTTTAGTGGCGGTTCATTAACTTCTGTAGACATCATTAGACCAGGAAAAGGATATTCTACAAAGATAAGACCCCAGTTAGTCGTTGTTAACGTGAATGAAGAGACAATTGAGGTTAATAAGAATGAGGGAAAGAGAGATGATCTGGTTGATGAGTATGGTAATATCTTAAAAACCCTTCCAGAAGGAGATATAAAGGCATCTGCGGATGATTTACAGGGAATTGATGATTCTTATTCAGAAGTTAACGCAGAAAATGTGAATAAGTACAAAAATACCCCTATGCAAATCAAAATGGATCCTCTAAGACAACGTACACATAAACGTAGTCAACGTAAATTACAAAAATTTCAAACAGATCCGTTAAAAACACGTATAGTACCAGATTATGACACGGATTTTCTAAAAAATTCTCCAGAAGTTGATAATGATTTTAAAGAAGTGATCATATCTAATAAAAAAACGAGTCAAGACACGGTTTTACAAAATATTGACGACATTACTCAACCAGTATATCCCGAATATACCAATCTTGATGAATCTAGGATACAAACCAATGCGGGTAGTTTTACACAATTACCATATTCGTCAAAATACACTAAATATGTTATGCGGCAATACCGTCCTGACCCCAAAAAAGTTCAAAAGTTAACAGTAACTTTAGGTTGTACGCCCGTTAATATTGGTAAATCACATTTTGTGTGTAACCAACCAGCAGCGACACCAAATACAGACACTGGTGTAGTTAATAATGGTGATGGTACAACTACCCAAGAAATACATATATTTTCTTTTGGAAATCAAGTATTGGGTCCAGGTTGTCAACCTTGGAAAGCGAGTGGAGAAATGACTATCTGGCATGATCTTACTAGGGATGCTAGAACGGTGGTACGAGCATCACAAGCATATGGTAATCCATATGATGAATAAAAAGGAAAAATAAAATGCCATTAAAAGCAAGACCAATAAGTTTAGGAGCTGCTGCACTATTCATGGGAAGTTGCAGTGGACACGGAACAGGTTCTGGATCAACTCATCATCCAGGATTGGGAGGGGGTACTCTTCCTGGTTGTATAAAACCACCAAAGGATCCAAAAATCAAACAGAAATCTGTAAAACTCATGGATTCCACGACTATGTGGCCACCCCTTGCACAGACTCCTTTATCGGCAATAAAAAGAAATGTTTTAATTAATGGAATTATTCCTATTATCGATCAAGATAAATTAATTCCACACCCGACTCCAACTACACATCAGGCATGTTATACTGGAATTCCAAAAAAATGTCCACCAGGTTGTACCACTAATCCTGCCTATTGGTGTACAGTTGGTGTTGAAGGTGGTCGTGAGACTGCTAAAGGTCACGCTCGTCAACATCAAGCTACTATTAAGACCGTTTTTATTAATGGAAGAAGAGCAGGTGTATTTGGAGATCCCTTTGGTATTAATACCACAGCACTCCCATGCAATTCAGTAGTAACTGGATGTAGCAAAAACGTTTTTTTAGGTTGCACTAGAGGTTAGTGAAAAAGAAAAAACCATTTAAACTTAACATATTTGGTATATTTGGTATTTTTGTGCTATTATTAGGCATTAGTTCTATTGCTATTTTTTATTACTATATTAAGGAGGTTATACTTTAATGGCAAAAATCAAGCAAAATCTTGCTGGAGGATCTTTTGTAGAGACAATTCCGAAAAAAAGTCGCCAAGGAAGAGGAAAACACTCAAAATACTCTACTACAAGCAGAAATGGAGCAAAAAAGCGTTATCGGGGACAAGGGCGATAAATATAATTGTATAAAGTCCTGATAGGGAGATGGCTTTAAAAAAAATAGGAGGATCTAACTTAAAAAGGTCGAGAAGTTTTAAAGACTTCTCGGTCAATTTTGCTAAGAATCCTTTTACTGACGATCTTTCTGTCGTGAATAATGATAACTCCATTAAACAAGCGGTTAAAAACTTAATTTTAACCTCTCCTGGAGAAAAACCGTTTCAACCGTTAGTTGGTTCGTCAGTAAAAAGACTTTTATTTGAACCGTTGGATGCATTTACTGCAGATGCCGTTTCGGAGGAAATAAGGACGACAATCAATCAATATGAACCAAGAGTATCACTCACTAATGTTGATGTTACTCCAATTTTTGAAGGAAATAAATTAAATGTATCAATTGAATATAGAATAGTTGGTTTACCTATTGTTGAAACAATAGAATTTGTTTTACAGAGACCAGAGTAATGCAACCAAATAACCTAACAGCATTAGATTTCGAAGATGTAAAAGCTTCAATAAAATCATATTTAAGGACTCGTAATGAGTTTACTGATTATGATTTTGATGGATCATCATTGTCGTATTTAATTGATCTATTAGCATATAACACATACTATACCTCTTTTAATGCAAATATGGCATTAAATGAGGTATTTTTACCTTCTGCCACAGTAAGAGACAATGTTGTTAATATTGCTAAGTTATTGAATTATGTTCCTAGATCTATTAGTGCATCTAAAGCGTGTCTAAAACTTAATTTAACAACTAATCAAGTAAATGGTTCATATCCAACGTCAGTTACCTTGAAAAAAGGTGCTATAGCATCAGGTGGTACATATCTTTGGAATATTTTAAGTGATATCACAGTTGGTGTAAATCAAACTACAGGTGAGGCAATATTTGACACAGTAACTGTGTATGAGGGTTCTTTGGTTACTTTTTCATACATTGTTAATACATTTGGAAAACAAACATACAAAGTTGCTTCAGAGGACGCTGATATTTCAACATTAGTCGTAAAAGTAAGACCAAACGAATCATCCACTCAATTTGACCTCTACAGTCGTGCAGATACTGTTGCTACCGTAACACCTACAACTCGTTCATATTTCTTGTCTGAGACCGAGGACATGAGGTATGAGATTAGGTTTGGTGATGATAGTGTTGGTAGAGCAGTAAAAGACGGAGAGGTTATCGATCTTGAGTATTTGGTTACATCAGGTGCTGATGGTAATCAAGTTTCTAGTTTTAGTTTTATTGGACAAATTGTAGATAACAATGCTAGAACATATGCTACTTCTGGTGTTAACGTAGTTACTAAGCAAAAATCTCAGCAAGGAGATAAAGCAGAGAGTATTGAATCAATTAAGTATAATGCACCAAGATTTTATGCTGCACAGTATAGGGCAGTAACTGCTCAGGACTATGCAATCATTACTAAAAAGATTTATGATAATGCAGATTCTGTAGTTGCTTATGGTGGAGATGGATTAAATCCTCCTGTATATGGAAAAGTCTTCGTTGTTATTAAAACAAAAACAGGATCAAATCTTAATGATGCAACTAAAAAACAAATTGCTGCTAATTTAAGACCATATGCAATGGCATCTATTGATCCCATTGTAACTGATCCTGATGATGTATACATCAATGTAAACGTATTTGCTTTGTATGATACTGGATGTGGACAAAATCCTTCTGAAATTGAAACTGATATTAGTAAAGCAATCACTGATTGGGGAATACAAACGCAAATTAATAATTTTAACTCAACTTTTAGAGCACAACAACTTGAAAAAGCAATCACACTCTCCAATAAGTGTGTTACAGATACATCACTTCAAACTACTATTTTGAAGTATATAAAACCAGATACAAATCAAACAAACACATATTGCGTCTCTACAGGAGGTAATCTATATGATAGTGCTCCTAGTCAAGATGAAGGTGATGGAGTTTGTAAAAAAGAACCCGTAATTTTATCTGGTACATTTAGAACTGCTGACAGACCTGGTGTTGATCAGCAATTTGAGGATGATGGTTTTGGAAATTTGAGAACTTTCTATAATACTGGTATTCGTAAAATCTATACCAGTGATAATGCGGGAACAGTAAATTATAATACTGGTGAAATTTGTTTTGGTCCAGTGAATGTTATTAATACTGGAGGAGGAAGTTTTCTTCCTGGTGCAGTAACAATCACAGATGACGTAACTGGAATTGGTGAAGTTACTGATGGTACATTATTACCAACAGATCTTCAAATTCCAGTTCAATTTATTCCTGCCAACAATTCTACTATTCCAGCAACAACTCCTGGAACTATTATTAATATAGTCAACCCATCAGTTACAGTTGCTCCTGTTGGAACAGTTGTACCCCCAACAGTCCCACTAAATAGTTTGACACCAACAGATTTCAATGTAGTTCCTGCTATTCTTGACATCCCTCCCATCAGTAATCCTGGTGGAATCAACGATTCTAGTTGCTTCTAAAGTTAGATGAATATTAATAAGGTCTCCCAGTCTATCGCTTCTCAGTCTCCTGAGTTTCTAAAGACAGATTATCCACTGTTTAATAAGTTTATTGAGTACTATTATAGGTCTCAAGAAAAAACTGGGTTGGGTCAGAATATTATTAATAACTTTTTGCAATATCTCGATATTGACAAACTTGATATTAATATTTTAGGTGGTAATACAAAGTTAGTAGAAGCGATTACAGAAAGCAGTGATGAAATTGTTGTTGAGAGTGTTGATACTTTTTTAGATAAAAATGGTTCTATTTTAATTGGTGATGAGGTAATTTATTATGAATCATCTACAGCAGCACCAAATATTGCTTTAAGTCCTGGTGTTTCTTATGAGCAGGTAAAATTAAAGTGGGTTGGTCTTGCTCAAATCATTAATTCTTTTGATGGAACTACAGTTAGATTCCCTCTTACATCACAATCTTCTCCAATTTCACCACCAACAGCACAACATTTAATTGTTAGTTTGTATGGTGAAGTTTTAATTCCTGATGTTGATTATACTGTTGATGAGGATAATATTGTCTTTACAACTGCTCCAAGAGCAAGACAATTAGGTGATGATAATAGTAAAACATCTATTACATTTTTAAACGGTTTTATTGAAAATAATATTATCGCTCTTGATGATATTTCTCCAGATTTCGGAGATTCTAAAACAAACTTCCTTATTCGTAAAAATGGAGAAAAATACGAACCTGTTGCTGATGAATATATTTTAGCAGTTTATGATAATAAATTACTTGAACCAAAAAAAGATTTCTTTATTGATCATGATATCTTCATTTTTAATGAGGCACCTTTAAACGGAAGAATATTATCTCTTTATTCTATTGAAGCACCAATTCCTTCTTTTGGTTCTGGGGCAGTTGGTTATGCACGTGTTAATAACGATGGAAAATTAACATCAATAGAGATTAGTAAAACAGGAAGTGGATATGAATACAAATATCCACCTAGGGTTTCTATTTCTAGTCTAAATGGAGATGGAGCATCTGCTTCTGCGTTAGTAAACGGTGTTAAAAACTCTATCTTATTAGATGGTGGTAGAGGTTATAGTGATACTAATCCACCAACTGTTGTTATCCAAGCACCAACCAGTTCTGGTTCTATTCAGGCAGAATTAAAAGCAGTTGTTACAGATGGAAGAGTATCTAGTGTAGATATTACAAATTCTGGAAGTGGATATACATTTATCCCCAGAGTTTCTTTTGTACAACCTGGTGGTGCAAAACTTGGCACTGTTACTCTTAATAACACTAGTGTTTCAGGAACTATTGAAGTATTAGATGGTGGACAGGGTTACACTACACCACCAGAAGTCTATATTGATGAACCAATAGGAGATAATCCTGTAAAAGCAAGATTAACTGCAGTTTTAACTGATGGTAAGGTCACTTCAATTGTTATTAATAATCCTGGTCAAGGATATCTAACTACTCCTCGAATTGCAATTATTGATCCAACATCTGCTCAAGTTTTAGAAACTGTAGTTGATTCTAATGGTAGAATTACTTCTATTGAACTTTTAAGTGGTGGTTTGGGATATGATGATATTCCATCAGTTTATATCGTAGATAATAGAGAAGATGGTGGAACTGGGGCAGTTGCTACGGCTTCGGTATTTAATGGAAAAATCACTGATATTAATATTAGTAATTTTGGTAGCGGATATTCCTCTGCAAATCCTCCTCAAGTTATTATTCAAAATCCTCCAGAAGCAAGATCTTCTGTTCAAATTGGATTAAATGAAGTTACAGGTTTTACAGTCTCTAAACAGGGAAGTGGATATAGTAAAGCAAAATTTGAGGGTTGTGCAAGAGCAGTTAGTGGTATTATTGAGTATACTGCATCTGGGAATGCGGTATTTTCAAATAACACCATAGCATCAACTGCTGAGGAAGACACACAAATTAAGTGCCTTGATGCTCTTTTTGTAAAAAGACTTTTGGACAAGTATACAGAACAATTTCTCCCTGATGTTCCTGAACTTGATTTTACTAAGATTGATGTAAGAAATGCAATTAAATCAGTAAAAGATTTTTATTCTACGAAAGGAACTTCTTTCAGTATTGCATATCTCTTCAAACTTCTTTATGGTGAGCAAGTAAGTGTATCTTATCCAAAAGATCAAATTATTAAACCTTCTAATGCAACTTGGTCTATTGATACAATTCTTCGTGCTACATTAGTAAGTGGAGATCCTACAAATATTAAAGATGGATTATTAACTCAAGATTTAAGTATTGCTGATGATAATATTGGTGCAGCTAGTGCTTTAATTGAAAATTTCATCTCTATCAAAACATCAGACGTTGAACTTTTTGAACTTGTTCTTTCTGAAGAAACTATTACTGGAAGATTTGTAGTTCCTTATAAAACAAAACTTGCAGAACCTCTTAATACAACTGACAGTATTATAACTGTAGACTCAACTATTGGTTGGCCAGAAAGAAACGGTGAATTTCTAATCGGTGATTCAGAATTAATTCAATACAAAGAAAAATCTCTTAACCAGTTTATCGAATGTACTCGTTCTGTTAATAATGTTGTAGAAGATTGGGATTCTGCAACTGAAGTCACATCTAATCTTCTTGTTTATGTAAATAAGGGAACGCCACAAGAGGTAGTTCTAAGTGTTGTAGGAATTGTTGATGCTCAACAGACAAGTTTAACAGATACTGGTTCATATTACCTAAAAGGTGATAAACTTACTGTTTCTAAACTAGGTGGTACTTCTGATAAACCAGAGTTACAAACTTGGTTGTATAACGTTAAAAAACTTATTGAAGTAGAAAGTATCACTTACGGTGGTGTTAATAATCAATTTGCTACAGTTACTTGTAAAAATAATCATGGACTTTTAGTTGGAGATCAGGTAACACTTTATGGTGCAAATCCAATTTTGTTTAATGGAACATTTTTGGTAAAATCTAGAGATAATGCTCTTGTTTTCCAATATGAACTTCCTCAACCAGCAGAAGTTGTTCCTCAAGGAAATATTTTGGTTTCAGTTGACCTTAACAAAGGTAAATCTGATAATACTGCTGTTTTAAATTCTATTGGTCCATATACAACAAATATTCAAAACTCTTTCTTTAATAATGATTTTGTTTATGTTGCATCTACTGGTATTCCTAATTATTCAATTGGTCCTTTTCCAGGATCAGCACTTTTACCAGGAAATCAACGTAAACTTAATAGATTTCCATTAAATCCTCAGACTATTTCTGTTAAAAATAATATTGCTCCTGGTGCGATTGGAACTTGGATTAATGGAACATCTGTTTGGTCATATAAGTCAGATGTAACAAAAACTTTTGGACCAGTTACTTCTATTAATATTACAAATGCTGGTTTTGATTATGATGCTTCAAACCCTCCAAATATTGAGATTACAGGAGGTGGTGGAACAGGTGCCACAGGTACTGTAACTGTTAATGGTTCTATTACAGAAATTGTTGTTAATGATGGTGGATCTGGATATACTTCTTCTCCACTTGTCTCCATTGTTGGTGGCGGTGGATCTGGTGCTGCAGCGACTGCTATCGTTACTAAAGGTGTTGTTTCCAATATTCTTATGAATACAAATGGAACTGGATATACATCTCAACCATCTATTACAATTGTTGGTGGTGGTGGATCTGGTGCTACTGCTACTGCTTCGGTAAGAGGTCCAGTTAAATCTGTTGCTATAACCAATGGTGGTGAATCATATACATCTAATCCTACAGTTACTCTTAATTCTGGTTCTGGTGCTGTTGCACAAGCTATTGTAAATAATGGTAGAATTATTTCTATCGCAATTATTTCTGCAGGTAGTGGATATACAACTGCACCAGAAGTTACTATTCAAGGTGATGGTTTTGGTGCAGTTGCTCGTGCGAATATCGATCTTGATGGAGAAAATGCTGGTAGAGTAACAAGTATTGAAATTATTAATAGAGGTATTAATTATATCCAAGGAACAACAATTATTAACCTTACTTCTGTTGGATCTGATGCAACCTTTACTCCTAATGTATTTAAATGGACTTATAATCTTCAAGAGACTACTACAGTAGATTCTGCTAAAGGTTCTGTGTTTCCTGGGTATAATAATCAATATGGTGGTGAATATGCACATATTTCAAATCCACAACGATTAAGATATATCCTTGGTGATAACCTTTTTGAGCAAGTTGGTACTGGAAATATTTTAGAACAAGAAGATCAACTTGCTCACTCTCCTATTATTGGTTGGGCGTTTGATGGAAATCCTATTTACGGTCCATATGGATTTTCAGATCCTACAGATCAATCATCTACAATTACAAAATTAGATACATCATACAAACTTAAATCAAATTTAGTTTTAGATACTGATACTAACCCAGTGCCAGTTAGAACTGCTGGTCCTCTACTTGCTGAAGAACCAGCAGGAAGATTTATTGAAGATTATGAATATTCTTTTGGTCTTGGAGATTTAGATCAATATAATGGTCGTTTTTGTAAAACTCCAGATTTTCCAAATGGAAGATATTGTTATTTCATTACTATTGACAATTCTGAAGCAGGAAATGCAATATTTCCTTATGTTTTAGGTCCAAGTTTTAATTCTATTGTAGATTCTTGGAATTTGAACAAGGATGCTATTCAACAAAATATTCCTACTGGGGTTGTAAGATATCGTGATCCATATGAAAATGTTGATATTGATGTTGAAAGAGCTCCTAATTTATCTACAAATGCAATAACAACAGAAGATGGTGATATTTTACTTTTTGATGTTGAAGATGAAAATAGAGATGGTGTAATATCTCAAGAAGAAACTGATGATCCTGATCAATTATTTGAAGAATCTCCTCTTCAGTTATTTGATTATTTTCCAAAAGTTAAATTTGATTCAAAAGTTGATATTGAAGTTGAAACTACAAC
>CEUF01127753.1_pt1 | contig 12670 bp, 7 predicted proteins | sample 531461 | NCBI WGS metagenome assembly CEUF01 (sample SAMEA2623350, study PRJEB7988) | marine metagenome | biome: marine biome (ENVO:00000447); feature: surface water layer (ENVO:00002042); material: "saline water (ENVO:00002010), including plankton (ENVO:xxxxxxxx)" | depth 5 m | reverse complement strand
TCTCTGATGCGCGACAACAACACCTCCGCCGGTTCCACATCCGGATTATTTTGCCGCCACTCCTTCGTCAAATCACCTCGGAAAGCCGACGCCAACACTGACTGGCGGAACTTCTCCAACAACGGTCCCACAGCCTCCAATGCCTCTCGCGCACGACCGCTGTGGCCCTGAAGTGCCTTTATCTTCGACACGATACGCTTTTGCTCGTTGAGGGGAGGGATAGGGAGCTCCACACTTTCTAAATACGTTTTGGGGACCCTAGCTAGTCCAACAACTCCCGTCATAGCAGCCTGGGCTCTGCTCCTGAAACTAACTTGCCGCACGAACCTATGGAGGTACTCTGGTTGGATAGCCCCTTGGCTTCGCATTACATAAAACTCGGTTGAGCCGCAAGCTAATCCACTTTTTAGTCCCATAGCGACTGCACTTTTGCCATTTTGCATACAGGGCGTAATCTTTGCAAAGATTACGTCACCGTCCGCAAAGTGTGTATATCCTTTTCTAACAGAGCCCAGAGCCCTCTCTTCATTGACTGCTATTGTTCCTGAAATGTCATCGACAGAGGACATAGGTATGAAGCTAACTTGCAAATTGTCATCTAGCTCTTTGGAGTGCTTTGGATTCACTTCGCAAATCTCGGAGATTTTGGCAGTGCTCCAGCTTTGGGGTAGGAGATCTTCCTTCATTATCAAGCTCCCGACCCATTTAGCAGTTCTGTCAAGGCCTCCATTTCTTCTTGGGCTGTTTGCAACAACACCATAATCTCGGCTGCAATTTCATCGGGCTCGGGTAGGTCGTCAGCATGTTCAACACTGTCGTCTTTGAGCCAGGAGATGTCAAGGTTGTCATTCCTGTCGGAGATCTGCTCTCGTGTAAAATACCGAAAGCGACCTTCTTCGCCCTGGTCTGTACGCTCACTCTGCCCTAACGGATCATCGCCAAACGCCTCCTCAAACTCCTTCATGTGTGCCCTGGTGAACGGAGTACGCTTACCAAAGGATGGCATGTTGGTCCGCAGATCATACACCCACACACCCTTCGTGTTGCCTGTGTCCTTCTCGCCCTTGGTAAAAAACAGAACGTTTGTCTTCACACCCTGTGCGTAAAAGATCCCCGTCGGCAACCTCAAAATCGTGTGCAGATCACACTTGTCCATCAGGTCAGCCCGAATCTCACGCCCCGTATTCTCCTCAAACAACACGTTGTCAGGCAAGACCACCGCCGCACGACCACCAGGTTTGAGACCACGGTAGATATGCTGAAGAAAAGCAAGCTGCTTGTTCGATGTCGGATAGGTGAAGTCATCCCTCGTCGGACGCCCCCCACCCTTCTTCGTGCCAAATGGCGGATTGGTCAAGATCACATCGACCTTCGGCAGCTCTGTCCCCTTGGACGAAAGCGTATCACCCACAAGGATGTCACCTTCAATGTCATGAAGCATCAAGTTCATCGTGGCGAGCCGATGCGTATCCTGTACCAACTCGATCCCGTAAAACGCTGACTTGCGCTGGAACAATTGAAGCTGTTCATCAAGCTCAAACAGGTCATCCGTGTGATCCTTGATATACCTGTCCGCCGCGATCAAAAACCCTCCCGTCCCAGCCGCAGGATCCTGGATCAACTCACCGGCTTTCGGCTTGATGAGCTGCACAACGCAATCGATCAACGACCTCGGCGTAAAGTACTGACCCGCACCGGACTTGGTTTCGTTTGCGTTCTTCTCCAACAAACCTTCGTAAAGATCACCAAGCCCCTCCGTCCGCGCTGAATACCAATCCAGCGCGTCGATCGCCGACACGAGCTTTTGTAAATTCTTCGGGATCTTGATCGTCGTGGACGCATTGGCAAAGATCGTCTGGATCCGATAACTCTCACTCGACCCCAGCTCCACGAGCAAACGCCTGTAGTGGGTAAGTAGATCGATCCCCTCTTCTCCGAGCAAGTCCCCCCAGCGACATCCCTCGGGAAGCTGCTCTTCAACCCCCGTCTCCTGCGCCATCTTGAGAAAGAGCAGGTAAGTCAACTCATTCACGTACTGGTGGTAAGTCACACCGTCATCACGGAGCACATGACACAAATTCCACAGTTTTTGCACGATATCGTAAGTCGTCTGTCCCATCTATTCGCTTATCTCCTCAGCCTGCTTTGTTCCACAAAGCTTCATTCACATCCGCAAGAATCTCATCCAGCCGACCATGAAACACCTTGTTCAGGCGATCAAATCCACCCGCTTGCTTCCTGAACTCCCCCATATCAAGGGTCGTTCTGTCGACAATCGTGTTTGCATGGATCTGTTTGCCAATACGCTCCAGCCACTTACGCTGTGGTGGTGTCCACTGTTGACTGTTCAAGATGTGCTCGATGGCCGCCTCCACCCGCCTCTCGTAGGGGATCAGGTCTTCTTTGAGCGCCTGTTGACGGATAAATCCAATGATCGATGCCGCAATGTCCTGGTTTGTCATCTCATTCCAGGCAGCCCGCAACTTCCTCTCACTGTAACCGGCCTCATCAAGCCTCATCTTAAGCTCTTTCAGCTGTTTGCGTGTCAGCTCTCTTGGTCTTTGTAACACAGTTATCAGCGCAGGTATATCGTTCATATTCTCTTGGAGGTAATTGTTGAATCCTTCCAGGTAGTCTTCGGGTCGCTCCGCGTCACCAAACCCAACCCTGACATCACGAAGTGAATCCTCCTTGTTGGACACGATCACCTGACGACTCCCACCTGTCGAACGATCCAAAAATGAGCTTACACGCTCATGCGCGGACAACCAATCCGCAAGCTCTTCGGCACTTCGATCGTGGGCAAACGTCACAAACGCCTCAAGAGGCATATGTGCGATGGCCTCGAAGTGATCGAGCTGCTCCCCCTTGATCCGCTTCTGCTTTTGCTGGAGCTTGGCGACAAATTGATCCTTCACCTCTTGCATCACATCTTCCCGCCCCTTCGAAGAGGACAACTCTTCTGCGAGCTGAGAGAAAGGAATGTTGGGCCGCGTGACAACAGGCTTCATCGAAGTAAAAGGCTCAAGCGCCGCATACAGGTCAACCGCGTCGAAGATCCGAAAACTCTCCTTCTCGATCTCCGGACAAAGACGTGTCGCTCGACCAAGCATCTGTTCGTAGAGGATCCGACTCTTGACCCGACGGATAAAGACCAAATTACAGATCGAAGGCACATCCACACCTGTCGTCAACAGATCGACCGTCACTGCGATATTGGGCAGACGCTCATTGCGGTAACGGCGGATAAGCTGAAGCGGCCTGTCCGAGCTGCCTGTGATCTTGACGACGGCATCATCTTCGATACTGCCATAGCGTTCCGTGAGCGCACTTTTGAGGATATCGACGACCATATCGGCATGTGCATCCGTCGCACAAAAGACGAGCGTCTTCCCATCGAAGGATGGATCGATATGTTCGACCAGGGTCTGGCAGACAACGCGGTTGAAGTTCTCCGTGATGACGCGCTTGTTGTAGGAGTCGATCTCAAAAGACCGCTCATCAGGAAGCGTCATCAGATCGATCTCCCCTGTATTGGGTTTGTACACACAGACCTCTTCTCCGGCCTCCAGATGGATCCCGTCTTCAGCCAACGCCGTGATGATCCTGGTCGGTGGCTCGTGATCCACCAACCAACCATCGATCACAGCCTCTCTGTAGCCATATTGGAACACCGGTACACCAAAGATCTCCGTCGTATGGAGTGCAGGTGTCGCGGTGAGACCGATCTTCACAGCATCGAAGTGATCGAGGACCCGGCGGTACTTGGAGATGTAACTTTTTTGGTCCCGAAAATCCAACTCCAGCTCGCTCAGCTCCCGATCGAGATTGTAGCCACGGTGACTTTCGTCGACGACGATGCAGTCGTACTGGTCGACTGCGGGGATATGATCTTCCAGTGTGGGGTAAAGAATCCGCTTCACCATCCCTTGTACCGTCGAGATATGAAGCTTGGTCTCTTCTTCGACCTCGATCTCCCCGAGGCTTTTGATATCGAATATATCGGCAAAGGTCTGTAGGTTCTCCAGCCGCGTATCCTTAAATGCGTTGGCAGCCTGCTCTCCAAGAGCTGTTCGGTCGACCAAAAAGAGGACACGTCTGAATCGCCTCGTTTTGAGCAACCTGTACACAAGACCGATACACGTCCTGGTCTTTCCTGTACCGGTCGCCATCGCGAGAAGACACGCTCGTTGGTCTTCCTCCAGCGCTTGCTCCACAGCTTTGATCGCGCGGATCTGGTATTCGCGCAATCCCAGATACTTGGTGGGTTCTTCTTTGAGGCGTTTGTGGGCTTCGTCGTGATCTTGTTTGAGGAGAGCGGCGAGACCTCCAGGGGTACGCCAATTCGTCAGTGGCCGGGAGAGATTGTCAGGTCGTCTTACGTCGAGGAACCAGATCCCGCTTTTTGTGCGACTCTGTTCGAGGAAGGGCCGTCCATTGGTGGAAAAAAGGAAGGGGATCTTGTACTCTCCCCACGGTCCACCTGGAGGCGCCTCGTCAGCCCGGATGACATATGAGCGGCTATAGCGCTTGGCTTGCTCGATGGCCGCGGCGACATCTTTGGCTTTGCGTTTGGCCTCGACCACCCCGACCACCTCAAGACCGATAAACAGAATATAGTCAGCTCGTCCGCCTTCAACAGGCCATTCAGCGATCGCGAGGTTGCGTCCTTTTTGGGGTCGCGTCCCCTTCTTGTACGTAAGCTCATTGGAGTCGACGTCCCAACCTGCCAAAGCGAGCTGTTGATCGATGAGGCGACGTGTCTCGGCCTCGCTGAGATCGAGCTCCTGCCCCATCTCATAGGCGTGCTGTGTCACAGCCTGGATCTCTTCTTGGGATTGGTTTTGCTGGACATTGGCCTGGCGTTGGGCGAGATTGCCGGCGAGTTTGGATTCGTACTCTACCGCGAGCTGCTCCCAGATTTCTCTGTCTTCGGCCTCCTGCTGGGCCCTCTCCTCAGCGGAGAGGCGCTTCTGGGTTTCTTCTTCAACGGCAGCAAGTGCGGCTTCGGCCTGTCCCTGGCTGGCTTCGAGGTCTTTTCGGAGCTGTTCAAGTTCCGCCTCAAGGGCTTTGTCTTGTTGTTCGGGTGCGGTGGGTGGGATGAAGGGTCCAGGATGGAAGCGCGCATCAGAGGCAAAGGAGCGATGGAACCAAATGGCGAGCTTTCGGGCCATTTTGAGTTGGTGAAGGGCCTCGCCATGGCTTCCTTTGTGTTCGTGGACGGCAGCATTTCCGGCGATACGTATACCATGGAAGATCTGGTTGACCTCGGGAGGCATGACTTTGCGCTCCCAGAGTCGTTGAAGGAGGGTAAATTGCTTTTCGTCGGGTGAAACAAAAAGCCCGACGCAAGCAGCGACGTGCTGTGACATGACCTCCCCAAACTGTCGAAGTTTGAGGAGGCTTGTGTTGGGGTCATCGGCGAAGTAGCGTTCAGCAAGAGAGCCGAGACGAACCAACAGGGGTTCATGTTGTTCCAGGAAGCTGAAATTGGAAGAGGGTATCTTACGTCCCATATTTGCCTCGCGTGTTGGTTGCACATCGTACGACTAGATAGAAGCATCCTGTTTTGTAAGAGCCGAAGGTCGATTAGACATTTTGAAGTATACTTCAAAAGCCGATCACCTCACGAGAGCTGACATATTCGGTTTATTATGCTCATGAATCCGCTCTCATGCAAGGATTTTTTAAGCTCTCACCTGTTTTGGAGAAAAGCAAATAAGGCCAAAAGCTATGCTCCTTTCCTCTGGACATCTTGAAATGATTCGTGTATAACGACCAACATTCGGCGCGAGGGGATTTGTTTTATCCCATGATAAGGAATATACTTACACTTTCAAACATTTTACAGAGTGACACATGTTACCAAACAGCGACGCTCATTGCGGCCTCATCTCATGATGGGACTTTTGGTGCATCGAGAAACACCATCCAATCATGGAATTGATGCAAAGGCTCACAGAGAAACTGCATCGCCGGACTTCCTATGTTTCCAACAGGCACATCATACCTTGAGATCGCTTAGGCCCCTTGACCCAGATCGTCAAAATGGAGGCAGATTACCTTTGTAACTCCCGCAGTACTTCGAGACGAGGATAGCTTGCAAGCAATTTGATTTACCTGCATCAAGACATTTTTTGATGTTCCATGTCGCCTGTAAACTCCGATTTTTCGAAGCATCAAGAACACGATAGTTGAGGGGGTGTTGTGCACCTCCTTTTGAAAGAGGGACAATATGATCGATATCTTTGCCTGTCAGATCCATACCTTGGGCCTTCAGCAACAAACGATATTTACGGGGCGTAATATTCATACATGCCATCACCTGTAGCGCCTGTTTCCAATCGCCTCGCGCAACATGTTGCTTAAACTGCCTGACAAACGAACTCTTCATGATCTTGCCTTTTTTAAAGAGAGCATACGCTTTGTTGGCGCGGTCGAAGTTTTCCTTGATCTCAGATAGTTGCTTCGCGATTTTTTTCAGATCCTTTCGCAGCTTCCAGTATACAAGGGCCTCCTGAAACAAGCTCTCCGACTTTTTGAATGCTTTTGAAGAAGCAGCATGGGTCCGTTGGGCTTTTTTGTAATTTCCAAGGGCTTTTGCGTAAGTCTTTTCGATCCGTTGTAATTCCATCCCCAATTCCTGATAGTGGCCGACGAGCTTCGACACCCCATGCGCAAAATCTCGGTATCGCTCTTGGAATTCTTTATGGTTCTTCTCGATCCATCCAAATTGTACATCGACTTTGATCATCTTGTCTCGAAGTTTCCACAACTTCCCTTGAATTTGTTTGGAAGACTTTTCTGCTTGCTGGAGTTGGCTCTCACCACTCTTCGAAAGGCCTCGCAATTTCGCCAGCAGATCCTCTTTTGCGCTCTCTTGTGGTGTGCTCTCTTGACAACCCACGTTGACCAACATAACCTCCAGCAAGATGAAACAACAACATAACATTCGTGACATAACTTTGTTCCTTTATCAAGTTCCAAAAAAACCGGTTTGAAGGGTATTAGGACATGAGATATTCTTTCCTATTGATAATGTGTATAGCCGGACCTCTGCTTGGATGTCAACAAGATCCCGAACAGCAAAGAGTCGCTCTCATTTTGAAAATCGAACAGATGGAGAATAAATTTGCAACCTTCAACAAAGACCTCAAACAGACAAGGCTTGCCCAAAAAGCTCTCACCAAGAAGATCGCGTTATCGGAACGTGAGATAGACAAAGCCAAATCCAAAAATGCGCTCTTAATCCAGAAGCAAAAAAACACCCAAACACTTCTGCGCAAGCTTGAGATACAAAGGATGACCGCCCAGAAGCTTTACAGAGTCATCAAAAGCGAAGCCAACTTCGAAAAGTGTCGTGCTTCTCTCACGTTGGTATATTCCAACAGAGAGAAGCAAAGAGCAAAGTTTTTCCTCGACGTCGCCAACCATATGGTATGTCGAGCCAAAAAAGCAAAGCGTAGAGGCAAAGGAGCCGTAGCAGGTGCCGTGTTCGCGATATTGACAGGCGGCTCGTCTCTCATTCTTTCGGCTGCAGGTGCGGCGTTAGGTAGTCTGGGAAAAAAATGCGATACAAAACCAAACAGATATGTCATGGAAGCCGCCATGAGAGCATTTGACCTACGAATCAACACAATACGACCCAATTGCAATCAACTCAAAACAACCTTTGAAGCGATCAGGGATGAGTACCGCAAGCAGAAATCCGAAGAAGAAAACGAGTTTCTGAAAGCATGCCAAAAAGGAGAAACAAAAGAATGCCACAGGATCGGAAAGAAATACGCAGCAGGCCTTGATATTGCCCAATCTTACGAAAAGGCAGGAGAGTTTTTTAAAAAGGCGTGCGTTCGAGGTCATGGTGAATCGTGTTCAGAGTTGGGATGGCTATATCACACGGGCCAAGGCACCAACAGAAACTATCGACGCGCAAGACAACTCTATAGAAAGTCCTGCAATCTCGGCTATGGAACGGGTTGCAGTAATCTTGGATATCTTTACTACCGAGGCAAAGGAGGACGACGAAGCAAGACAAAGGCACGCGAACTCTACAAACAAGCTTGTGATCTCAAAAGTGGTGCGGGTTGCAACCAGCTCGGAAACATGTACCTAAAAGGAAGAGGCGTTCGTAGAAACGCAAAAACAGCAAGTCGATACTACAGCCGCTCATGCACGTTGGGCTACAGGTTTGGCTGCTACAACGTTGCGTATCTTTACAAGTATGGGAAAGGCCTCACCAAAAATTGTGCACTTGCCAGCCAATTTTTTCGGAAAGCTTGTCTCTTGGGCTCCAATTCAGCCTGTAAAAATCGTTGTCGATAAGGAGGATACATGCGTCATTTTATTTTCATGTTTTTGCTTTTATCGCTGTTAACAGGCTGCCAAACTCCTATCCCCAAAGATAGCAAGCTAGGTCGAGAGATCGCCAAACTAGAAAACACATACAAAACCCGAAAGGAAAGGCTCAATCGAGTCAAAAAAGAACTCAACAACGCCCAAAACACGCACAAGAGCACCCAATCACGATTGCAGAGTCTGAAAAAGAAACAAGAAACCTTGCTTGCTGTACAGGCTCGGCTACAGGGGCAAATTCGCTCATCATCTCAAAAAGTCATTTCCATCCAACAAACCTTGTTGATGTCCAGAGAAAACCTTCACAAATCCCGATGTGCAGCTCTCAAAGAAGCCCAAGTCTCCAAAGCAAAACGCTTCGAAGCCGCGCTCTCCCAAGTTCGCGCCAAAGCTTTCTTTTGTAAAGCCAAAAAGGCTGAAAGAGAAGTCTCAGGGCAATTGCTAGGAACCTTCGCAGCAGTATTAACAGGAGGCTCAAGTATCGCACTGGGGATGGCAGGTCGATTTATCGGGGGGCGTGGCAGTTGCCCAACGCCTCCCAACCCAAATCAGATCGCTCAAAGGACAAAAGAAATCCTCAGAACACCGAATAGATGCAAGATGTACCAGTCCCTTGGGTTGAACAAGTATGGTTCATGGGCATACAATCGCCGATACGCCGTCATTTTCTATGGTAGCCGCGAAGTCCATGAAGCAAATGCCTTCAAAAGCAGGCTGTCTGAACATGGACTCAAAACTCACGTCGTCTTGAGTACATTGTATTCGAGTTTAAAACCGGGATGGTTTATCGTCGTAGGTTTTCCAACCCGTTCGAGAACAAGGGCAAAAATGTACAAGACTTTGGTAAAGGAAACACTCAAAGACACAGACATACGAGGCATATACTACCGATACCTGGGCTCTTTTCGAGGACAATAAACAAAGAATCTACCCACTTACCAAAGATCTACCTTTTGCCTCGAATTGCCACCGGTCCCCCACAATGAAAAGCAAGTGGGCAATCCTTGCATCTCCTCCCATCAACAAACACAATTCTTTCTCCCCCAACAAAAATATGCCGAAGGCATCAACTGTTTGGGAAGGCAAGCGAAGCGCGCCAGGGGCTTTCTAAAAGACCCGTTAGCCTGTACTCCTCTTCTTCCCAAAGCACCTTTGGTGGTCCTCTCGCGAAAAGGACATACAACATTGAGGTCGGACAAAGCCAACTCCACAACCGGACCCTCCTTTATCCACTTCTCCCCTACAAAGAAAAGAGCCAAAGAGCCGAAAAAACAGGAACCACCACCATCATAGACAGGTGGCATACTCCTTGCTTAAAGGGGCGCCCGAGCGAATTCACATACAACACTCACCCAACACACCCCGAGGAGAAGAAGGAAGATGTCCACACGAATCGTATACACTGCATTCGCATGTATCATGCTATCCCATATACCCACAGCATCAGCAGATTGGCACTCCGTCGACTTTTGGCTGCAAGAGAAAAAAGTGCGCAGCCCAAGACACCAACGCGAGATCCCCCGCCACCTCATATCACTCCTCCTACACAAGAAGTCAACCAAAGCCCTCCCTCACGTCATCTCCAGACTCAAAAAGAAAAAAATCCTCCACCTCGGAATGAACCCCTGGGAGCGTATCACTCGAAAAGATCCGGCGTTCAAATTGTTACCCCACTTGATCAAAATCTTCCGCCAAACCCCCTACGAGAGGCTGTACGACATCTCGGACACACTCGTCCCCTTCGGAAAAAATGCACGAAAAATCAAACGTCGACTGCTCTCCTTTCTGCGCAAAAAACAAGATCGACACAACCTGCTCTCTGTCCTAAGATTACTCGAATCCATCGGCTACTCAAAGTATAAACTGGATCGATTGGCCATCAAGTTCCTGCGGACATCCAAATCACCATCCATCATCAAAGACATGACGAGCAGACTGCTCAAAAGAAAACGAAAGATCCGTCGCTACAGAAGAAAAATCGCCAGACTCATGAGATCCAGTATGCCTGCACTTCGCCTTTATAGTGCGATCCTCTCCTGGGAACTCGGAGCCAACAAGCGAAAAGCCAAACGGATCATCGCATCAGCTTTTGCACAATCACACAACAGGCGACTCGCCTCTTTCTTGCTCGAACACCGTGTAAACACAAGCTTCCTTTGGACCTCACTGCTCAAAATGGCGTACGCCTCCCCATCACAGTGGGACAGATATCGCGGGATGAAATTGCTCTCACTCGCACGTGGCAAACTCTCGAACAAACAAGCCATCCCCATCCTCAGAACACTCTCATCAGGCACACCCATCACCCGAATGTATGCCGCCAAACTACTCGCCTCCATGGCCAAAAGAAATCGATGGGTCCGCAAAGCGCTCATCACCCAAACCAAAGAAGGTTCACAGCTCACCAAAGTCTTCGCAGCTTATGCGCTCCTCTCCGTGAGACGCCGTCCAAAGACCAAGTACATCAAGATACTCAAAAAAAATGTAAAGCACCTGATGCCAAGCATGCGACGAGCACACCTCAAAGCGCTCTCAATCATGCTCGCGACGCTGCCATTCCTCGATAAGCACATACTCGATACCTACGAAGCCGCTGCCAAGAACATTCGAAACTACGTCCTCCCAGACACGTATCACAAGAGCATCAAAAGACCGCGCAAACGGCATCTTCGCTTTTGGAAAAACACACTCTGTCAGGGACGTGGCAGCTACTCCTTCATCCAAAACATTAGACGTTGGAGCAAAGGCAAAATCGCACCGTACAAAACGCTACAAACATGCCTCCCCAAGGCGGACACAAAGACACGAACAAAAATCCTCTCGATGCTTTCATACTTCGCCCGTAAAGACCATCGCATTCATCAGCTGACACCCACTCTTCTTCAGCTCGCTCCTCGACTCCAAAGTGCCCGAGAGAAAAGAGCCCTCCTCATGATCTTCGGCTACATCGGATACACAAAAAAACACTTCCATACACTCGGCTTAGAAGCCACAAAGAATCGGGGATTCTACGCCTTTGCAAATAGTATTGAGTCGCTCGGTTACGCACACAGAGATCTGTTTGTGAAATACACCATGGCGAATCGATATGGGTACAAAGTGACAAAACGCTACCTCGCAAAATACCCCGCTTTCGGAAAAAAACATGCGGTCAACTGGATGACCCACAAACATCGATACGTCCGAATCCACGCATATGCATGGCTCAAAGGTCGTGGCCTATGTGACAAACAACTTCCAGCGATCGGAAAACAGCTCTCCAAACAAGACATCCCATTGGCACAGAAAGACATGCTCCTCAGATCCCTATCAAAGTGTAAGAAGGCGCTCCCCACCATCAGCCAAGATCTCGTCCAGGCTTTCACTCAGACACCAAAACACAAACAGCAAACAAAGAAGTCTGCATACAAAACGTTATACTGGAAGCGTCGTCTCTTTGGATACATCAAGACCATCCCAGTCTCACACATACGAAAATACGCCAAACTCTTCATCGCCGAGACTGAACGAACACCACAACTCGCTCAACAACTGATCAAAATGATGAGCACATGGGGTGTTCAAGTTCGCGAATTATCCCAAAAGAGTCTCGCTCAATTACCACGTCAAACATACGGGTATGGACAGGTTTCGTACATCAAATCCCTTGTGAATCTACACAAACATCGCCCAACACTCGCGCAGTCATTCAAACGTATGGCACGCTCCAATCGTCCACTCGAACGATGTCATGGTGCATGGCTTCTGTGGCTTTCAGGTGTTGACAAAGAGAAAGGAGCGCGCATCATCCGTGAGGGATTGCGACGTAGAAAAAGCAAGTCAGAGCGTTTCAGTCGCTGGGTGCTCAGAACACCCAAATCCCCCTCTGCGCTGTTGCTTTTGTACAGACTCGCGAATGACATCCATACACGAGAGTTCCCAAACTACCCACAAAGATACCGCTCCCAAACAGGAAAAGGAAAACAAGCACATATATTCACATTGAGGCACTGGCGACGTGGTAGTCGCAAGCAAAGATTCTTCCTCGGCGCGCTCGCCTACTCAAAGCACACCAAACATCTCTTAGATAAAGAGGTCATTCGCAAAGGGCGCAGATACATCAACGAGATGGCACATGATCGAATGCTGAACCACATCGCTCGAAAGATCCAAAGATATCCCTAGCAAGCACGAACTGACATGTTCCTGCAAGGTCGAGTCATCAGAAACAAAACAACCAGTCGGGCAAGAGCCTAGATTCGCCGCTCTCATGGCAAAGAATGTGTGTTTGTGTGTTGAGGTGGGACTTAAGTCCCACCACATTTCCGATCGATGCGAA
>CEUF01120482.1_pt1 | contig 12688 bp, 17 predicted proteins | sample 531461 | NCBI WGS metagenome assembly CEUF01 (sample SAMEA2623350, study PRJEB7988) | marine metagenome | biome: marine biome (ENVO:00000447); feature: surface water layer (ENVO:00002042); material: "saline water (ENVO:00002010), including plankton (ENVO:xxxxxxxx)" | depth 5 m | reverse complement strand
TCATACTTTTGATCCGTAAACACCGTTTGGTTCTACAGTTATTCTAACACAATCGTATGGAATATTCAAGGTATCTTTCTCAGAAAATACTAGAAAGAATCCTCCATTACCTGCACCACACAATTTATGTGCACATACAGTATCATTTTTTTCTAGCACATAATCTATTTCAACTATAGTATCACACTCTGCAATAGATGGAGAGGTCTCTTTCTTTTGATGCCAACTCTTTCCTAATAAGAATAAAAATTTATCAAGATTTTCCTTCATCAAAGTATCATATGCATTATCACAAGTCTTTAGAAGTGGTTTAACTTTGTCTAAGTTTTTTGAGACTTTTTTGAGGATTCCTTTTGAGTTCCTTGTAACACCAGAAAACACAAGATGAGTATCATAGCATTCAAATAAATCAGTAGGTAGAAACTCATATGTAACAGAGTTATCCCCCATAAAATTAATCCTTTTAAACCCGCCAACACCGCACCCATAAGGGTCTTGATACCCACAATAGGGGTTATAAGTCCTTTCCAAATGATAGGCCAATTTACATGCATCGTTATCTGTAATAGATTTGTCTAGGAATAAACAACAAGCCTTGATTAAACTTATCGTATAAGATGATGAAGATGCAAGTCCACTTCCTTGTGAGTATGCATCACTTGTGAGTGTAACTTGTACTGGAGGCATATTATAATACTCCAATACTGTTCTTACAACCTCATTTTCTATTTCATTAATACTAGAAACTTCTTCACGTCGTGAATAGTTTATTATATATTTCCCTTGATTATTATACCCTATTGTATCCTGACTAATTGCAACATAAGTTTTAAGGTTAGATGTAAAACTAATTACAGAACCACGGCCATACTTCTCCACAAAATATGGATTATCTGTAGAACCACCGAATAATGAAACCCTTAAAGGACAAGAAGCAATGTACATTATATACTAGAGATAATATTTTTATATTGTTGTATTATATTTACCCAATCGAAATTGTCCTTACAATATTTACGTATGCGTTTCCTCATACTTAATGATATCTTTCTATTCTCTTCAATTTTATTTTTAAGATACTCAGTATCTTCTAATTTTTTATCAGGAATAACAGTAATAAAAGGTTGGGATAAATCAAGATTAGCAGTACTTTGTTCAGATAAAACTAACCCAAGTCCAGCAGCCATGCCTTCCAAACATACGAATGGATGTGCCTCTCCAGAACTTAATAGTATCATGTTAGCATAGGCCGTCAGATTGTCCATAATATCTTGCTTACTCTGCTCACCAAAGTAACAAGGATCTGTCGTATCAAAAGATGGATCTGCATTATTACCAATGAAATCAATATTCAAACCTTTCTTCTGTAAAAATGCTTGTCTCTTTCTTGGTTCTAGTTTACCGACAATAACAGATCTATCTGGATGTAATGCTTCATCATCTATAGTGTAAGCATCAGTATCAATAGCACAAGGAAGCACTGATACATTTGTACTATCAATACCTCTTCTCACGAATTCTTTTTTTATCCTATCAGATAGTGATACTATATGACTCTGAGAGTTCTTGAGTAAATCATATAAAAATAGATAATGAGGTTCTGGATTTTCTAGGTATGGATAATGGCTTGTGACCATTTTCTTTTTACAATTTAAGTGAGGCATTACATTTGAGTAATGATCATAATGTAAATGTACAGCATCAAAATTTCCTGAGTTGACTGTACGTACAACAGAATTCAAATCCTTTGTATTAATAATTACAACCTCATCACCAATCTTCTTTAACTGATTATTATAATTCCATATAAGATGTTCTACACCACCCCATCCTGTAGGAGGAATGGGCATGATTCCAGGCCCAATCAATGCTATTTTCATTCTACAAATCCTAGTTCTTGTATAAACTCATAATCTTTATGCATGTTAGCATGATTTTCAAATGGTAGAAAGAGTTCGGGATTATTTTTATACACATAAGCCATAGCAATCTGTTCGTTGTTCACTAAATTATTACCAATCATTTTATTTTCAAATACATCATGGATTAGTTCAGCAAATTTCAGCATTGGTTCTTTATAACCACCCCACAGTCCAGCCATGACCCAACTTCTATTATCCCAAAGATAATCTTCACCACAACTATCAGCATACACCAAATCAGGGTAGTAAGACATTGATGTTTGAATGATTGCTTTATCTGGATTAGCATTTATTGCTGCTAGTCCTTGTGGAGATGGGTATGGTTTATCCAAATCAGTTTCATAAAATAACCTAGACAACCCTGCATCCATCCATAGAAAAACATCTGTATTGAAATGATCTTCTTCGATAGCTCTTTTAACCCATTGAAACTTAGAAAAAATTACAAGAGGATATAGAGGATTCCTACATTCCAATCTCTCTGGATCATCAATCTTATCCTTATATTTTTTTGAGTTAAGAATCTTATTTACTTTTTTATACAGATAGAAGTAAGGTATTTCATCTATCTCATGAGTTATAATTTTAGTAGGTCTATCTGCTCTAAACTCTTCAACAAATTTCTTTGAAGAAGGATCTACATAGACAACCATGGGTGAAGGTATGCGTAGAGTATTTGCAAACCAATTGATATACTCTTCCCATTTTCTTCCATCTCCTTTTTCTTCATCCTCTCTTTGAATATCATAGAGGGCAGTAACTAAAGTAGCAGTCATAATTTAAGATAATTGTGCGGGTCTTCGCCATTGTTGCCAATCAGCGTCGTCAGTATAGTGCAGTCCTTCTTCACAGTAATCGCAAAGATCTGCACCTTCTTTTCTAATCCTTTTTACAGTCTCAGAATTTTCATATTCTTCCCAAGTATTCTCTACAAGATTACCTAAGACTTCATCAAGGCCATAGTCTTGACAGCAGAGAGATAAGGATCCATCAGGTAATAAAACATTCTGATATACTCTAGAACAATTACCTCTAATATTTTGATCAGGTGGAACCTTACCTTTTTTCTCTAATAATATATTCATTGCTCTACTATTAACCTGACGTTCACCAACATAAAAATAATTCCGCAAGTCATTAAGTTCTGGATGAAGATCTCCTAGACAATGGAAGTCAAGTTTATATTGACCCCATCCATTACCAGGATTTTGTATTATAAAATTTAACATATCATAATATTCTTCACTAAGTTTCTTTATTCTCCTACCATTTTCTTCATATACTTCAACTGGAATTTGAACTCCAATCATTTCATCGAACGCACCAGAAGGTAAATGTATATGCAATTCTCTAAAATTAATATCTTTAACTCTCATCCAATCATCTTTTTTTAAACCAACCAAAGTTGTATTTAAAAGAATGCTATAACCTCTTTCATAAGCATGTAATAACATATCAGGTGTTACTGGATTGAGAAATGGTTCTACATATCCAGTAAAATTTAATCCAACATGTAATGGAATAGTACTAAGACATTTTTTAAATGTCTCTAAGGTCATCATAGTATCTTTATCATGACCAATTCTTTCCCTATACCTTTTTATTAGGGTGGATTGAGGACAATATTCACAATAATTCTTACACCCTATTCTGGGTGTTATTTCTATATTGTGTTTGATGTTCATTCTTCGATTCTCTCCAGAATAACTTCTTTACCAATTCTATTATACTGAAGATAATCTACACCATTGTAAATGGGATCTTGATCTATTTGATAGTTAGTCCAATCACCAAAGTAAGGACGATTAACATCAATGATCCCTGCAATAGCATCTATAGAAGATCCTACATCAAGGAATACTGCATCAGTATACTTCTTTAGCCTATGTAGGAGACCAGACTTGACGTGTCCTATACCAACTAAGAATATTTTAGAGGTAGAGTTTTTAAGTTGTTCACCAACCATCTTTTCTGTTGCATCAAGATCATCACAAGCAAACTTTTGAGGAATAGTAATATAGTCCTCAAACTTTTCAATACCCAAATAATCTTGATACTGTTCTGCTTCTAAAATATTTTCAATAATATTTAATTTAGTATTAGCACCAAGTAAACCTATCTTTCCTGCAAAGGTTTGTAGTAACCATTTGTTAGCAACTAGACCATACCCATACTCTGCAGGATAATCAATCTTCCTAGCAATTACTTCTCTAAAATTAGCCATGTTCTCTGGATATATTTCACAAGTATAGTAATCACATAGTTGTGCACCCCTTACAAATGCTTCATGGTCTATTTCTTCATAAGGTTTTCCCAGAGCCCTCTTACCAGGTGTTGCACTCCCAACAGATCTTTTCTGTAAGAAATAATAATCTCCATCACCAAATTTGTAAAAGGTTTTACTCTCACCTTTATCTACAAGATCAACTAAGAGAGATTTAAACTCTTCTAATTTTTCTTGGAATTTTGGAAACGCAGTTTTATCACCAAAACAATAATGGGAATCTAAATTTTCTGATCCCTCAATTTTATACATGCTTAGATACATAGTTACTCCCAGAACCTCCACCAAGGTTTTTCTATTTCTACAGTAGGTTCTTCTACCTCTGCAGGTTGTGGTGCATTGTCTTTAAAATATTGTAAGACCCAGTATATAACATAATCAATATCCTCATCATTCATACCAGGATGACATGGTAAACTAATTAGTTTTTTCCATTCTACATTTGCTACAGGATAATCACGTTGATTCATATCCTTAACAACATCATATAAATGGAGTGGTTTAAAATGCACACTAGTATGTATCTTCTTATCAGCAAGGTAATCTATAAGATCATCACGCACTTCTGGATCTACTTTAGCACAGTAATACTGAACAGTTTCACTATGTGGAGGTGCTTGAATAACATCACCTAACTCTTCATTATATCTTTTCTGTACATGCCTTCTCCATTCTAGATTCTTAGGCAACTTTTTCATTTGCTCCAAACAAATTGCTGCTTGAAGATCAATCATATAACACTTATAACCTAACATATCTACTTCATAATCCCAAGAATAGCCAGGCTTTCCTGTTAGACCATCATCCTTTTTAACTCTGGAATATGTACTGGTAATTCCTAACCAAGTCATAGGAACTAACTTATCATATAACTCTTTATCATTTGTAGTAATCATACCACCATCACCACAAGGCATTGTTTTAACTGCTTGGAAAGACCAGACAGCAACATCACCCTTTGTACCTGCACCTTCTGTATAACAACTGTGTGCACAATCTTCTATAATTAATCCATCATAAAACTTACGGATCTCATCTATAGGAGCAGGAACACCTGCCTGATTTACAGCAATGATTGCTTTAGTATTAGGTTTTAAACTCTTCCTTACATCCTCTGGATCTAAACACATGGTAACTGGATCTACATCTACAATATTAGATGTACAATTATTCCATAAAGGAACAACAGCAGTAGTCATAAAAGATATAGTAGGATTAATAATATCACAATCTTTAATTCCAAGTGCTTTCAAAACTAAGTCTTGGCCACTGGTAGCACTATTAACTGCTACAGCATACTTAGCACCCACCATCTCAGCAAACTCTTTTTCAAACTGAGCAACCTTAGGGCCTTTACCCCACCAACCACTTTCAATTGATTCTCTAATAGCATTTACTTCTTCATCTCCACCAACTGGACGAAGAACAGGTAACATGGTGTCTCTAATTTCCATTTTAATTTAACTTATAAAGATTATGATCTGTATCATTATTTACTGTACCTAAAATTTCATACTTTTCAGTCATCTTAGGTAGGCCTAATTGATCCCATTTAGGTTCACTTAATATAGCACAGTTTGTAACTTTTGGCAAAACAGTAAACATCTGTGCAACCTCCTCAGGAATGTGATCATTCCCATGGAAGAAATTTAATATTGAAACACATTCAAAAACTGGTCGATCAAAGTAACCAAAGAAATCTATAAAGGTTCTAAAGTTTCCGATGTATCCATATTTCTTCCCACCATAATGATGTTCAAAAGCAGCATCAGATGTTCTCACACAATCTTCTCTAGGGTCTACACCTACAGAAAATATATCATTCTTATTACATAGGAAAGAGAAATGATTATTAGCACATCCCATATCTAAATTAGATTTGATATTGTTCTTCTTAAAAAGATCAATTACTTCCATCCAAAAATCATACCTTGTGTGTTTAGCATAAGCATCTTCCTTATAAAAATCAGTAATACCTTCATCATCAAAGTGACCCACACAATTTGCATGCCATCTGATATCTTGATTGTTACTATACCATCCACGTGTCTGAATGATATTATCATATGAATAGTCATTAAAACTACTCATCATATTAAAGATAGTGCTCTTTTCCATTAGCAAATGTGAAAGTTATTTAAGTCTCTAGTATTACCACTTCGTTCCCATTCGTTACGAACAATGCCTAACCAATCAAGTATTTCATATTGTACTTTCTTCTCATGAATAAACTCATAGAGATGTACCTCTGATGAAATATGTTTATCAGAAAGTTCTTGTAATCTATCAGCACTATACTGAGCATACTCTAACATATCAGCAGTCTTCATAGAAAAATATGTATCATTAAAATTATCCTTTTCATTACATCTAACTGCACCATCAAAATATATGTGACAGTTTTGTACAACAACCGCACCTTCAGATACTGCACTTCTTTCAAATGAATAAGGACAAGTCCACATTCTTCTTCCAGTTACATAAGAAATATTATCATATTGAGGAAGTTCATCCTTCAGTTCTGATAATGCTTCATTCAACATTAATAATTCACCACAACCTTTATTTCTCTGACCTGCATTAGCTTGACTTCCTAATGATATGATTTCCATGTTAGAAAAATATTCCCTTATCTTAGGGTTCTTAATTTCATTAGGATCATCAATAGTATTTTCAACCAATACCATATCATAATTACTAGGCATTATCCTCTCAAGTTGTTGAACTGTCTGATAATATTCCTCTTCCCTATAATCACATACAGATGGTTTAAGTTGTTCAGGCCTAATAGAACAAAATACTAATGCTAAGTTATTAGGTCTAATAATTTTAGGGGTTATCATTTTATATAATCCTGATAAGTTGATTTAATACCGTCACGTAAACTAATAGTAGGTTGCCAACCCATTGATTTAATTTTACTCACATCAAGAACTTTGCGTGGAGTACCATTAGGTTTGGATGTATCCCATTCTATTTTTGTATTTCCAATAATACCACTAACAGTTTCAGCAAGTTCTTTGATAGTTATATCTTCTCCTGTACCTACATTGATGGGTGATGCTTCATTATAATTATTGAGTAAAAGATGAAGTGCTTCTGCTAAATCATCCACATGAAGAAACTCTCTTCTAGCAGAACCATCACCCCATAGAGTAACTTTATCATGACGAAGATGTGCTGCCTCATGAAACTTACGTATCATAGCAGGAAGAACATGTGATTTTTCTAAATCATAGTTATCATTTGGCCCATATAAATTTGTAGGCATTACTGATATAGCATTAAAACCATACTGTTGACGATATGCCTGACACATTTTAATACCTGCAATCTTAGCAGTTGCATAGGCATCATTGCTAGGTTCTAACGCACCAGTCATTAGTTCTTCTTCTTTGATTGGTTGGTTAGCAAACTTAGGATAGATGCAAGATGAACCTAAGAAGATAAGTTTCTTTGCACCATAACGGTAAGCACAATCTATGATATTAGTTTGAATCATCAAGTTATCATAGATGAAGTGGGCTGGTGATTCGGTATTAGCACCTATACCACCTACCTTTGCAGCAGCAAGGAAGACATAATCTGGTTGATTAATTCTAAAAAATTGCTCTACTCTACTTTGAACTGTTAGATCCCAATGAGATGAAGGTGAAGATATGATATTATAAAATCTTTTCTTCTTAAGCATACGGACTATAGCCGATCCTACTAGTCCTGTATTACCTGCAACATAAAATTTACTATTACTGTCCATAAAGTACCATGTCTTCTATTAATTGATCAAAAGTTATTTTAGGTTCCCAACCTAATTTTTCTTTTGCTTTGGTTGGATCTCCTAACAAAGATTCAACTTCAGCTGGTCTAAAGTATCTAGGGTTGACTTTAATGACCGTTTTTTGGGAGGTTAAGTCATAACCAAATTCATCCATTCCCTCACCTCTCCACTCTATTTTAAAACCGAAGAAGGGTGCTACCTTATTAACAAAATCTTTAACAGAGTATTGTTCTCCAGTAGCGATAACATAATCATCTGGTTCATCTTGCTGAAGCATTAACCACATTGCTTCAACATAATCCTTTGCATGACCCCAATCTCTTTTTGCATTAAGATTACCGAGTTCTAATATACTCTGAAGTCCAACAGATATTTTTGATAGACCTTTTGTAATCTTACGAGTTACAAATGTCTCACCTCTTCTTGGACTCTCATGGTTAAAAAGAATACCAGTGCTGCAATGCATTCCATATGCTTCACGATAATTTTTAATTATCCAATATCCATATAGTTTTGCAACTCCATATGGAGAACGTGGATGGAAAGGAGTGGTTTCTGTCTGAGGTGTTGCTTGCACAAGACCATAAAGTTCTGATGTAGATGCTTGATATATTCTAACATCTTTCTCCATTCCTAGTGATCTAACTGCTTCAAGAACTCTAAGAGTTCCTATAGCATCTACCTGTCCAGTATATTCTGGTATCTCAAAGGAAACTTTTACATGACTCTGAGCACCTAGATTGTATATCTCTTGTGGTTTAACTTTTTGAATAACACTAATCAAACTAAAAGCATCAGTTAGATCACCAAAATGAAGTTTTAGTTTTGGATAGATATGATCTATTCTATCTGTGTTAAGTAATGAAGCACGACGAACAATTCCGTGTACCTCATATCCTTTTTCCAATAGTAGTTCAGCAAGGTAAGAACCATCCTGTCCTGTAATACCTGTTATTAAGGCAACTTTAGTCATAATTCTTCGAAGGAATGTCCTTTTGTATCTTTGAGAGAAAGAATAGGATCACCATCAAGTGGCCATTCTATATCTACAGAATTCCACATCAAAGTTCTTTGATGTTGTGGGTAATAATAATCAGTACATTTATATTGAAACTCTGCAGTATCACTCAGAGTATAAAACCCATGAGCAAAACCAGGAGGAATCCAAAGTAGTTGTTCTGGTCTGTCTAGTACTATACCAAGAGACTTACCAAATGTCTCAGAATGTTTTCTTATATCAACAAATGCATCATATACAGCACCCTGAGTACAACGAATCAGTTTACCTTGAGGATGTTCTATTTGATAATGAAGACCTCTTAGTACACCCTTAGAAGACTTTGAATGATTGTCTTGAACAAATTCATAGAAACCAATTTCTTTTTGAATTGCCTGTTCACTATAGGATTCCATAAAGAATCCTCTATCATCTTCAAACTTATCTACAGTAATAAGTAAGACATCAACTAGATTAGTTTCTTCTACTTTCATACCATTGTATTGTTTTTAATAAACCCTCTTCCAGACTATGCTTAGGAGAGAAATCTAATTCAAACCTTATTTTAGCATTATTAATAGAATATCGCAAGTCATGACCTGGCCTATCATCAACATATTCTATCAAATCCTCACTTGCATTCATCATTTTAATAATAGTCTTTACAAGATCGTTATTTGTAACTTCACATTCTCCACCAATATTATATTTTTCTCCTACCTTACCATTATTAAAGACATTAAGAATACCTTCACAATGATCTTCAATATAAATCCAATCTCTTATATTCTCACCTTCACCATACACAGGTATCTTTTTACCCTCTAATATATTAGTAATTGTTTTAGGAATTAATTTTTCTAGATGCTGTCTAGGGCCATAATTATTAGAACAATTAGTAATAATAGTTGGGAGACCATATGTATTGTTATAGGCTTGTACAAAATGATCACTTGCTGCTTTAGATGCTGAATAAGGATTCATTGGATCATATGCGGTCATCTCAGTAAAGGATTGATCATACCATTTAAGAGAACCATATACCTCATCAGTAGAAATATGATGAAACTTTTCTACCTCATATTTAACTGCAAGATTAAGAAGATTTACAGTTCCTATAATATTAGATTGAATAAAAGGATCTGGATCATTAATAGAATTATCTACATGAGTTTCAGCAGCAAAATGAAATATAGCCTTTGGTTTATACTTTTCAAATAGTGTTGTTAACTGATCCTTAGATGATATATCTACCTGTTCAAGAGGATATCCTAACGGATATAAATTTTTTTTATTAGAAGCATATGAAAGTTTATCAACTACAACAATATCTTTATAGCCCTTTGATGATAAGTAATGTACAAAATTACTACCTATGAATCCTGCACCACCAGTAACAAAAGTAATCATTAATAATCCTCAATAATACTTTCAAGGTAATTACCATACCCACTCTTAGGATATGCCTTTGCTAATTGATATAGTTCTATACCATTTATCCATCTATTTTTATATGCAACTTCTTCTGGACAGGATACTTTATATGATTGTATTTGTTCACAATTGGCTACAAAATTAGAGGCTAAAAGAAGAGAATCAAATGTACCTGCATCTATCCAAGTCATTGATCTGGTTAGATTTTTTACATTTAATTCTTCAGTTTCCAAATATTTTTTACAGAGATCTATAATCTCAGTCTCTCCTCTACTAGAGGGTTTTAATTGTTTTGCATATTCAATACATTTATTATCAAAGAAATATATTCCAATCAATGCCCTATTAGATTTTGGATGTTCTGGTTTCTCCTCGATTGATACTACATCTCCTTCATCATAACCATCAAATTCAATCACACCAAATCTTTCTGGATCTTTCACTGGATATGAAAGTATGGTTGCTCCTGTTTCTTTCTGTGCTTCTTGTAGAATAGAATCTAAATTATTTCCAAATATAATATTATCACCCAATACCATGCATACATTATCGTCACCGATAAAATCTTCTGCAATTACAAATGCTTCTGGTAAACCATTTGGTTTGTCTTGTATCTTATATGTTATGTTTATACCCAGATGCATTCCATTTCCAAGTAGTTTTTTAAATTGATCTACCTGATCTTCATTTGTAATGATAAGTATATCCCTAATACCTGCAATCATTAATGTACATAGAGGATAGTATATGAGAGGTTTATCATATACATTCATCAACTGTTTAGATACTACTAAAGAGGATGGATGAAGACGAGTTCCACTTCCTCCAGCCAAGATAATACCTTTATACATCATGATCTCCCATAATTATCATCAAAACGTTCTATATCATCTTCTTCAAGATAAGCACCACTTTGCACCTCAACGATTCTTAAGGGTATCTTACCACGATTTGATAGTCTATGCTTTGAACCTAATGGTATATATGTGCTCTCATTTTCTTTTATTATAGAGATTTTTCCATCCACTTCAACTTGAGCAGTACCTTCTACAACTACCCAATGTTCTGCCCTATGCAAATGTTTCTGTAAAGAAAGACTTGCATTGGGCTTAACTTCTATACGTTTTACTTTATAACGATTACCTTGGTCGATAACTTCATACCAACCCCAAGGTCTTTCTTCTTTCATCTTGTAACATGATCCTGTACATAACATGGTACACCCGCAGGGTCTAACCATTTGGTGTATTCAAAATCTGCAATGGCTGTTTTCATTTGCATCCAATTATCACAAAGGTACATGTCTTTGTAACCATTGTGATTATTCCATTTTTGAATACGATAATCTGGATGTCCATTTTCTAGAAGATCAGGCATCTTTACATACCTGTATGGATCATGTTGATATAAAACTTCAATCATATTAACCTCCTGCAGCATCACATCCAATCTTACTACCTACAACTGCACCTATTGGAATTGCCCACCAACGTCCATCTCCTTTGGACATAGCAGCTCCTGCAGCACCACCTAATAATGCACCTGCAACTTTTCCATCTGTACAATCATTCTCATCATACTCAACTACAGACTCTCTTTTAAGAACACGATTAGTTGTATGATCATCAGGACAGGGATATTCAATTAGTTCATTAAAAGTTCTTACAAAGCCAGGATCGTCTTTTGTACCTGGTACATACTCTTCTCTATATGTTTCTCTGTAACAAGTTTTGCTAGTTGTTTCCCATCTAATAACATCATCATCAGCAAGTACTGAAACAGGTGTGAGTGCTATAAGTGATGCAAGTAAAATTTTCATAATGTTCCTGTAATGTCTTCTTCAATACAACTTAATACTTCACTATAATCAGCATCTGGATCTTCTCCATTAAGTTGTAGTCCTTCACTCTCATAATATCTTCTAATCTTTTTGTAAAGTTTAGGATCTTTTACATCCAGATAGATTTCTTTATTCACAGCAGCACGTAGTGTCTCTATGTTTTTCTTAAATTTTGAGTTGAGAGTCATTGCTCTATAACGGTTTACCCTTCTATTATAATGGATAAATGTTATCTAGTCAAGCAATTAGTCTATTCCGTATGGTGTTAAATCGTATTCTATTTTAGATAAACCCTCTTCTTCCTTTGTATTAGGTTGACCTATCTTTTCTAGGATATCAGCAGGTATTTTTTTCTTTGTAATGTCGTAGGGTATGGGTGCGTTATTTACACATACCCTTACACATTCCCATTCTTCTTCAGTAAGAGAATAAT
>CEUF01033187.1_pt1 | contig 12813 bp, 28 predicted proteins | sample 531461 | NCBI WGS metagenome assembly CEUF01 (sample SAMEA2623350, study PRJEB7988) | marine metagenome | biome: marine biome (ENVO:00000447); feature: surface water layer (ENVO:00002042); material: "saline water (ENVO:00002010), including plankton (ENVO:xxxxxxxx)" | depth 5 m | reverse complement strand
ATTTCTTATTGGATAAAATACACCGTTCTTTTTCCAAGACTCTCTAGTTGGGCCTTGTTCTACTACACCACAAATTGTATTAGGATATCTATCATCATTTACCCTATTCATAACAACAAGTGAAACTGCAAACTGTCCAGCAAGACCTTGATTCCTTGCTTCATAATACATATTCTTTGCAAGACAAGTCGCTTCCATTTCCCTAAATGCATTGACCTCTGTTGCATTAGCAGAGGTCGTTGCAATCATGAATGACATCACGATTTCTTTAAGCATTCTTTTCTACCATGAAAGCATCAAGATACTCTGGGTTTGAAGTTTGTAGATTGTAAACACTACCAAAGTACTTTTCAAAAGTTCTTAGTAGATTTATATAATCACCAGACTTCATTTCATTCAAGATACTTGTTTGTTGTTCTTTTTCAAAACCACTTTTTTCCATTGTGGATTTTGCCATACCCAAGAGAACAAAAGCGTTTCCTTGAGGCCCATCTAAATCAACAATTGTTGTGTTGGGTCTTTTCTTTAGTGTAACTGTCATATCAACTCCCCATTACCAAATTTTAGTTCCATTTTCAGCAGACTTTTGCATTTCAAAAACCTCTGCCTGTTCCGTCATGAATTGGTCTTGCATCTCTGCATCAACCATACCCACGAAACTCTTAGTCAAGTACTTCCACTTATTCACAAGAATATTTGCAGCCTTCTGCTTCTCTTCATCTGAAAGTCGTGCAAGTGACTCTACGAATTCTTCTGCTGTAATTTTCATACTGCTTCTCCATCAAGTGTTTCAAATCCAAACGAGGCAACTACATATTTTTTGTTACCAACCAACATTTGGTCGCCAACCGAAGTAGACCTCAAACCATAACCACTAGAGATATCACCAACAACAGTAACCTTTTCGTTACCGTCAGCAGGGCCTTTCAAAGACCAACTATCCATGATATTCTGTGTCCACCTATATGCAAACTCTAACTTATCAATAAGTGTTTCTGCATCATTAGGTACTTCTACAAATGCAACGGTTGATGGTTTATCCTCAAACGCTGTATGTATAACTGCAACTTGTTCCATAATTACTCCTCTTTCTGATTCTCTTAATACTACCATGTTCTGACAACAATGTCAAGTCTCATATGATATTGTTTTCCCAAACATCATCTGCAAGTTTCTTTTCCATTCTATATGCCTCTTTTTCCCAAGGCAAATCCCAATAGTTGGTATCTTCTGCAATGTATTGTTTCTTCCATCTTGCTTTACCTTTTACGATACCATCATTCATCTCATTTCTTGCATACTGTTTGACATGAACCATTTCATGACACAATGCCTGAACCATGTCTTTAATACCCAGACTTTTATCAAGTTCAATATTAAAGTTTCGATTGGTATCCAACATCATACAAAAACCAATCGCATCACTTTTGATTTTTACCAAATCAACAGTAATGTCCAAAGTACGAAATCTAGGAAGTAGTTTCTTAATCATGTGTGCAACTACTTTATGACAGATTTCTTTCTGTACTTTGTTTCCACCATTTACTTCAACAAAATTCATTACTGACTCATATCCTCAAACATTTTGTCAACCAACGCTATAATCAAATTGTCAACAGCGTTACTTTCACTAATGTTGTTATCTTCCAATGCAGTTATAAATTCATCAACCGTCATTGAAGTTACTTTGTCTGTGAGATTTTCTCTCAATATTGTATTTACTTCACAACTCATTTTTTCCCTCTTTCTTAACTATACTTACATCTTATATTGTTTTGAGAACATTGTCAAGTCTATTTTTAAGTCATTGAATTTATTGAATTTTTTAGGGGGGTAAAATAAAAATGGGGGGTCATAATACCCCCCATTTTCTCACGATTCGCAAGGTCTATTGTAACTGACCATTTTTGTTCATTACAATGACTCCTCGAATCATGAAAGCGACACTTGCAAGAGATGTCCAGATTAGTGTTGAGAGAGAGGAGTCTGTTCCGTCCATCCCACCAGCAACCATCGCCAATAACATACCAATACCAAAACTAATCATAATATACTCCGAATCATTTCAACTCACTTTTATAGTTATACACTATTGTATGTTATTTGTCAAGTCTCACATAGTCATCATTCCACCCAAAAGCGGTTTTAACAACATTGTCAGACAAACCTTTAAATTTTTGATGTAGTTTCTTATCCTTTGCAACAATCAGAACTTCTGCTTCATCTTTATGCAAACCCTCTAACATCTGAATGAACATAGTTTCTTTTTTCATTCTTGGTGTTTGATTATCTGCACCCTCAATAAAGTGCCAAAGTTTCTTTGCCTCTTGGACAAGTAAAGTATGTTCAGTACCCTCAGGCGCCTCATTAGGTCTGAAAGGAACTGAACCCTCTGGTAATACCCATTTAATCTTTGGGTCAAAGGAAGACTTAATAATCATTCTTAAAGAGTCTGTATCGTGTTCTCTAAGAATTGAAATCTTCTTATCCTTAGTTTTTGCAGTATGCACTTTTCTAAGCACCTCTGCAATACTAGGTGTATATGTATTAACTGCCATTAGAAATCTCCTATATTTTCCATTAAGGACTTTAGTTTTTTCTTAATAAAATAATTCAGTAAATGTTTACGACTACCCTCTGGAGCGTCCAAGAAAGTTTGTGTACATTTTTCTTTAATGTCATCTGGAATATAAGATAAATCTATTAGAGTTCTATTTCTTTGATAGTTTCTCATCATCTCTTCATTACAGTAATCACTAGGCTCCAAGTCAATCCATGTTTCAAGTTTTCTTTTCGACATGGGTTTTTGTCTTAACTCATCTACAAAAGTATTATCTGGCGATAGAAAGTTTGGAACACCATCACCTCTATCACCTTTTAAGATGTGTTCTTTAATATATGTAGTAGGGTCTATACCGTTAACATATTTCTTTTGCATTGGACTAAACTGCGAAACAAAATTGTATTTCTGCAATTGTATAAAATCCTTATCACTTGATAGTATCAAAACCTTTTCATAGTTCTTTGGTTCAGATGCAACATGAAATACAACAGATGCAATGATATCATCTGCTTCTGCATTGTCCACTTCTAAAACCTTGTATGGGAAAAATTCGATTAACTCATCTTTAATCATGTGTAGTGTGTCAAAGATATTATTCCAATCCAACTTGGATTCTTTCCTACCTTTTCTACGACTATGTTTGTAGTTAGGGAAATAATCTCTACGCCAGTTTGTCTTGTTATCATAACATAACACAAGTTCTCCAAATTCACCTTGGAACTTAGAGCGATAACTCCTCAAAGAGTTCAAGACCATGTGTCTTACAAAGTCTGGTTCAACATTTTTATTTCCACCTAGTTGCACCATCAAATTAGATAGTGTAACTTGATTCATATCAACTAGTATCATCTTCCTTCTTACTTAATAAGTCCTCTAATAAATTGAGGTCAACTTTAGTAATCACAGTATTTGCTACTTCATCATTCTTTGTATTAACTACTGCTTCCATGAACGGTTGTATTGGGTGTTTAAATCCAATATCACGATAAAGTATACCTCTTACCACTTCATTTAAGAAAGATATATCACCAATAAATCTTTCATTCTTAATATCAATACCATTTTCACCAATGTTATGAATCAATCCAATCATAAGTCCCTCTGCAAGATTATCAGCAAAATCTAAATCTTCAGATGCACTAGTTGGATTGATATTCACAACTTTAGGTAATTTCTTACCATTATATTTCTTTGGGAATTTTATGATATTATCGGTCATTAATAACCTAACTCCTGCTTCCTCTTTTCTACCTTACGTTGCCATCTACGTTTACCAGCAGCTTTTGCTCGTCTACGTTTTTCACCTTTAGTCTGGTAGTAACTTCTTTCACGAAGTTCTTGGAAAAGACCCTCTTTCATGAGTTTCTTTTTAAGCACTCGCAGAGCACCATTTACATCAGATGTTGTTGTGCCGTCTTTATTCTTGACTTGTCGAACTGTAACGTACATTCCACTATCTTTCTGTCTATCACCGTACTTATATTTATTATTCTTCTTAAAGTATCTCATTGTTCTCCTTTATTTCTGATTTAATTAATTTATCAAACTTTTCAGTTTCAGCACTTTTAGATTTATCAACATCTTTTTCAAGTTCTTTAAATGCTTCATTTGCTTTTAGTTTTGACAACAACATCTTATCTTTCTTTAGACGATTAAGAAGTATCTTTTGTGCTTCCTCATCAGAATATTCTAAAAGAACGTAGACACGATATTGAATACCGTTTGATACAATCTTAGATTCTTTCACCTTATAACCAGCAACATCTACATCTGCAATGATGTTTTTAGTTGCAGTTGAAATCTCATTTATCACAGAAGCATCTGCATCTGTAGAACCTACTTTTGTCATAAATGATTTAGTAATTGAATTCAACCTACCATTAATCCTATCTGCAAGAGTTGTCTTTGCACTTAGGATTGCAATATCATTTGATAGTTGCAATGCTGGTGAGATTGCAGTACCTACTGCATAGATAGCATCATCACTCTCAGGCATATTAGTATACCACTTTGGAACTTTGACAACTTGTTCTTCAACAACCTTTGCTTTATGTTCATATGCTTTTTTTACTGCAAACGGTGTAATCGTTTGTGCAGTATCAATACTGTCTGTAGATTTATTAAACATACTACAACCAGACATCAGTACACCTAATGCACCGACAGTTACGACTTGTTTTAACATTATTTCACCTCTTTCAATGTATTAACGATATTATCACGAACACCACTATCAATAAAGATTTGTTTGGTAGTCGTTGTTATTTGTGGATAGTATGTCGCTATAAATATACCACAGATAATTCCTATAAAAATTTTCATCATCACTTCATTCCCATTTTAAATATATCCCAAAACTCAAACAAGTTGGTATCATAATTACCATAGTAGCCTGTTGGGTCTGGACTATTCCCTACCCTAATAGGTTTGAAGTTTTCTGTCCAATGAGGTTTCTTCTTCTTTTTATTCTCTAGGTAATTTACTATAATGGTAGGTGGCGATTCACAAACATACTCTGTTTTAGAATTCACAATCTTACCATTTTGATATTGCACAATCTTTACATAATCACAATCTTGTGCAAAAGTAGGGTTGCCAATCATACAGATGGCAACCGCCATAATTATTTTTTTCATTTCACTACACTATCAGTTTACAGTTGCTTTGTCAAGTTTTTTGTAGACACAATCAATCGCATCAGTACTGAACCCACCGATATGCCAATCATACTCTTCAGTAGGAATATATCCCATCTTCCAATTGTAGATTGTAGCAGTAACGGTCATAAAGTCCTCAATTCCAGTATCATCTGTAAATGGTACTTTGAACTCTATAGACCATTGAGCGTTGACCTTTTCATAAGGGTCACCATCTGTCATGGTAGGGTGTCCAAACACCTTGACTAACTCATCATAGGTAGTCTTGATTGTTCCTTGAAAACTTGTCATATTGATATCAACAGTATCACAGACAAGAGTATTGGTAATTTCAAAGTTATTATCCAACATCAATAACCTCTCCTTTCCCAATCCACACAAGCAACTCTTCAAACAAGATTTCCCATGTATCTTTTTTCTCTTTGACATAATCGAAAGCATGGACATTTTCTTTTGCCCACTTGATAGCATCTTTCGCATTGTCAAATTCGCCAGTCTTACCCATTTTGTTGTTTTGAGTATAGACCACATATTTCACAGTATTTTTCATAACGACTCCTTTTCTCACTTTACGAATCACTTTACCATATTCTAGAAACTTTGTCAAGTCCCTTTTAACCAAATTCTGGGTGTCCACCACTAAAATGGTCGCCTGTTTCTATCGCAAAGATTTCGTCCTTTGCAACATCAGCACCCATAGAACCGAACTTTGTTTTGACAACTAACATCAAATCCTCTTTGGTTTTGACCAAATCATCAGCAACAAAGTTACCGTTTTCATCAAAAAAGTCCCAAACGAACTCTTGAACCTCAATAATAAAATTACCTACTTTTGACATTTTTTACCTCTTTTCTCATTATTACAATACATTTATATCATGTTCTGAAAACATTGTCAAGTACAAAAAAAACCCTTATAAATCAAGGACTTATAAGGGTCATTTGTTCTAGTTTTGTTCGTTTTTGTGCGAATCGGTGCGAATCGGCGAATCACAATTCAGATAATAATTTCTTCAACTTCTTTTTAGATTTACCTAACGCTTTTGCTTTTGCAATCTCATCTTTGTTTGATGTATCATCACCAACAACTACAAGACCAATCATTCCCATACCTTTATGTGGTGTACACCAATAATAGTAAATGCCTGGCACTTCAAAAGTAATTGATACCTCTTTACCATTCTTTGACTTCTTAGGGATATCATAACCGTCTGGGGCTGCAATAATTTCTACATTATGTCCTTTTGATGCAGGCAACCAAGTAATCGTATCTCCAACTGCAACTTTCGCTATCTCTTTTGAGTATACCATCTTGTTACCGTTTGCATCTTTATTCAACATATCAATTGACATATCAGCAGCGAACACTAAACTTTGTCCACTAAAGAGTCCACCTAAAAATGCGAGACTCCAAATTAATCCAACATAATACTTAATCATCATTTTTCCTTTCACTATGCACCATGACCATATGTGTCATAGTCCCAATCTTGAGATTTTTTACCTTCACTTATAAACTGATTTTCTTCCTCAGTATACGGCCACATTATTTATTCTCCAAGTCTTTGAGCATCTGGTCATACTCTTTATTAGTTCTTTCATTCATTGTGTCGAAATGAAAAGACATATCTTTATCCATTCTATTCCAAAGACCCACCTCTTGCATCAGTTTTCTATTTGCTGATAACTGGCGACCTCTTTGCATTTCGATAATACCTCTTTGAAACCATTTACTAACGGCCTCACAAATTTTGCAAGTCTCTACATAGACTGCTTCTGCCACAGACATTCTGTTTCTCCTATTTTTGAAAAATGTAGTATAATCACTACAATTATATTTATATTAGAAATTATGTTTTGAATTGGAAAACTGTTGTTTCCATTTTGGAATTAATCTTATCTTCTTCTTGTTCTAGGTTTATTTTTTAGTTCTTCTTTTGCTTTCTCTGCTTCTTCCCTCATCTTTTTTTCAAGTTGTTCTTTCTCATCATTCTTTTGCCACTTACACTTTTCTCTTTGAGATAATTGGGCATTGAACTTATGTCTTACTTCATCTGCATTATTTGTAAACTGTAACATGAATTTAATCGCAACATAACCATCGCCCTTGAACATAAGTTTACCATCTCTGTAAACTTTTCCAATTCCGTCATCTAATTCTATAGCACAGTTTTCGTGTTTAAACACCGTCATCTTTATGCAGTCCAATAAAATATTCTGCATCAACTAGAACTAATGGTTTATGATTGTTACGTTTAACAACTACCAACGGTTCATAGTCTTTGCTATTTTCGACTGCTTGAGAATATGATTCCCATATGTTTACTTTTTCTTGGTTTTTACATTCAACAGAGTAAGGGAACTTCTCTCTCGCAGCCCTCGCCATAATCAAGTCTTCTCCCCCAGCGCCCATAGACCTAGATTCTACATCTTCTGGGTGTACTTTGAGTTCTTCTATAAGTTGTTCACGAACCCATTGTTGTAATCGTCTACCTTTTGCTTTCGCACTTTGTGTCTTCAATTCTGAACCCACCTCGCATAATCTTTTTCACAAAGTTCACATTGACACTTTGGACAGATTAAATCCATCTGTTCTCCACAACATTGTTCATCTTTAAGTGGTCTATCACAATGAGAGTCGTTCTCACATAATTTACATTTCGTCATTCACAACACTCACACTCACAACCAGTACAAACATCATTTGGGCAGTTAGGACAATCTTCATTACAATGACAATCACAACTACATTTTCTGCATTTACAATTAGTCATAGTCTTCTCCAAATTCTTCGTCTATATAATCTTCATCATTATTTATTTCCCCACCACAGAATACACAATGGGTTGCTGAATAGTGACTTTCAGACATATCAAATCGAACTGTGAATTCAACATCACAGTCCGAACAATATAGAACTTTTCTAGACATTTAGATTTCACAACCCCCAGCAGCAGAACAAGCAAGTTCTTGCGAACCAATAGTCATATCAGATTTTTCATACTCACCTAACATTGACCAATCTACTATCTTGGGCATTTTATTTAAAATGTCTTTATACATCTTTTCATCACAATCTTGATATGGTGCTTGTTTATATGTATGGTCACTAAATGGTAAGAAACTTACACCAGACATATAATCAAAGTGTTCATAAACCCATGCACCGACTTCTAACCACTCATGTTCTTTGACGGTGATAGTAACACTTGGTTTGTGTTCGCACCATGACTTCTGATACGTTAACCAAAGTTCCAACTGCTCTATAGCGCTCATATCGGTTCTAAACACCGATTTAGCGTCAACTTTCATGGGAAATGAAAAGACTGAAGTATGACTTGGATTCATTACATCATCTTCAACTGGAAACCCAGCATCAACCATCATCTTTGTCAATGGGTCTTTTTTATCACCACGAACCGTTCTTATATAATATGGGTTGTGTCTTGCATGAATTCCAGAGGCTGCGTCAACAAGTTGCGATACAGTACCAGATGGTTTTACACAAGTAATTGCAGTTGCACGATTGATACCAAGTTTCTTTGCCCACTTCTTATTAGTTTCTACAGCGTGTTCTCTTAGTTTATTAAGTAATTCTTCAAGACCTTTTTCCTTACCGTTTGTAAGTGGACTATCCATAATTCCAGTAAGTGATACACCAAGAAGTCTTTCTTCACTACAATTCTTTTTCCACATTGCAGATACATATTTAAAGTTTGTCAATGTAGATTGGAACGTACCAAGAATTGTTGCAAGTTCTACTTTTTTCATTAAGGTTTCTTCTGTATCACCAACACGAATTACTGCCTCTGAAAGATTACAAAATTCTCTATCTCGTAAGATGATTTCAGAACAAGGATTCGTACCGAACTCATATCCATCTACAACTCTACGACCATTTCTAGATGCCATCTTATTTGCAGACTCACGATTGAAAATACCTCTTTCACCAGATTTAGAATCATAAAGAGATTTCCATTCGTCCATGAAGATACCAATGTCTGGTTTCTCAGAATAACAAGCAGAGTTATTTGCAAGTGCTCTCTGTCCATTCTGTTCCCACCATTGTCCTGCCTTTGCATGACGCATACGGTCATCAGACAAATTAGATAGACTAATCAATGCACTTCTACGAACACCACCAACAACAACAATCTCTGCAATCTTACAGACAATATCATGACACTCAAGTGATGTTAACTTTCTACCATGTGCATTTTTAAAAGTAGTAACACAGAAATTAAATAGACTTTCTAATGGGTCAGGCCCAGATGCACGACCACCGAAAGTTTTCAATGGAGCACCAGCAGGTCTAACTTTTGACATATCCCATTTTGGAATCTGTCCGATATACAACATACCAATTAATTCTTTAAATGCCTTTGCCCAACCTAACTTACTATCTGCAACTTGAATAACAGTATCAGACATATAAAATTCTTCTGCAATGTCTGGAAGTTTTGCAGTATACTGTCTTTCAACAGAAAAACCAACACCAGTACCATTCATCAATACATAAAGGATTTCATCAAAAGCAGCAACTCTATCTACTGCAACATAAGAACAGTTATAACCAGCGATATTCTCTTTCTTCAATGCATCACCAGCAGTCATAAGACAACGCATTGATGGCATCACTCTAGTTTCTAAAATTGCTTCTTCTAATTCATTCTTAGTTTTTGAGTCCAGTTTATAACCACACATTTCTTCTAAGTGCGACTCAAAAAAGTTAAAATATCTTCCTACAGTTTCACCCCAAGTTTCTCTACGACCTTCTTCAGGCAACCATCTAGAGTATCTTGATAAATGAATAAACTGCTGATATTGTGTTGGTAATGAGTTTGATAAGTTAGACATTTACTTTTCTCCAATTTGTAAACTTCAACAAGGCCATATTACCTTGGTAAGTATTATTTTGTATTATCGTTTCTATTTGTTCTTTCGTCTTTCCAGACATAACCATATCATTAATATCTTTCTCTTGAATATCATCAGGCCATAACACCATAGGATATCCATCTTCCAAAAGATTTTTCATACTCTTGAGAACGGCAGTATTTCTTCTGTCGTTATCTGGTATGATAACTGTATCTTTGGGTAACATCTTAAATTTATTAAAACCAAGGACGGCAACACAATTGTCCACGAATAGTGAATCAATTGGGCCTTCTACTGCGAATCTGGTTTTATCTGATTTAAGTCTGTCTTGACCAAAGATGAGTTGCGTGTCCTCATGGACTTTGCTTGTTTGATATCGTAATTTGAAATCATTATTGTCATAAGACCTTCCTTGACACGCAATAAACTTGTTACTTTCATCATGACAAGGTATGATTAACCTTGCACAATCATTATTAGTATCTAGTTTTTTAGGACACCATTCGTTAGACCACTTATTAAAGGACTCAGTATGGTATAAGAGATAGTGTTTATCAGAGGGTATTTTTCTCTTTTGCACATATTTCTTAGCATAATGATTATGGTCTAATGACGATATCTTTTTTAACAGTTTAGATTTTAAGGGTGAATTACCCTTTAGATGAGGTGGTGGTTTGAAATCAAACTTTTCACTTACCTCTTTGTCTTTACCATTATCTAAATACTTTTCTTTTATATAGTCATCATGTAACTGTGGGTCTAGGTGTTTTAAAAAATTATTTAAGTTTGCACCAATTCCACAGTTGTGACACTTATATATAAGATTCGATTCTTTACGAAAGACATAACCCCTCGCTTTTGTTCGATTTGTTTGAGAATCACCACAATAAGGACATCTAAAATTCCAGAGATAGTCACCTTTTCTCTTGAATTGTTGGAGTCGTGATGATGCTAATAATAGGTATTTTTGTTCTATATACATCATAATAGAACAGAGTATATATGATTGTTAGGGGATTGTCAAGTCCAAATAGGAAGTTTTGTGATAATAAATCCACAAACGATTGAACCACCGATAATGACCCAACGCCACTTCTCTAGGATACCAACTCTGTTATTCAGTTCTACACTAATCTTCTGTAATTCTGCTAACATCTTTGTTTCCATATCATTCATGCGTTGGGCCGTTTTGTCTGCGTTGTTGGATATTCTGGAATGAAGTTCTTGAATATTTTCTCTAAACTCAGTTTCTTGTCCATCTAGTGCTTCTTCTTGACGCATTAGTTTTTCCTCATGGACTGCCATAATGGTATGTAACGAACTAGAAACATCTGCAATCTTTTCAATAGCGGTATCAAGACGAGCATGAATACCTTTCATATCATCTACCTCTCTTTTTAATAATGCAATTTCTGTTTCTACTGACATTACTTACCTCGTTGGAAGGCCATCTTCAAATGACATAATGTTATTTCTATCATCAACTATTACTGTAAGTTTTTTACAACTTATAGATACACTACCTTGGTCTGATGGTTTAATTTGCATATTTCTTTCCATAGTCCTTTTAGTAGATAGACATTCTCTAAGACCATCACGAACTGTATATTCAATCAACTCTCCACCACTCATATACAACAAAAGTACAAATTCTACTACTTTCATTTTAGTGTTTTCCATTCTTTACTGCATCATAGTGATTATTCACTATTCTGTCTTTTAACTCATCAATTGATTTTTCTAACTTATTAATTCTTGTTTCATAAAATTTAAGAGTTAACGCTTGTTGTTGGTCATATGGTGCTTTACCCTCTTCAATATCTTTTGCAAGTTTTTCAAGTTCACCAGCGATATGTTCTATTAACATAAACTGTTCAGCATCTGCTGGTAACGCACCCATTTCACCTCTCGGCCATTTGATTCGGAATTCTGTATTCTTTTCCAAATCTGCACTCATAAGAGTTTGTTCAGTTTCAATGGAGTTTAGTCTTTCTATGATGCCAAAATAAGCCCAAGTAGCAACAGCAACTGCAACAATAATAGAAATCATATTTCTTATTGGCATTGCAACATTTGTGTCATCTGATAATTTAGTAGATTGTGGCATCACTTTCTCCATTACTATTTATGCGTTGTCAAAACTTTGACAAACGTAATAATTTGACGCATTTATTTGTCAGTAATTTGTGCGTTGACCTTTCTATGTTTATTCCATGCAACCCAACCACCAAGTCTTAATGCCCAGTAAGCAAGATAATTCAAGAAATAAAAACCATTGATTTCGATATTGATATCTCTAAATATCATATCCATCCATTTCTGTGATTTTACACCAATGGTTGTTCCATCTTTTTTTAATAATGTTTCATACTTATAACCGTAATCATGTACAAGACCACCAATAAGTAATACACCAACTGGTGATAAAAATTGTGCCAAAAACTTTGGAACACTCGCACCGTCAAACTTAAATCCTTTTGGAATAACTAAGTCTTGACCAGAAAATCTATAGTGGAAATCCTTAGTAACTTCCCAATGTCTTGTACCAAATACCCAGAGTTTTAATGCACCCCAGAACCCTTTACCCTTTGTAGGTATTCTGATTGGTTTCATGTGTGGATAGTCTTTGTATGTAAAACCTATAACATTAGGTTTTCTTTTATCAAACAAATTAATAATAAATCCTATAATTACTAAAATAATGAATATGGTCAT
>CEUF01066080.1_pt1 | contig 12905 bp, 1 predicted proteins | sample 531461 | NCBI WGS metagenome assembly CEUF01 (sample SAMEA2623350, study PRJEB7988) | marine metagenome | biome: marine biome (ENVO:00000447); feature: surface water layer (ENVO:00002042); material: "saline water (ENVO:00002010), including plankton (ENVO:xxxxxxxx)" | depth 5 m | reverse complement strand
AGGAAATAATTTATGTCACAAATTGACAAAAGAATACAAGTCAATACGATTATTCAAAATCAGTTACCTGAGTTTGTGGTATCTGATTTTCCTAATGCTACAGAGTTTTTAAAGCAATATTATATCTCTCAAGAGTTTCAAGGTGGAACAACTGACTTAATAAGTAATTTTGATCAATATTTAAAAGTAGATAATTTAGTTCCTGAAGTAATAGTTGGTGTCACTACAATTTTATCAGGAATATCAACTTCTGACACTACTATTACAGTTCCTAGCACTAAAGGTTTTCCATCTGAATATGGATTACTTAAGATAGATGATGAAATAATTTCTTATACTGGAATAACCTCTACAACATTCACAGGATGTATTCGTGGTTTTAGTGGTATTACAGGATATAACGTTGGTATTTCTTCTTCCCTACTTGATATTAATAGGGAAAGTTTAAAATTTGAAGATACATCAGCAGCATCACATGTAACAGGTTCATCTTTAACAAATCTATCTGTATTATTTCTTCAAGAGTTCTTTAGAAAGTTTAAGAAAACTTTTTTGCCTGGTTTAGAAAACAATGATTTTGCAGATGATTTAGATGCAGGTAATTTTGCAAAGTTTGCTCGTTCATTTTATCAATCAAAAGGTATTGAAGAATCCGTAAGGATATTATTTAAAGTATTATATGGTGTTGAAGCAAGGGTTCTCGACTTAGAAGGAAATCTTATAAAACCGTCTGATGCCGAATTTATAAGGAGAGAAGTAGTTGTAGCGGACTTAATTACACCAAACGGAGAACCACAGAACTTAACTGGACAAACTATATTTAAATCAACTGACACTTCTACAAACGCTTCTGTTTCTGAAGTTGAAATTATAAAAAGAGATGGAAAAAACTATTTTAAAATCGCTTTATTTGTTGGATTTAGTGACCGTGATCTAATTGAAGGTGTATTTACTGTACCAGGCAATACCAAAGTTTTAGATGCAGTTCCCACTGATGCCACAATAATTAATGTTGATTCTACAGTTGGTTTTGGTACTACTGGAACTATTATTAGTGGTCAAAATTCTGCTATAAATTATACTTCAAAATCAATTAATCAATTTTTTGGATGTAGTGGGATTGGAGTAGGTATAGGCACTGCAGATGACATTAGAGCAAATGAAACAATTTTTGGTTATGAAAATGGTGATTTATCAAAAAGAATTGATTTAAGGATTACTGGTGTATTATCTGAGTTAGTTCCAATTACTGATATCAGTCTTATTAATGAGGGAGAGAATTTCTTTGTTAAAAATATTGGTGAGAAGATTGAAAATGATAATGAAAATTACAAACAAATATTTGCTAATTCTTGGATTTATAATACTAGTTCTAGATTTCAAGTTGACATACCAGTTGGAGGATCAACTTTTACACTAAGGACTCCTATTGATAAATCTTCACTTAAGATAGGAGATAGATTTGATATATTAAAAAGAAACGAACAAGTTATTGCAGGTAGTGGTACTGTAGCTAGTATTAACGTTGGACTGAATCAGATTACAGTATCTAATATTGCTGGATTTGCACAAGACGTAAATCAATTATATGATATTCGTAGAAAAGTTGAAAAGGTTACTAGTTCAGGAGTTAACATTTCCAAAGGAAACGATGCCATAATCGCTGACACTTTAAGTGTATATACTGATAATAATGAGGATGGTTACGTTGCATCTAACTCTTTACCAAGTTATGATATTACTACTAATATAATCGAAGAGACTCTTACAGGAGGAACTGCTGCAGGTTTAGATGGATTTAATCCATTAAATGATAGGTATAGTTTTATTAATTTTAATATTAGTAGAAATTTAAAATTCATTCAGGGTGATGCTGTTACTTACTTACCAGAAGGTGATGGACTTGTTGGATTAGATACTGGAAGAACATACTTTGTAGATCCTGTACTACCTGAACCAGGACAAGACATTACAAAAATAAGAATATTTAATTCTTTAGCACAAATTGGTTCTGCAAGCACAGTTCAGGTTGGACCAACAACTTCTACTACTGATGTACATAGATTTGTATTAGAGAAGCATAAAAGTAGAACATTAGATGCAGATAAGATATTAAGAAAAATACCTTTATCTCAAAACCTATTTGTAAGTTCAAATCAGGATGTGCCTACAAATGATATTGGTATATTAATTAATGGTGTACAAGTACGTTCACCTATTTCGGATAATCAAATTTATTTTGGTCCTCTTGAATCTATTGATTTATTAAATTCTGGAAGTGGATATGATGTTCTTAATCCACCAATAGTGGGTATTGAGACAAGTAGTGGTATTGGTGCAGCAGTTGAACCAATAATTCAAGGTACAGTCAAAGAAGTTTTTGTTGATCCACAAGAATTTGATATTGATGCAATTCAAAGTATCTCATTAACTGGTGGTAACGGTAGTGGGTGTGTACTACAACCAATATTAGGAACTAGAAATAGAGAACTATTCTTTGATAGTAGAGATGTATTCTTTAATGGTGGTGTTGACATAGTAAATGAAACTATAACCTTTAAAACTGCTCATAATTTAGATGATGGACAACTTGTTTACTATGGATCAAATGGTAATGACCCAATTGGTATCGGAACTGCTTATGATTTATTAAATCAAGTCTCAGGTACATTATCTGATGGTTCACCATACTTTGTTAGATCTGTTAATTCATCTACAGTTAGAATATTCAATACTCGAAATGACGCATTATTTGGAACTGCTGGTATAAACACTGTTGGTTTATCAACAGATACATCAGCGAGTGGTATTCATAAATTTAGAACAGAAAGTAAAAATACATTAGTAGCAGTTAAGGTATTAGAGGAAGGTTCGGGATATACACATCGTAAATTAAGAGTTAAACCTGCAGGTATATCAACATCATTAAACGTTGTTACATTTAAGAATCATGGTTTTGAAAGTGGTGAGATTGTTGAATATTCTGCAGAAACAACATCAATACAAGGTTTAACTACAACTTCTTCATACTTTATTAAAAAATTAACTAATGATACATTTCAACTAGCTGATGCTGGTATAGGAGGAACCTCTACAGTAGATTATAACAGAGGAAAATATGTTAATTTCACTTCATCAGGTGAAGGATTCCAGATATTTAATTATCCTCAGATAAAAGTAAATGTTGATGTATCTTATGGTTCAACAATTACAGGTGATATAACAATTACTCCAGTTGTTACAGGTGAACTGATAGGTGGTTATCTATATGAAGAGGGAACAAATTATGGTTCAACCACACTTGACAAGGAAGTCGTACCTAAAGTTTCTATTGAAAATGGAAAATTCGCTGAGTTTAAACCAATTATTGTAAATGGTAGAATTACTGATGTTGCAGTTGTTAATAGAGGAAGAGAATACAATTCAAGTCCAGAGATTAGAGTAATATCAACAGGTTCAGGAGCTGGTGCTGTTGTTCGTCCAGTTATAGAGAATGGACAAGTAATTGATGCTATAGTAACAAACACTGGTATTGGATATAGTAGTGTTTCTACAGAAGTTAGAGCGTTTTCAAGAGGTGCTAATGGAAGTTATATTGCAAGAGTAAGAAGTTTAACTTTAAATAACACTCATAGATTTGGTGATTCTTTCCTATCTGAAAAAGAAAATTCTTTAAAATTAAGTATTTTAGGTTATTCTCAGGAGATAGCAAATAATTTTGAAAATACATTCAGTGTAAATTCTAACGGTGAATTCAATCAGATTACTGGTCACTCTCCAATTGTAGGATGGGCATATGATGGTAATCCAATATATGGACCTTTTGGATACTCAGATCCTGCTAATATAAACTCTGATTTAAAAATAATAACACCATCTTATATTACTGATATTAACAGAGTAAAAAATCGTCCATCAGGTTATGCTGCAGGATTTTTCGTAGAGGATCACGTATATAATGGAACAGGTGATTTAGATATTCATAATGGAAGATTTGGTAAAACACCAGAATTTCCTAATGGTGTCTACGCATATTTCTCAACTGTTGGTTTAGGAACAGGTACAAACAAATTAGAAGGAGTATATCCATATTTTATTGGTAATACATATCGCTCACCATTTATTGTAGAGAATCAGATATTAAATCAGGAATTTGATTTTAACAATTCAGGTCTGAGAAGAAATACGTTACCATATAACGTAGATGAAAAATTCGCTGGTAATGATTTTGTTACTGAATCTTATGAACAGATAAGACAAATCTCAAAAATAGAAGCAGTAACAGAGGGTGGAGTAGATGCGATTACAATATTAAATGGTGGTGATGGATATAAAGTTGGTGATCTAACAGAATTTGATGATACAGGCACTAATGGTTCAGGTTTCCGTGCTGAAGTTGATGAGATAGTTGGTCTTGGAATATCTAGTATTAATACTACACTTACAAGTTTTGAAAATGCAGTATTTGAATGGAAGAGTGGAACCGAAGTTGTAGCAAATTATTTACCATTTTTAGAATTAAATAATCAAGATGCAGTTTCTATATCAGGGTTAAGTAGTTCAATTGTAAATTTAACTAACTCGTTTAATATAGGAATTAAAACTGATAGAATAGGTCTTGCAAAGAGTATGACTATTGGTGCTGCTAATGGTTTGATACAAGACATTTATGTTACAAGAATACCAAATTCAGTCGCTATTGGTGGTTCACTAAGAGTTGGTTCAGGTAATGTCAGTAATGCTAATGACATTGAAACTTTACAGGTATTAAATTTATACCCACTTAGAAAAGTAATCAGAGTTTTAAGACACGTTGGTATTGCACATACTCTTGGTTCAAATATTGATGTTTTAAATAATCAAATTAGTATTCCAGTACAAACAAAGAAATTTGAATCAGAGGTAAATGATGTAATATACTTCAACTCTGCCCAATCTGTCGGTGTTGGAACAACACCTGGTGGAGCAACAAGTGTTGATAGAGTGGTTGGAGAGATAATAGAGAGAACATCTATACCTACTAGAACGATTCATATCCCAAATCATCCATTTAAGACAGGACAAAAACTCACTCTGAATAAAAGAGCAGGTGCAAATCGTTTTGATGTGGGTAGTACACCTTTAGTTACTGAATTTAAACTTCCATTTATAGGTTCAAATTCTACTGAAGTATTTGTTATTGATAAGGGAGAAAATAATATTGGTTTAGTTACCACAAGAGTTGGTATTGGTAGTACAAGTGAGGGATTATTTTTCTACAGTAAAGGAACAATTACAGGTATATCTTCAGGATTATACAATTTACAAACAACAAAAGAACAAGTTACTGGTGATGTTGATAAAATTATCACAACTGTATCAACAAATGTGGCAGCTGCAAACACCACAACTCACAATTTAGTTGAAGGAGACACAATTAAACTTAATGTTGTACCTAATCTAAATGTTGGTCTTGGAAATACAACACCCATATCTGTAAATTATAACGAAGCATTTGAAAAGTTAATTATAAATCCAATTTTATTTAATGCTGCAGATGTTGAAACAAACCAAATAGACTTAGTTGATCACGGATTTGAGACTGGTGATAAAGTATTCTATGATGGTGGAGCAACAGGATTGAGCACAGGCACATATTTTGTCAACAAAGTAAGTAGTAGAAGATTCCAACTCTCTGAGACTATTGAAGATAATAGAGCAAACCCAGTTAGAACCGTAAACATTACTGCAAATACTGGTGGTAGCAACCAATCAATCGGATTGATAAATCCAAGAATTGATGTTGTTAAAAATTCAAAATTAAATTTCGGATTGACAAGTAGCACATTATTGAATTTTGACTTTAAATTATTCTATGATAGACAACTTACAAATGAATATTTGAGTTCACAAGATTCAAGTGCGTTTAACGTTGGAGTCGGTGGAACAATTGGAATAGGAACAAATAACACAGACCCAATAGGTGCTGGACTCACAGTTCAATATTCATCATCTTCACCAGGTAGATTATATTATGGATTGACAAAAGGTGGATTTATAAGCACTGCTGATACTGAGGTTTCTAATTACTCTGAAATAAGATTTATTGATAGCAAGTATAATGGTGAATATAAGATATCTAATGTTACACCAGATACTTTTGATATTTCACCAAAAATACCTGAGTTCTTAAGTTATAGTTCTAATGATTGTGAAAAGTTAGAATATTCTACAAGGTCAACTGCGGTTCACGGTGCTATTAAAAATTTAAATATTATATCACCAGGATTCAATTATAAAAAATTACCTCAATTTAAATCGGTTAAGAGCACAAATGGAACTGATGCTAACATAATTGCATCATCTAGAAATATTGGTAGAATCAAAAAAATAAGAATCGTAGATATCGGATATGAATATTCCTCAGATAAAACCTTAAGTCCAGAAGCATTCATATCACCTGTTGTAAATATTGATAATCTTGATATAATTGATTCAGTTAATATTGTAAGTGGTGGTGCTGATTATATGAGCACACCTAATTTGATAGTATTCAATCCTGTTACTAATACAGTTGTAGATACACTCTCATTACAGGCATTTACACCTAATCAAACAATATCAAAGGTAGATGTATTATCACCAGTTACTGGATTAGATTCAGTTGTCCATAAGATTATCTCAATTAATAACTCTAATGGTGTTGGAATTAATTCACTTCAAATCAGTAATTCGGGAGTTGTAACTTGTTTCCTTGAAACTCCAATTAATGGATTTGATGATCAACCATTTGCAGTTGGGGATCAAGTATATGTTGAAGGTATACAAAGAGTTGGAGAAGCAGGAATAGGTGCTACACAGGGTGGAATATCAACTAACACGAGTGTTGAAGGAACTGGATATAATTCAGATAATTACAACTATCAGTTCTTTAACGTAGATGACTATATTGTTGGAACACAATGTATTTTAAAGTTTAGCACAGCAGGTGTTACAACTAATCCTGGTATTGCTAAAACTTTCCAATCTGGTTATGCTACATTAATTAATAAGAAAAAATATCCCGTCATTGAACCAATTCAATCTAGAGGTGTTTTTGAACTGAAGGAGACTTTAATTGTTGATAGTGTAATAACAGATTTAAAAGTTATTGAAGTCAGAAATGATTACATTAAAATTGATGGTAAATTCAAACTTAAAAAAGGTGATAGAATAAAAGGTGAACTTAGCAATGTATCTGCTGAAATAACAAGCATCATTGATAATCAGGCTAAATTTACTACTGATTTTTCAAATAGACAGGATTATGGATGGTTAGATGATATCGGTAAACTAAATGAAGACTATCAAGTTATACCAGATAATGATTACTACCAAAACTTGTCCTACACAGTTAAGAGTTCAGTTGAATGGGAAAAATTTGTAAATCCAGTTAATCGTTTAGTTCATCCATCAGGACTTAAGAATTTTGCTGATACTGCAATCACATCTAATCTCCAAGTTGGAATTGGAAGTGTTCGTGAATCAAATCAGACTGTTGTTTTAGATGTTGGTAATGTATTAGAACTTAATGATAAACAAAGAGTTGATGCAATTAATAATTTTGATTTTGCAAGAGATTTTGACACTAGAGTTAATGGTTCTAAGTTTTTAACACTTCAAAACAGAACTCTTACTGATTTTACAAGATGTAAAACTAATAGAGTTTTACTACACGATGATATAAGTGAAAACTTCTCAAGTGAAGGATTTGAAAGCACCAATACAATTATTGAACCACTCATTGAAGATTTTGGAAACTATCTTGTACAAATAGTTGATCCTGATAATTTTGATACTCAATTTACAGAATTAGTTACTTTAACAACTGAAAGTAATGCATTTATACTAGAAAAATCCACTGACTTCACAACAGTAAAATTAGGTGATTTTGATACTGAAATATTAGCGACTGGAACTAAAAATTTATTATTTACACCCACAGAGAAATTTACTAAAGACCACGATATTAAAGTTCTTAAAATTGATTTTAATACGGACTTAACAGGAATTGGTACAAATGGAATAGGAAGTGTTGATTTAACTGGAGTAAATGCAGGTATTGGAAGCACATCAGTTGGATTTACGACTACTACATTTGCACAGTTCCCTAAAACTGATTTCAATTCATTATATGCAACTATCTTTGTTCAGGACAGTGTAACTAAAGAAATTAATTATAATGAAGTCATTGTTGATTTTGATGGTGTTGATACAACAATTGCTGAGACATATATTGATACTAAAACTGAATTAAGTAATAGTGTGGTTGGAGTAATCACTGCAAGATTTGAAAATGATTTTATAAAATTACAATGTGAAAATGATAGAGTTAATACACTTGACCTTAGAGCAAACATTGTAGGACTCGGAACAACAACCACAGGAATTGGAACTTATAGATTCTCAGTAGCTGGTCAACCAGAGGGTGCAGAGAGAAGTGCTAGATTAGAATCTGGATATGTTACTGGAACTGCAAGTACAATTACATACGCTACTCTTAACAAATTAGTTGACAGCACTGTTAAGTCGTTAGTTAGAGTTTCTTGTGGTGAAACTTCAGCAGTACATCAAGTCATATCAGTTCGTGATGTAGACGATATTCTGACAGTTCAATATCCATTCGTATCTGCAGGGTCAACCACTGGTATCGGTACATTTGGTGGTGAAATAAGTGGTGATGATATTAATTTAAGATTCTACCCTGATGCAGAGTTTGATTCTTTAATTGAAGTTCAATCATACAATCAGATATTATATACAGTAAGTGACTTTGACAACACTCCACCAGATTTAACTTATGGCACAGTTAATCAGCAAATATTGTTGACAACCTATGATGGTGCTGCTGGTCTAAGAGCTAACAAAAAAGACTTTGTATTAAAACATAAAGAGGTTCCAATTTATGCTAAGACATTTAATCCAGTTGGAACAATCAGCACTACGACAAGTACAATAAACATTAATAGTCATTTCTTTAATGATAATGAAGAACTAACATATACTCCAGATTCAACATTTATCGGAGTTGCAGGAACAGCAATTTCCATAGGTTCTACAGCAAATGTCGCTGGTGTAGTAACCACTTTATTACCAAGCACTGTCTATGCAAAAGTTATTGATGAAAATCAATTCCAATTATTTACAAGACCTGAGTATGTTTCATCTGGCAATCCAGTAACATTTACAGGAATTGGTGGTGGTAATGCACATAAGTTGTCTATGAGAAAACAACTTACTAAAACTATTATTGGTTTGGATGGTGTTGTTCAGCAACCTATTTCTTTCACTTCAATAACACATAACTTAGGAATTTTTGATGGATTTACACATAATAATGGTATTGGTATTGGATTATCTCAATTTGTATTAAGTGGAATTGGATCTGTTGCACCAAGAGATTTTCTAAAAATTGATGATGAGTATGTTAAAGTTACTGAAGTTGGATTCTCAAGCACACCCACAGGAGTTATAAACGATTCGACTGACGTATCACTTGGAATTGCAACTCTACCAGTCGTTAAAGTTGATAGAGGTCAGTTGGGTATCGCAGCAACTTCACACGCAGTAAACGCAACTGCAAGAGTACATAGAGGAGCATTTAATATAGTTGATAGTACAGTATTTTTCTCAGATCCACCAAAAGGTAATAATAGATCAAGAAGAGATGAAACTAACTTACCTTTTGTAAGAGCAAACTTTAGTGGTAGAACATTCTTAAGAAGTGATTATACAACTAATATGTTGTTTGATGATATATCAGATAACTTTACTGGGATTGGTAAAACATATTCATTAACTGTAGGTGGTGCTAATACTTCTTCAGGTATTGGCGTAGGAAATGGAGTTCTGTTCATCAATGGCGTATTCCAAACTCCTAAAACTGTCAACAATACTGGAAGTAACTATGAATTTATTTCAGACACGACTGCTGGTATATCAACTGTACAGTTTAGTGGTATCACATCTACAAATGGTGATTTCATCGTATCAGAATTTGATATAAATCAAAACCAAGTTCCTAGAGGTGGACTAATAGTTTCACTAGGTTCAACACCAGGTACAGGATATGCACCATTACAAGGAGCAAAGGTTAAAGCATTTAAAGATGCAAACGGTGGAATAACAAGTGTTGTTGGTATAGCAACATCTTCTGGTTTCAATCTTGGTATTCAAACCGCAGCTTACGATAACATTACTGGTATTATTACAGTTACAACAGATAAGGTTCATGGATTTGCACTTGAGAGACCTAATACAGTCAAATTAAAGAATCTAGAATTTAGTTGTGTTGGATATAGTGGAGTTACCACTACAATATTCCAAGATCACGAAAGACCCTTATTCTTGGTAGGTATTGTATCTGATAGAACATTTGAAGTTCAAGCAGGACCAAGCACAATATATCACACATATGTTGGTGGTGGACAAGCATTTGAATTCTTTGAGGATCTTACATTTGGTTCAGGATACCGTGGTGGTTCTGTTGCAATTGGTGTTACAGACCAATCATATGAACACAGATTTGTAAGTGCTGGTATTAATTCGATTCGTAAGGGTAATTTTGCTGCAACAGGTGCTAATGCATTTACTGCAACTAACGCAGTATATACATCATTCTCAGGTAAACTTGTATTAACAATTCCTAATCATGGTTTATCTACAAGCGATACAGTTGGTATTGATACTGGTGGATTAGTATTTAAGTGTTCAAAAGATAACTTCTTCTCTGATCATCCATATCCTCGTGCAGTATCTAAGACAAGTTTCCCTAATTCAGATCCTATCGCTGGTATTCAAACTGCAATCGTAGCAACTACAAACAACACAATTACTTTAAATGTAGGTGCTGGTGGTGGCGGTGGAACAGGTGCGGAAGTATCTGCAATAGTCGGTGCTGGTGGTACATTAGCATTTACAATTACATCAGCTGGTTCTGGATATGTAAATCCTGAAATTATTATACCTGAACCAAATTATGATAATCTACCAGTTATTGGTATATCAAGAGTTGGATTAGGTGCAACTACAGACACAGGTTCAAACTTGTTAGTTGATGTAAAAGTTAGTGCAGCGAAAACAACTGTAGGTATTGGATCTACGACCTTTGAAATATCTGAATTTTCAATTGCAAGACCTGGTCATTCATTTAAAGTTGGCGACAAATTTAAACCTGTTGGATTAGTTACAGCAGCACATTTATCTGAACCAATACAGGAATTTGAATTAGAGGTTACTCAAATATTCCAAGATAAATTCTCATCTTGGCAGTTCGGTGAGATAGACTTTATAGATTCAATAGGTAACTTACAAGATGGTTCAAGAACAAGATTCCCATTATTCTTTAATGGACAACTATTAAGTTTTGAAAAAGACCTTAATAATGCTCGTTCACAATTAATAGATTTGAATGCGGTTCTTCTAATATTCATAAATGGTGTTTTACAAGAACCTGGCTCTTCATATACATTTGAAGGTGGTACTACTTTTGAATTTGAAGAAGCACCAAGAGCAGAAGCAAAGGTTGACATATTCTTCTACAAGGGACAGGACGGAGTTGATGTAGATACTGCAGATATTCAACAAACAGTTAAAATTGGTGATGAGGTTAGATTATTCAAGCATCCTGTTGGATTCTCTACTTCACAAGAGGCAGAAAGAACAATTAAAGAATTATTAGGTGCTAAACTTGTTGAGACTGACATTTATACTGGTGCAGGTATTGATTCAAAAAATAATAAACCAATTAGATGGACTAAACAAAAAGTTGATATTATCTTAGGTGGTAAGAAAATTGATAAATCAAGAGAAATACTTGAACCACAAATTTACCCAACTTCAAAAATTATAGGTGACTTTACATCGACATCTGGAGAAGGTAGCACTAACGGAATATTTGTAGATGATGCAGAAGTATTCTTCTATGAAAAAGGTGATCATCTAAGTGCAAGTAATCCAGACGAAACTGATGGAGACTATAATTTATCTTATAGCACTGTTGATGCTCTTGTGACTTCAGGTGAAATAAATGTTGGTGCATCTGCAACAGCGATTGTATCCTCTGCAGGGACTATCACATCTCTTGATATAACAAACGCAGGTGGTGGATATGCGACTGCTACTATTAAAATTAGTGCTCCATCTGTTATCGGAGTTGGAATCGGTAGTACAGCAACAGCAACAGCAACTATTACTAATGGCAAAGTTACTTCAACATCAATTGTGAATCCTGGTTTAGGATATTCTAATTTAACACCACCACAAGTAATTATTGATTTACCACCATTTAAGACAGAGAAGATTACATCAATAGATAATGTTGAGGGATTTACTGGTATTATTACTGGAATTAAAGAAGTTACTAATAGTGGACAGTCAGCACTCAAATTCTTCTTTAGAGCAGATAAAGCAGCTAATTCATTATTAGTTGGTTATCCAGTGTTTATCAAGGATACAACAGTTGGAACTGGAATTACGTCTGTTGATACACATAATTCATCAATAGTAAGTATAGGGTCAACTTTCTTAGATAATATCTACAAAGTTCACGCAGTAACATCTACAGGTGAAAATGGTGAGATTACTTGTAATATTCAAAACGGTCAAACCACTGGTGTAGGAGCAGGATTAACAGGAAACTTCAATAATAGTAATCCTGGCATCGCTACTCATTTAGGTCGAATCAGTTGGGGTAGGTTATATAATGCATCAAGAAATAGTAGTCCTATTTCGATTGGTGTAACAGGATTGACAGTTAATACTGGATTAACAACGTTCCCAACCATACAAAGAAAGAACTACACTGTAGCGTCTCTGAGGGGTCTAAGATCATCAGGTGCAATCAGAGTGTTTGGACTTTGATTAAATTACCACTATAAATAAAAGGA
>CEUF01127399.1_pt1 | contig 12911 bp, 11 predicted proteins | sample 531461 | NCBI WGS metagenome assembly CEUF01 (sample SAMEA2623350, study PRJEB7988) | marine metagenome | biome: marine biome (ENVO:00000447); feature: surface water layer (ENVO:00002042); material: "saline water (ENVO:00002010), including plankton (ENVO:xxxxxxxx)" | depth 5 m | reverse complement strand
CACGAGAACGGTAAGTGTGACCGCGATCAAATGGGGAGCCACAACATCTCCTGAGTTCTCCCTGTCCCAACCAGCAAGCACACCAAGACAACTGAACTCCGGACAATCTATGGGGATCAAAGTCCGCTACACCCCCAAAGATCTGGGACAAGACAGAGGTGTCTTGCAAATCGAAAATGATGTCCCCGGCCAAACACCTATCAACGTGATCACCGCCGGCCAAGGCATCTCAACGAGCGAGCAAACAGACACCTTCACACAAGAAAAACAACCCAAAATCGACATCTTGTTTGTGATCGATGACTCCAACTCGATGAAAGACAACCAAAACAACCTGTCGCAAAACCTCGGCTCCTTCATGAAGTGGGCCAACCAACTCAACGCCGACTACCACATCGCCGTCACCACAACAGACGCAGACTGTGGCACCAAGTACAAATACGACCCCGCCAAGAAAATTTGCGACAGACCTTCAAGACCTGACATCCCAAACACAGGCTGTTTTCGTGGTAGCCAAAAGGTCATCACGCCGCAAACCCCCAATGGCTTGACGCTCTTCTCCAACAACGTCAAAGTCGGTCTCAACGGTTCCGGTAACGAGCAAGGTATCGAAGCCTCCTACAAAGCACTGCAACCTGATCGCCTCAACGATTGTAACCAGGGATTCTTGCGCAACGATGCGTCTCTGTCGATCGTCTACGTTTCCGATGAATCAGACAGCTCACCGAACTCCATCGCCTTCTACGTCAAGTTCTTCTTGGGTCTCAAGAAAAACAACAACGCGCTCGTTCGGGCTTCTGCTGTTGTTGGTCCTCCTGGAAACGGCTGCGCAAATGGCTCTCAACAGGCCAAAGCCGCGCCGAGATACTGGGACATCGCGACACAAATGCAAGGCGTCACGGCTTCTATCTGCTCGACCAATTGGTCCAACACATTAAGCCAACTCGGTGCCGTCACCTTCGGCCGCAAACGCTCATTCGCTCTGTCACAAGCGGCAGACCCCAACAGCATCGTGGTCAAAATCAACGGTCAAACCGTCACACAAGGCTGGTCCTATGACACCAGCTCCAACAGCATCGTCTTTGAAACAGGCTCCATCCCCGCTGCTGGCGCGCAAATCGTCGTCACCTACAAGACACAGTGCATCGCCCCCTGATCCTTCAATCCACGCCACCTCCCTTCCCACCAAAGACTTGATCTATCCCAAGCGTAGACATATGTTCCATATGTTCATCATTTATTGATCATTTGAAGCATATACAAGACAAGGAGCCACCCTTGACAACCCTACGCCTGGTATTAGGGGATCAACTTCACATCGGACATTCATGGTTTTCAGAAGCACAAGAGGACGTCCTCTATGTGATGATGGAGATCCGCTCAGAGACGGATTACGCCCATCACCACATTCAAAAAATAGTGGCGTTTTTTGCTGCGATGAGAGCGTTCTCCAAAGCCCTGAAAGAACAAGGACACAATGTCCACTACATCGAACTCGATGCACCTGAGAACCAACAAACCATCACGGGAAACATCAACACGCTCATCAAAGAACACGCAGCCACGCGATTCGAATATATGCTCCCAGACGAGTACAGAGTCGATCAGGAACTCAAGACACTCTGCCAACACATCGACATCGACTCATCAGCCGTAGAAAGCGAGCACTTTTTGACCACGCGCAACGAGTTAAAAGACTTCTTCAAGGGGAAAAAGACCTACTTGATGGAATCCTTCTATCGGAATATGCGCAAAACATACGACATCTTGATGGAGGGAGACAAGCCTGTCACAGGTCGCTGGAATTACGACGCAGAGAATCGTAAAAAGCTCAAGCAAAAGGACAACATCGTCTCACCAAAGCTGTTCTCCAAGGACGTCAGTGAGCTTGTCGACTTGATCGAGGCAGAGGGAATCAAAACCATCGGGAGGATCAACAGAGTGGCCTTCATCTGGCCGACGACGAGAGAAGAATCCTTGGAGCTACTGGACTTCTTTGTGGAGCAGTGTTTGCCGTCCTTTGGTCGGTTCCAGGACGCGATGACAGATCGTGGTTGGTCCTTGTATCACTCGCGGCTGTCCTTCTCGATCAACGTCAAACTCCTCCACCCCCTCGAAGTCGTAGAGCGTGTCGTCGAATCATGGCAAGGAGGTCGAGAGGATGTAGACCTCGCACAGGTCGAAGGTTTTGTCAGACAAATCATCGGATGGCGAGAGTATATGCGTGGAGTGTACTGGGCTCATATGCCGTCGTATGCAAAGATGAACACGCTCTCTCATACGACTCCCCTGCCCTCGTTCTATTGGGACGCAAACACAAAGATGGCGTGCATGAAACAAGCCATTCATCAGTCCTTGGAGCACGCATATGCGCATCATATCCAAAGATTGATGGTTACGGGGAACTTTGCGTTGCTGCTCGGTTGTGATCCTGACGAAGTCGACGCGTGGTATCTCGGTATCTACATCGACGCACTCGAATGGGTTGAGATCACAAACACACGTGGGATGAGTCAATTCGCGGATGGCGGCATTGTAGGGACAAAACCCTACGTCTCCAGCGCAAATTACATCAACAAGATGAGCGATCATTGCAAGGGCTGTCAGTACGATCACAAAGCACGACATGGAGCCAAATCTTGCCCATTCAACGCCTTGTACTGGGAGTTTTTTATCAGGCACCGAGAGGCGTTTGCACACAACCCACGTATCGGCATGGCTTACAGACATATCGATAAAATGAGCGATGATGAACAACAAGCGATCGTCGAGCGTGCCGCATACATCAGGGAACACAGAGACACACTATGACCCACAAGAAGAAACACCTGCCATCCAAAGTCTGCGAGGCCTGTGGCCGCCCATTCAATTGGCGCAAAAAGTGGGCACGCTGCTGGGAGCAAGTCAAGTATTGTAGCCAACGTTGCAAGAGACACCGACAAAAAGAAGCCGTCCCTCCATCACAGTGATCCTTTCCGCTCCTTCTGTGCAACTTTTCCATCGAAAGAGTGTTCCAATGTCCACGTACAGGGGATATACTTCCTCATGTCTGCGAACACTTTCCTCGAAGGGAGCGAAAATACTTTATGCGCATCATCTACACCCGAATCTTTTTACTGTTCACGCTGATGACAGCATTCACATGGGGGTGTGATTGCTCCGGAACCACTCCCGTCGAATGCGATACATATACATACACCTGGAAAGTCGTAAGCTCAGGCGTACAGACAGACTTACACGCAGTCTCACGTGCTGGTGACAAATATATGTGGGCAGTGGGCGCTGGTGGCGTCGTGCTCCACACCAAGGACAATGGTAAAACCTGGGCGACACAAACGTCAGGTGTGCAAGACGATCTCTTCGGGGTGACATTCATCAGTGAGAAGAAAGGCTGGGCTGTTGGCGCAAAGGGTACCATCATCCGCACAGAAGACGGTGGAGCTTCCTGGACAAAGCTCACAGCCCCGGTCACATCAACACTTCGAAGCGTTCAATTTCTCAACGATCAAGATGGCTATACAACAGGCGATGAGTACACCTTCCTGCGTACGAAAAATGCCGGCCAAATCTGGAGCTCAACGGTCCACCGAAGTGACCTTGAGTTCTCTGCCCTCGCCTTCTACGACACCTTGATCGGGTACGTCGTAGGCACATCAGGGATCATCTTCTTCACCATCGATGGCGGCGTGACGCTGACCTCCGTTCCAACAGGGACAGCGAAGCGGTTTCTATCGGTCCATGTTGTCGATCAAAGTGAAGCCTGGTGTGGAGGGGAAGACGGAAACTTAAAGGTCACCTATGACAGCGGTAACAGCTGGGAATCACGCTCATCGACAGTCAGAGCCGACATCAACGGCATCGGCTTCATCGACTTGAATAGAGGCTGGTTTGTCGGCTCAGCAGGCGTGATCTACGGTACAAAAGATCGCGGCAACGTCTGGAGCAATGAAGCCCCTTCGACTTTGCCTGACTTGAGCGCGATCGCCGTCTCAAAGACAGGCGGCGCTGTCGTAGGAAAAGGTGGAACAATCCTCCACCTCGACGCCCAATGTGCAAAGTGAACCTAACACACACAGAACGCGTTGTGATTGGTGAAAGGTCGATAAAACGCACACTTCTCACTTACAGGCAGATACCATGCGAATTGTAGCCATCAGTGATACTCATACCAAACACAACCAGTTTGACATCCCCGACGGAGACGTCTTGATCCACGCGGGAGACTTTACCTCGCGCGGAAAGCAGAAAGAGATCAGAAGATTCAACAACTTTTTGGGGACACTCCCCCATAAACACAAAGTTGTCATTGCCGGTAATCACGACTTCGCCCTCGAAAACGAACCCGAGCTCGCAGAACCTATGCTGACGAATTGCACGTACCTGCGAGATAGTTCCATCGTAATCGAAGGCGTCAAGATCTACGGTAGTCCTTGGCAGCCGGAGTTTTTCAACTGGGCGTTCAACCTCCCAAGAGGTGAACCGCTCAAAGAGAAGTGGGAGCAAATCCCCGATGATACAGATATCCTGATCACACATGGCCCCCCATATGGCATCCTCGACAAGACTGCAAGAGGCGAACACGTCGGTTGTGAAGAGTTAATCAAGATCGTCCTCAAAAAGAAACCAGCCTATCATATCTTCGGACACATTCACGAAGCCGCCGGAGAGATCAAACAAGATGGGATCCACTTTATCAACGCCAGCCTCCTCAACCTCCAATACAAACCGGCTTTTGCACCAACGGTTTTCGACATCCAAACACAAACTGAAGTGATTTGATCGTAAAACAAGCACCGCACACGACAATTTACGTGGTATAGCCGTCCTTTGTACCCAAATCTTATCTACATGTAACAGGGAAAAGGTATCTCGCGCCAATATACACCCTCCACGCATGATGAACATACCTTCACGCACGAGCAAGATGTCTTCTCGTACCAAAACACCTTTATGATCGAATCATTACAAAGACCTCTCAGGTGCTTCATGTACCGACATGTCTGTCCAAACAATCAATATGCGCAGACGAAATGATGACGTTGACAAAAAACCCTTTCTTTTCAGCCACACACGAAGTCTTCCTTGCCACACAACAAGTCACTTGACCCATCCAACATGCGATATCGACAACACGACAGGCAAAAATAGCCACACAACATGCGATTTTTACGACAAAACAATTGAAACCGATGGCTCTCCAACCGACACCTACTCATCTACTTTTTTGTCGGACGGCCTGATTGCCCGTGAAATGTGTCATGAACTTTCGGATCATCTACGCATATGGTAGAACAGGCATCGTAGACATGCAGGTGGATGGAGATTGAATCATTATCTTCCCCTGTCCGTCGAAGAGTCAAAGCATAGCCCAAATGAGCTTCCTTCTGTCGCGATATTGGAAGAAGGAGCCTTGCGTTGAGTTGGAGAAGATATCATGCGATGGTACCGATTGGTAGGACTGATTTGTCTGATGACGTTATGCGTAGCCTTGCCAGAGGCAGACGCCCGAAAACGACGAAGAAAGCGAAAAGTTGTCAACAAACACCGCCACCAAATGCTCACCATCTTCAAAATCGCCCCCAAGCAACTGAGCATCTCAAAAGACGGCAAAGAGGTATGGGGCAGTGAGCTGTACGAATCACGTATCACGATCATCAACACAGAGAAACTCACCACCAAACGAGTAATCCGCCTGCGTGACAAAGGCACCCCCGTTGAAATCGTCCACACAAACAACGGAAAAGAAGCCTGGGTCTCCATCCTCAACAAGCGACGTGTCCACGTGTACGACGCAAAAACACACAAGCTCCTTCACAAGATCAGGACAGGACGCGAACCCAAAGGTATCGCGTTCAGCCCGGACGGTCGGTGGGCCATCGTCAGTAACTGGAAAGGTCGCTCCATCACGTTGATCGATAGAAAGACATACAAACGCGTCCGCGATGTACGTGTCAGTCCGGTCCCAAGGGGTGTCATCTTCACAAAAGACGGCAAAGAAGCCTGGGTCGCGAGCTTCGTCAGAAATTGCATCGACATCCTCTCTGTACCGGACTTCAAGATCATCAAGACGATCAAAGGACTGCCCCGAAATCCCCGTCACTTTGCCCAAACCAAAGACGGCAAGACGATGTATCTCACGACAAACGGCGGCGGCAAGCTCTTGATGTTCGACATCAAAAGCAGAAAACTCAAACTCAAACTCCGAACAGGACGAGGACAGCGGACCATCACATTGAGTCCCGATGAGCGCTTTGCCTACGTGGCCAACTACTACTCCAAAAATATCTCCGTTATCCGCCTCAAAGATCACAAGATCATTGAGACCATTCCTGCTGACAGAATGTGCATTGGGATGGTCCTCACACCTGACGGAAAGAAACTCTTTGTCACCAATTACAACATGTACCGCGTGATGGTCTTCAACACCCCCAAGCATATATGGACCCGCCCTTCCCCCTAAGGCCGTATGCCTTCCAGAGAGGACACGACATTGAACGTTCACTCATCTTTCTTCAATCTCTACACACATAACTTTGCCCGCGTGGCAGTCGCGATCCCAGAAGTCCACGTCGCAGATCCAGCCGTCCACGCCGAATCCGTGATCGAGATGATGGAAGAAGCCTGCTCACAACGAGCCCTCCTGATTCTCTTTCCAGAGCTAGGGCTCTCTGCGTATTCATGTGAAGATCTCTTCCACCAACAAGCGCTCTTACGTGGATGCCTCGACGCGCTCCAGAGCATCCTCCACGCGACAACAGCGCTCCCGATCACTGCAGTGATCGGCATCCCCTTAGTCTTTCGTCACCAATTGTACAACTGCGCGGTCGTCATCCACGAAGGCCAAATCCTCGGCGTGACACCAAAAACCTACCTCCCCAACTACAGAGAGTTTTACGAACTGCGCCAATTTACACCTGCTGAACACGCGACCTTTTCGAAGGTGTCGCTGTGTGGCCAGGATGATATCCCCTTTGGGACAGATTTGATCTTCCAACTTCGCGATCAGCCACTGTTCTCCTTCCACGCCGAGATCTGCGAAGACGTCTGGGTCCCCATCCCACCTTCGTGCTACGCGGCCCTTGCAGGTGCAACAGTCTTGCTCAACCTCTCCGCCTCCAACATCACCATCGGGAAAGCCGAGTACAGACAACAACTCGTCTCCAACCAATCCGCCAGATGTCTGAGTGCATACCTGTACTCCGCTGCAGGGACAGGTGAATCGACGACAGACCTCGCCTGGGATGGACACGCGCTGATCTACGAAAATGGTCACCAACTCGCGGAATCAGATAGGTTCAGCTATGAACCTCAACTTATCTACGGTGACATCGACCTGGAGAGGCTCTCTCAAGAGCGCATGAGACAAGGGAGTTTTTCACAAAACGCCCGGACACACGCCGAAACCATCAAGTCTTTTCGGACCATTCAATACTCATCACAATTACCGAGAGGCACACAGCTGCTCCTCTCACGAGAATACGAGCGCTTCCCCTACGTACCATCGAACCCACATATCCGTGATAAACGATGTTTTGAGGCGTATCAAATCCAGGTGCAAGGGCTCGTCAAGAGGATGAAGGCGGCGAGGATCAAAAAGGCGATCATCGGCGTCTCTGGAGGACTCGACTCGACCCACGCCCTGATCGTCACAGCACGTGCGATGGATCTTTTGGGCTATCCCAGAGAGAATATCCTCGCGTACACCATGCCCGGCTTCGCAACCAGCTCGCGGACGCTCGAACAAGCGCATGCTCTGATGAAGTCCATCGGCTGCCACGCAGAAGAGCTGGACATCCGACCGAGCTGTATGCAAATGCTCAAGGATATCGGTCACCCATACGCTGAGGGTGAAGAGGTTTATGACATCACATTCGAGAATGTCCAGGCAGGTGAGCGCACAAGTCATCTCTTCCGCCTCGCCAATCTCCACGGTGGGATGGTCATTGGGACAGGTGATTTGAGCGAATTGGCCTTGGGTTGGTGTACCTACGGTGTTGGCGATCATATGTCCCACTACGCGGTCAACGCGAGTGTCCCCAAGACACTGATTCAATATCTCATCCGATGGATTGCAGAGACCGGTCAAATGGGGATTGAATCGAGTCGCGTCTTGAAACAGATCTTGGACACAGAGATCAGTCCAGAGCTGATCCCCTCCTCCCAAGAGGGAGATAACGAGCCTCAACAAAAGACCGAAGATTCAATTGGACCGTATGAATTGCAGGATTTCCATCTGTACTACACGTTGCGATTTGGGTACACCCCTCCTCGCATCGCCTTCATCGCGTACAATGCGTGGCACAACAAGCACAAAGGGACGTGGCCTTCTATCCCAAAAGATCGGCGTAATGAATACACAATCGCGGACATCAAGACACACCTGCGGACATTTGTACATAGATTCTTTCAGATCAGCCAATTTAAGAGAAGTTGTATCCCCAACGGACCCAAAGTGGGTTCAGGTGGCTCCCTCTCCCCTCGCGGTGATTACCGCGCCCCAAGTGACGGTGAATCAGCAGCCTGGAAACGAATGATCGCTGAGATCCCCGACGATCTCGACGCATAATCCTCAATCAACCTTCTTGCTCTCGCCTCCGTCGTCTTCGGACACTCACACGCATCCAAAAGATCCATATCAAAGGAATCCCAAACTGGACGAAGCTGCTCCATTGACGACGCCAGCGACGTTGATTGCGAAGATATGTGTACTTTGTCCCAGCGCGTTGGGGCATATCATCATAGTCATCGCACCCATCGGACGAATAATCATCATCAGAATCATCATCATCACCATAGCCATCACCATCACCGTCCAGGATGGGATCATGCCCACACCCTTGGCCATCATCGTACTGACTCGAATCATCCGAATCATCTGTGTCGTCTGAGTCATCAGAATCATCTGAATCATCATCATTATAGTCATCGTAATCGCCAATCTCGACTCCACCGCACCCAACGACGGCAGGTCCTCCAGGCGCACGGTAAGGTCTTCTCTTGGTCGTCTGGTTTGTGCTGCTAGAGGGATTGGAGTCGACAGGCTTTGTCTTGACAGGCGTCGGTGGAGCGATCCGTACATCGAGTTGAATGCGTCCCTTCTCAAATGTCCGCAATTGCTTTGTGTCATCGACGTGGAACCAAAAGCTCGCTCGGAGCTTGAGCAGATCATCTTGTTCGACGTTGATGGACTCGACGATCAGTTGTCCTTTTGTGATCTTGGCGTCGTACTCGATCAGTTGTCCGTTGTATTCGGTATAGGTCCCAGTGACTTCTTTTTCGGAGACCTTGTAGACGTGGACGCCTGAGACTTGTCGCAGAGACTGGATCGAGAAGGAGAAACGGGCTGTTTGTTGACTGTTACCAGGGATGGCGAATTCAGCGACGAATGAGACAGGTTTCTCCCACAATCCGGATGTGGTCTTCGCCGAGATCTTCCCTTCGATGGAAAAGATGGGTTGCTTTTTGGATGTGACAGACGAAAAAACGTCTGAAGACCAGTTCCCATAGATCAACCCATCTTCTGCGAGAGCTGCGTCTGGGATGGAGGCCATGAACAAAAGAAGTGCGATGAAAAACCGGTTTATTCGGGACATATAAGACCTCCTATTGCGCAGACCAGATCGTGCCCTGTTGGGTATGTACACGGTGAAAGGCACTGACAGAGCATGGATATACCTACAATAATGCTCATCAATTGTATTGACAAGGTGAGTGTGATGTTGTTTCAAAACAAAGAAGATAAGAACACTATTTCTGGGTAATTGGAGAAAAAAGAGAGACTGAAGTGATATTTTCGTGACAACAGAGAATAAATAGTGAAGAATGCTCCCCTGTCATGCACAAGAACCTCGCTTGTGTCGAAGAACGAGGACTATCGGAAGATCATGACGCCGAGAACGACCCAAGTTCAGGGTACCATAACTCATGAAGCCAGGTATGCTCAACATAAAGGACCGGATGGATGACACCAAGAAAGATTGATTACTTTCGCCGAGGACGACACTTTTTGTTTGGGATGGTGCACTTGTGGCCCATACTCCAAGGAAACTACTCACTTTCCGAGATCGAAGAGCGCGCAGTCACAGACGCAATGCGTTTGGCCGAAGCAGGCTTTGACGCCGTGATGATCGAAAACTTCGGCGACGCTCCATTCTACCCAGAGAGTGTCCCTCCCCACACCATCGCAGGTATGACGCGCATCGCATACGCCATCTCTCGCAAGTTTGAAGAACTCGGACGAGACGCCCCCAAATTGGGGATCAACGTTTTGCGTAACGACGCACAAGCGTCCATCGCGATCGCAGCGGCAGTCGGCGCGGACTTTGTCCGCGTCAACGTCCACAGCGGCGCGATGGTCACAGATCAGGGACTCATCCAAGGAAAAGCACACGAAACGGTCCGATACCGCGATATCATCCACCCCGAATGTGTCATCCTCGCAGATCTCCAAGTCAAACACTCCGCGCCACTCGCCAAACGCAGCATGGAAGAAGAAGCCCATGAACTCTGGAAGCGCGCAAAAGCCGACGGTTTAATCCTCACAGGGACACGAACAGGCGCATCTGCCGACCTGCAACAATGTAGACAACTCAATCAAATCTTCCCAGAGTGCCCTCTCCTCGTAGGAAGTGGTGTCACCCCCGAACAGTTGCAAAAGCTGCTCCCACACAGCACCGGACTGATCGTGGGCACATGGCTCAAGCAAGATGGTCAACTGCACAATCCAGTCGACCTTGATCGCGCAAAAGAACTCGTCTCATTGGTCAGAAAAAAAGCTGGCGTGAATAATTAACGTTCCCCCTACAAAGACCTTCCAACACGACAATTGAGTTTGTATCCGACGACCGCCGGATTAGCGTGGGCCTCACCCGGCCACGCCACACGAGTTGGCGACAGACGGATCATAATACGACTCGATGAAGTGCTCACCTAGCGTCTCCCTCGCAATCTCACCTTCAATTTCGATGATCTGCTTCATCCAGTATTGCGTGATCTTTTCCTCAGGGAAGGCCAACGCAAATTCGCGAATCAGCTCCGCAGCCAGTTCCCGGTGATAACTCTCCCACAAACGCTGAATGGCTTCCTGGTAAAAGTAAAACTGGCGATTCGGATTGAGCTTCTTCGCAGCATCCATGAGATCCGAAACATCATCGGACTTGCGTGCATCTTTCAGCAACGCGTTCATCGATGGTCCCTTCAGCAATTGAAGCATCATGATGCCTATCACCGCCGCAAGACCCCATAACCATACATTTGTCATCAATTCGCTCCTTACAAATATCCTGCTTTATCAAGGTTCCTACACATACCCTATACCAGATAAGAGACAACATCGTCACAAAAGTCACTTGGACTTTCCATCGACAGACTAAGATGCATTTTGCATCGAACCATGTTATGGATGCTTCGTATCAATGATGTCGCGAACGTACAATTGACAGCACCAGGGAGAAAAAGATGCCATTTGTAATTCGACATAAAAGCACGATGCCAGCGAGTTTGTACAAGAAGCTCGGCGAAGACATTGAGATCATCGATGTGACCTCAAAAGCGCCTGAACCGTGGCAAAAGCTCAGCCCATTTTACCCACACGGTGGCATCCCCATCCCATTCTCGCCAACACACACAAGTCAATCTGTCGAGGGGATCTGGCAGGGTCTCAAGGTCTTCGAAGCGTACGACATTGATCCTGTGAAATTTACCAATGACACCATGAAGAAGCTCAAACGAACTGTTCGGAAATATGGGCGAGTACGAGGGCATAGAGCAGGAGTCGATGGGGAGGAGCTGCTTTCGTATCGAGACGCGCGGTGGTTGATCTATCTGCCCGCTTACAAATATATGCTCGATCACTGCGTTCAAAGCGAGCTAGAAGAGCTGCGAGCACTTGGCGAAAAAACAACGGTTGTGCTTCTCGATTACGAGAAAAATGACAAGATCAACAACACCTCAAAACCCCTCTCTCACGCCAGCCTGATCAAACGCTATCTCGATGGCGAGTGGCCTACTCTGCCCGATGATTTACGACGAGCAGATGAAGCTCCCTGACCTTGGCTACGCACCGAGCATCTGACGTGCGCGGTTGTAGTAAGTCAGACGAGACTGGTATCCGTTGGTCCCACCATTGATCAGACGTGTGACACGCTCAAAGTCGCCTGCATCAGCCGCGGAGTTGATGTCACGGCTGTTCCAATACCACGCCGCAATACGCGAAGAGTTCTCATCGAGAGAAGCCAATTCAGGGTTATTCACAAAATCTACGCCCAACGCTTGGCTGGCTTGTGTGTAGTTGTAACGTCCTGTCACCTGGATCAAGCCACGTCCTTTGAATCGACGACCATCACCGGGTTGTGTGTTCCCCAGGTCCGCACGACCTTCATATGCTGCACCAGAAGCGATCTCTTCGTTGTAGATAAATCCACCACTCTCATGAGCGAGCTGCGCGAGGAACATCGCCTGACGTTGTGGTGTGTTGATGTTCGCCTCTTCCATGGCGCGGTTGATATGGGGTGCTAACTCTTCCGCTCTTGGTGCGGAGAGATTGGGCGAAAGATAACGAAGCTGTTCAGCAGTGATCCCCTGACCAGGTTGGGAAGGTCCAGTCGGAGCGACAGGCGCTGCCCCCTGTACAGGTTGGCTTGGCTGTGAGCTGTTACCTGGAAGAACAAGTGTTTGTCCGGGGTAGATGCGGTTTGGATTGCTGATGTTGTTAGCTTGTGCGAGCTCTTGCCAGGATGTCCCATGACGACGTGCGATAGAACTCAACGTATCACCGGGCTGCACTGTGTACTGTGCAGGAGGCGTTGGCTGGCTTGGCTGTGTTGGTGCCGCTGGCGCTGTTGGATTGGAAGGATTGGGATTCGCAGGTGCCGCTGGATTCGCAGGTGCCGCTGGGTTCGCTGGTGCGGTAC
>CEUF01127361.1_pt1 | contig 12968 bp, 9 predicted proteins | sample 531461 | NCBI WGS metagenome assembly CEUF01 (sample SAMEA2623350, study PRJEB7988) | marine metagenome | biome: marine biome (ENVO:00000447); feature: surface water layer (ENVO:00002042); material: "saline water (ENVO:00002010), including plankton (ENVO:xxxxxxxx)" | depth 5 m | reverse complement strand
TAGAAGTGCAAGTCATGCGTTTGCAGACATTTTCTGTGGCATCACATGTTTGGTGAGCGTAACAATCACTGTCTGACTGACAAGAAGTTCGGGTACGTTGTCGTCTCGTTCGGCAGGTCTTTGTCTCAGCATTGCAGCGTTGGTTTTCTCCACAATCATCGCTACTTTCACAAGGTGTACCTCCAGTCGAGGTCGAGACACAGGCACCAGCTTGGCAGGCCAAACCTGCGCCACAATCGGCATCGGAAAAACATTGCCCATTCCCTGGCAAATCCCCACACGCTACAGTCAACGAAACCATCAACATCGCAAACAAACCGAGCAACATTCTCTTCATCATTGTCGTTTTCATATCATTTCCCTCCGCAGATAGGGTGATTCTTATTGTATTTTGAGAGGCAAAGAAACCACAAATGTCGTCTCATGCCGCGTTCGGCTCTCCCTCTTTGCAAATGCTATTCCAACGATAAAAATCCCCATCATTCCATGAAAAATGTGGGCGACACAGCGAAAAAGACGGAGCACCCCTACCCCAAAATGGGCACTGACTATCCTCCCTATTGGAGTGTGAGCTGTGTTATGGTACAGCGTCCATCCAATAGAGTTGGCGTTACTCCACCCACAAGAAAGGTCCTCTTCATGACAGTCACTTTTGAGAGCGTATCATTAAAACGTGAGTTGCTCGACAATCTCAAGAACATTGGTTTCACAGCGATGACACCGATTCAGGCACGCGCACTTCCTCTGACCTTGCAAGGAAAAGACATCATCGCCAAAGCCCAAACAGGCAGTGGAAAGACCGCCGCGTTCGGATTGCACATCCTTCAGCAGCTCCAAGTCAAACGATTCCGCGTGCAATCACTCGTCCTGTGCCCGACACGAGAGCTCTCACAACAAGTCAGCAAAGAACTCCGGACTCTCGCGAGGATGCTTCACAACGTCAAAATCCTCACGCTCACAGGTGGACAAGGTTGGGAGCGTCAATTTCACTCACTTCGTCATGGAGCCCACATCGTCGTAGGTACACCAGGAAGATTACTCGGACACCTCGAAAAGGGAACTTTATCTCTCGAAGACCTCCAACACCTCGTCCTCGATGAAGCCGACAGGATGCTCGACATGGGCTTTGAAGAAGAGGTCAACAAGATCATCTCCCATTGCCCAAAAAAGAGACAGACACTTCTCTTTTCAGCGACGTATCCCAAAGATATCCAGTCGATCAGTGAAGCCCATCAGGTCGATCCCGTTTACATCGAGGCAGAAGAGACAAAGCAACACCAGGACATCGAACAACGTGTCTTTGCAGTCACAGAGGAAACAAGGATCGACATCTTGGAGCAGTTGCTTCTTCACTACCAGCCTTCATCGGCCCTGGTCTTTTGTCAGATGAAACGTCAGGTACACGATCTGGCCATCGCCCTTCAGGAGAGAGGATTTGAGGCGCTGCCCATCCATGGCGACCTTGAGCAATCGGAACGTGAGGAGATGTGGTTACAATTCGCAAACCACTCGTGTCCGCTGTTGATCGCCACAGACGTCGCGGCGCGAGGACTGGATGTTAAAGAGCTCCCACTTGTCGTCAATTACAACATCTCCGAAGATCCAGAGGTTCATGTCCACAGGATTGGCAGGACAGGCCGGGCAGGAAACAAAGGGCTCGCGCTCAGCCTTGTCAGTTCCTCGGAGCTTCGACTGTTGCGAGCCGTCGAAGCGCTAACAGGAGAATCATTGACTGTTGAGCAAGCAGAAAATCTTGAGACAAAAGGGAAGTTACCAGCACAGGGGAGTCACCGCACCATCGTCATCTTTGCAGGAAAGAAACACAAACTTCGTCCAGGTGACATCCTCGGAGCGCTTACAAAAGACGCAGGTTTACCTGGTGCTGATGTCGGAAAAATAGATATCTTTCCGACTCGTTCGTACGTCGCGATTCACAGACGCTCAGTCAAGCAGGCTTACAACCACCTGCGCAAAGGAAAGATGAAGAATCGTCACTACAACGTCAACATCCTCCGCTCTGTGTGAGCTTACGCCTTCTTTTTTTCCCGAACTCGCCGTAACAAACGCAAGAGAAAAAGCACTCCTAGCAAAGCCACCCCGAAGAACAACAAGATTCGCATAACGACCTTGTCCATCAACAGCAAAAGCCACTGAGGGGGTTCATAGTTGGAGACGACAGGTGCTTTGTAATAGACCTTCGCGAACGCCTTATCTGGATCGTTGGCCTCTTTGATCCACCTCTTCTCGTTGGCGACAAGCTCATCGTGCCACAGCTTCGCTTCTCTCAACTCTTTTTTAAAACGATTCTCAACCCAAGATAAGCGGACTTGCTCGTACGACAACTTGTTCAAGACGAGCAATCGAAGGACATCGCCAGCCTGTTTTCTGTAGAGCATCACACGTTCCCCTTTTGACTGATAAGACGCCTGCAAATACGCCCGCGCAGCGAGACGCTTGGAGTCTTCAACAGGCGTTAAAAGGAGCAGCTCAGCGAGCACTTCCAGAAGAATTCGAGAGCGATAATGTCCAAATCGCATCATCCCCAAAATGCCCTTCAGTGCGGCAGCGTGTTCTTTCTGGGAGAGTCGTGTATCTGTTCCTGTCTTTTGCGCAAGGAACCCAACAAATGTCAGGTCTGGATGTGCAGGAGCGTACGGTCTGGTGACGTCGAGCTTGACTTGCTTCTTTGCCTCGTAAAAAAGCGGCAATGGAATCTTACCACCTTTCTGCCGTTGCAGGAGATACTCAACAAGCCATGCCTGATAACGTTCACGGCCAAAGTGCGCGTTGGGATTGATCTTGAGAGCTTTGCGAATGTACACAAGCCCCTTCTTCAATTGTTTATTGTGGATGTAGAATGTCCCAAGATTCGCGTACGTCGTATATAAACCGGGTTTGATCGACTCCTTCTTTAGCATCACCTCGATGGCTCTCTTGGAGTTGCCGATCTTGTCGTACGCCACACCGAGATCATCGTACCATTTCAGAGTCTTGGGAGCACTCCGGAGTTTCTTCTCTCTGTCCTGGATACGCCACTTGTAAAAAGCTTTGGAGTGACGGAGAAATTTGCCAGTGATCACTTCAAGCACACCTGGAAATCTCTGCCGTTCCATCTGTAGAGTGTCGTGATCCCACATACACGCGCTCGCTTCTTTGGTGGGAAACGTAACGAGTAGACTCAAAAACACCAACAAACACGATATGGTTACGTTTGCTCTTTTCATCTCTGATGCCTCCGGATGAGTGTGTCGTTGTTTGCTTTGCCTGTGAGTGAACAAAGACACGCCATTTGTTGGATTGTCAACGAACCCATCGTCATTTGTGACAAAGGGTCAAGGGACATTGCAAAAAAGTTGCATAAACGAAAAAAAAATCCCGCCAAATGGGGCAAAAAATGAACCCAGCTTCAACTGTTTTTCTAAAATCATTTTCGACACTTATGTATGACCTAGCAGAAGAAACAATGCGATCTGTGTGAAAAGTTGGGAAAAAAGGGGGTTGAAAGTCGTGATCTTTGATTGCATGTAGTGTGCCGTAGGTGTTACAACGTCGCAAACACGACATTGTTTGTTGGTGTTGGTTACACGGACCAGCAAAGGAGGTTTTATGTCCCAAGCATATAAAGATCCAGATCCATTAGAGACACGGGAATGGCAAGACGCCGTTGATATGGTGATCGAACGCGAAGGTCACGACCGTGCCACGTGGTTATTAAAGCACGCCATTGAGTCAGCATACGCTGCAGGTGCAGAACTCCCCGATACATCACGTACAACATATCTCAATACAATCCCGGCCCACAGGGAAAAACCATACCCTGGCGACATCGCGCATGAATCGAGAATGCAAGCGCTGATCCGCTGGAACGCGATGGCGATGGTCGTCAAGGCCAACAGAGACCCAGCCAAACCAGGCGGTCACATTGCAAGTTACCAATCCTCTGCGCACCTCTACGAGGTTGGCTTCAACCACTTTTGGCGCGCTCCACAGGGTGATCTTCCAGGTGACATGATCTATTTCCAAGGTCATGCTTCTCCCGGTATTTACGCTCGCGCCTTTGTCGAAGGTCGCCTCACAGAAGAGCAGATGAAGAACTTCCGTCGTGAAACAGACGGACGTGGCCTGTCTTCCTATCCTCACCCCTGGCTGATGCCGGACTTTTGGCAATATCCAACAGTCTCGATGGGGCTCGGACCGATCACAGCGATCTACCAAGCTCGCTTCATGAAGTACCTCGAAAACCGTGGCCTGATCCCCAAATCTGACCGCAAGATCTGGGCCTTTTTGGGTGACGGCGAGATGGACGAGCCTGAAGCACAAGGCGCCATCGGTCTCGCAGCACGCGAGAATCTCGACAACTTGATCTTCGTCGTCAACTGCAACCTCCAACGACTCGATGGTCCCGTACGCGGGAACAGCAACATCGTCCAGGAGCTCGAAGGAAACTTCCGTGGCGCTGGATGGGATGTGATCAAATGTCTGTGGGGTTCGGGTTGGGACAAATTACTCGCCCAAGACACAAAAGGACTGTTGCGCAAACGCTTCAACGAATGTGTTGACGGTGAGTACCAAAACTTCCGGGCCAATCAAGGCGCGTATATCCGCGAACACTTCTTCGGCAAGTATCCAGAGCTGAAGCGCATGGTCGAGCATATGAGCGATGATGAGATCTTCTACGATCTTTTGCGCGGTGGCCACGACAGAAACAAAGTCTACAACGCCTATCTGCAAGCCACACAAAGCGAAGGCAAACCCACACTCATCCTGGCCAAAACGGTCAAGGGTTACGGTATGGGCAAAGCTGGTGAAGGTCTCAACATCACGCACCAGCAAAAAGCCATGGCAAATGAGCAGATGAAGTCCTTCCGCGATCGATTTGATGTCCCTGTCAAAGACGAACAAATTGAAGAGATCCCATTCCTCAAGCCCGATCCAGACAGTGGTGAGAGCAAGTACCTGCACAACCGTCGTCAGGCACTTGGTGGATACATGCCATCTCGCCGCAGCAACGTCGAACAACCTCTGCGATTGTTGCCACTCGACAAATTCAAGCTGATGTTCCAGGACTCCGGCAAACGCGAATTGTCAACCACAATGGCGATCGTCCGTATCCTCTCGACGATTGGACGCGACAAGCACATCGGACCACGCCTCGTCCCGATTATCGCAGACGAAGCGCGTACGTTCGGTATGGAAGGGATGTTCAGACAGCTCGGGATCTACGCACACGAAGGCCAAAAGTATACCCCCATCGATGCGATGGAGATTATGCCTTACCGCGAAGATATCGAAGGACAGATCCTCCAAGAAGGTATCAACGAAGCTGGCTCCATCTCCTCATGGATCGCTGCAGGGACATCTTACAGCAACTACGGCATCCAGATGATCCCCGTCTACCTGTTCTACTCCATGTTCGGATTCCAACGAATTGGTGACCTCGCATGGGCAGCAGGTGACTCTCGCTCAAGAGGATTCTTGATCGGCGGTACATCAGGACGCACAACGCTCAACGGTGAGGGCCTCCAACACCAGGACGGACACAGCCACCTGTTTGCACACGGTATCCCCAACTGTATCTCCTACGACCCGACCTTCCAGTACGAAGTCGCGATCATCTTCTACAACGGTCTCAAACGTATGTACGTCAACCAGGAAGATGTCTACTTCTACATCACAACGATGAACGAAAACTACCACCATCCGGAGATGCCAGAAGGTGTAGAGGACGACATCATCAAAGGGATGTACCGCTTCAGTGAGAGCAAAGTAGAAGGTCCAAAGGTCCAGCTAATGGGAAGTGGCGCGATCCTTCGCGAAGTCATCGAGGCAGGCAAGTTGCTCGAAGAGGACTTTGGTGTCAGCGCTGACATCTGGAGCGTCACGAGCTTCAACGAGCTGAACCGCGATGGCCAAGAGGTCGAGCGCTGGAACAGATTGCATCCAGAAGAGCCCCGACGTTACAGTCACGTCGAACTCTCCCTTAAAGATACAGCTGGCCCTGTCGTCGCATGTACGGATTACATCAAGCTCTACTCCGAGCAAATCCGCGCCTTCGTGCCACGCACATACCACACTCTCGGTACGGACGGCTTTGGTCGTTCAGACAGCAGAAGCAAATTGCGTTCACACTTCGAAGTTGACCGGTATCACGTCGCTTGTACAGCGCTCAAAGCCCTCGCAGACGAAGGAAAAGTCCCTCTCTCGAAGGTCACAGAAGCCATCAGAAAGTACGAGATCGACACTGAAAAACCCGATCCGCGTATTGCATGAACCCATTACCCTACGGAGAGTGACCTATGAGTGTCAAAGAAGTTGTGGTACCCAACATCGGAGATTTTCAGGACGTCGACGTGATCGAAGTGCATATCGCAGTCGGTCAGACGATCCAACCTGAAGATCCACTGATCACCCTCGAAAGTGATAAGGCCTCGATGGACCTTCCCGCTGAGGAATCAGGTGTTGTTAAAGAAATTAAAATGAGTGTTGGCGACCAAGTCAACATCGGTGATGTTATCTTTCTACTCGACGTGGACGACTCACAATCAACGACTTCCTCGAAGGAAAGTGCGCCCACCAAAGAAGAAGAAACCCAAAGCGCTCCTTCACCTGCACCTGCAAAGGAAGAGAGCACACCACAAACATCATCCCCCGCTCCCGAGCCGACGACCAAACCACAGACATCGGACCTTGCGCCTGCGCAGATCGAGCTTCCAAGCTTCCGTGAAGTCCACGCAAGTCCTGGTATCCGCCGCTACGCTCGTGAAAAACATATCGACCTGACCTTGATCCAGGGGACCGGTCGCAAAGGACGGATCACACGAGAGGACGTCGACGAGTTTATCAAACGCGGCGGCAAGAAGGTGGCCAAGAAAGCCACAAAACCCATCGCCACAGGGACAGGTATTCCACCTATCCCGGCGCAGGACTTTACAAAGTTCGGTCCAACAGAGGTGATGGAGCTTGGTCGCATCAAGAAACTCACCGCGCAAGCGATGACCCGCTCCTGGCTCAATATCCCCCACGTCACACACAACGATGAAGCTGACGTCACCGAGCTCGAAGCGTTCAGGAAGTCGTTGAAGAAAGAAGCCGAAAAGAAAGGCGTACGCGTCTCAATTCTCGCCTTTGTGATGAAAGCCCTCATCGCGACCTTGAAAGAATTCCCGACCTTTAACGCATCGCTGTCACCGGACGGCGAGACGCTTATCCTCAAGCAGTACTACCACATCGGTATCGCTGTCGACACCCCCAACGGGCTCGTCGTCCCAAGTATCAAGGACGTCGATCAAAAATCCGTGTATGAGCTGAGCGCAGAGCTCGGTGAGGTGAGCAAAAAGGCTCGTGAAAACAAACTCAAGCTCGCAGACATCCAGGGTGGTACATTCACGATCTCCAGCCTCGGTGGGATCGGCGGGACAACGTTCTCCCCGATCATCAACGCCCCTGAGGTCGCGATTCTTGGGATGACTCGCTCCAAGATGCAGCCTGTCTGGGACGGGACAGAGTTTACGCCGCGCTTGATGCAGCCGCTGTCTCTGTCTTATGACCACAGAGTGATCGATGGCGCCGAAGCTGCTCGATTCTGTCGCCATCTCACGACGATGTTGAGTGACCTTCGACGTGTCCTTCTGTAGACAACCCATCCACTCATACAGGAGCCTATCTCATGAGTACAGAAGTCTATCTACTTCCTGATATCGGCGACTTCCAGGATGTCGACGTCATCGAAGTACACATCGAAGTCGGCCAAACCCTCGACATCGATGATCCGTTGATCACCCTTGAGAACGACAAGGCCTCAATGGACCTTCCCATGACCCAACCTGGTGTGGTCAAAGAAGTCTTTATCTCCGTCGGCGATACAGTCAACGAAGGTGACAAGATCTTCAGCTACGAAGCCACTGGTGACAAAAAAGAAGACGCTCCCAAGGCATCTTCGGAGAAGGCAGAGGCTGCCCCTGAGCGAACAGCACCCTCGCGGATCGAAGTCGGCTCAGTGCCCATCTCGAACACCCCCATTTACGACGGAAAAGTCGACGTTGAAGTCGACGTCGCCGTACTGGGTTCGGGTCCAGGAGGGTACACTGCCGTCTTTAGAGCGTCTGACTTGGGTCTCAAGACTGCCCTGATCGAAAAAGATTCAACCCTCGGTGGTGTCTGCCTTAACGTCGGTTGTATCCCATCAAAAGCCCTCTTGCACGCTGCAAAAGTCATCGAAGAGGCCAAAGAGTTTGCCTCACACGGCATCAAATTTGGTCAACCAGAGATCGACTTAGACTCCCTTCGCGACTGGAAGAACAGCGTCGTGAAAAAGCTCACAGGTGGACTTGATGGCCTCTCCAAGCAACGCAAGGTGCAGGTCGTCAAAGGATACGGGACGTTCCTGGACCCCCATCACATCGAAGTTGACAATGATGGAGAGAAACAGGTCGTCAAATTCCAAAAGTGCATCATCGCAGCAGGCTCCGAGCCTGTGCGTTTGCCTTTTGTCCCAGAAGATCCTCGTATTATTGACTCGACAGGGGCGCTTGAGCTGCGCGACATTCCCAGCCGTATGCTCGTCATCGGCGGCGGAATCATCGGTCTGGAGATGGCGACAGTCTACCACTCACTTGGCAGCAAGCTGACGATCGTCGAAATGCTCGATGGTCTGATGATGGGAGCGGATAGAGATATCGTGCGTCCCTTTATGCGAAGAGTGAAAAACCAATACGAAGACATCCTCCTCGAAACACGTGTGACCAAAGTCGAAGCTCTTGACGAGGGACTACGTGTCACATTCGAAGGCAAGAATGCACCGAAAGAACCACAGCTCTATGATATGATCCTGGTCTCTGTTGGGCGTCGCCCCAACGGCAAAAAGCTCTCAGCGGAAAACGCCGGAGTACAGGTCACAGAGCAAGGATTCATCAAGGTCAACAAGCAAATGTCGACGAATGTCCCCCATATCTTCGCGATTGGAGATATCGTTGGACAACCGATGCTCGCACATAAAGCGAGCCATGAAGGCAAAGTCGCCGCAGAAGTATGTGCAGGTCAAAACGCAGCCTTCGACGCGAAGGTCATCCCAAGTGTCGCCTACACAGATCCAGAGGTCGCGTGGGTTGGTCTGACTGAGACCGAAGCCAAACGCCAACGGAAAAAGGTCGGCAAAGGTGTGTTCCCCTGGGCGGCGTCAGGTCGTTCACTTGCACTCAATCGCAGCGAAGGGATGACCAAGTTGATCTTTGATCCAGAGACGGAGCAGGTCCTCGGTGCGGGGATCGTTGGACCCAATGCAGGCGAGCTGATCGCCGAGATCTCCCTCGCGATCGAGATGGGCGCAGACGCAACGGACATCGGCCTCACCATCCACCCTCACCCCACCCTCTCAGAGACCGTGGCCTTCGCAGCCGAAGCATTTGAGGGTACGATCACTGACCTCTACATGCCCAAACGCAAAAAGTAGAACCCCACAAACACTTCTCTCTTTTATCAAACCAGCTCCTCTTCCTCTCGTATAAGAGTATACCAATGCACTCCTATGTTCAGATGAGGAACGATCGATGAAAACAGTCTCATACAACGAGCACCTCGCGGCGCTCCCATCTTCAGGAAAACATATCGTTGGACAATTCGACAAACATGCGGTTGTGGTGTACCAGGAGTTCAACCGTCAGATCGCCGAACCAGCTCTCCAACATCAAAAGTTTGTCTCGCCTTTCTGCTTCGACCGTCTCAGTTGGATCAAAACCAACTTCATGTGGATGATGTTTCGCTCTGATTGGGGACGCTTCTCAGATTATGTCTTGGCCATCCACATCAAGCGTGGGGCGTTTGAGACGATCTTGCAAAGAGCGGTCCCTGCGAAGTATGACCGTCTTCTCTACACCAAGCCAGCTCAATGGCGAAAAGACCTCAAACAAAGTGACATCCGCTATCAGTGGGATCCAGAACACGATCCATACGGCAAACGCATGCATCGAAAGGCACTTCAGATCGGACTCTCAGGAGAAGCCCTAAGACAGTACGCGACGGAATGGATCGTGGAGATTCGCGACGTGACTTCTTTTGTCCACGCACAACTTCCGGCGGTGAAGGCTTCAGATCACAACAAGCTCCAGGTTCCGCTCGAAAAAGTCTTCACCCCCCAAGAGGATAAAACATCTCAAAAGCTTACACTGTCGACGACTTATAGCTCTCCATTAGGCACCTGACTTCTCCACCTACTACTTTTTTGAAAAAAAAGCTCCTGACTCCGACAAAAGAACGGAAAACAATTGGTCATACCCAACGAAAAGGATTTCGACATGACACAAAAAATAGCCTGGCTCCCCCTCCTGTTTCTCGCGCTCGTCGGTTGTGAACCTCCACCAAGTGTAGGACAAGATGTCAACAGACCTTACGAAGACGGAACAGTCGTCGTCGTGACAGGCGAAGGTCCAACAGGTGTCCTCACAGGCACCGAAAATTGCGCACCGACATCTGCAGGCTGTGTGGGCACCAAAGACCTCGGTGAGATATGCAAGGGCGAGAAAGGTCCCGCCGATGTCCTCTACAAAGATGGCAAGATCATCGCCGAGATTTGTTACCCAGAGAAGACTGGTGAAGGAGGTCAAACGACGCTTGGAAAAGATGAAGCGCCCTCTCTCAGCACCAACCAAGGACGTGTTACGTTCTCCCCCGACGGCGATGGTGAGACCCGAGAAGGTGGCGTGCAAGTGCAAGGAAATGGGAACGTTGTGTACGGAAATGGTGCAGAAAACACCATCATCAAAGGGGATAGTCAGATATCGGGAAACAATAACAAGTTGAGGGGTGTCACAGTGATTGGGGATCTGGGCTTCCAAGGCAACAATGTCACCATCGCCTTGACTGTCGTAGAGGGCAACCTCAACATCACAGGAAACAATGCGATCCTCGCGGATGTAGTGGTCTTAGGAGACCTTACGATCACAGGCTCCAATCACATTTTGATGAGGACATTTGTCTCGGGAAAAGTGAGCGTTGTTGGAGAAAACAATCAATGTGCGGAGACGTTTTATTTTGAGGATGCTGATGAAGATAAGGTGTTGGCAAAAACAGAGGTGGGTGAGGTGTGGACGTGTCAGTAATGTCTATCGATCGACGCCAGCAGCAGCTCTCGCGCGGTCTGTCACCTCTCTGGCGATCGCCCGTGCTTTCTTCGCGCCCATCTGAAGTACATCTTCGACGTAGTCGGGATCTTTCAAGAACTCTTCGCGCTTCTCATGTGCCTCTGCAAAGTGTTCTTTGATCTGTTCCAGTAACGCCTTCTTGGCGTGACCGTAACCAAAGTTACCTCCGATGTAATTCTCTCTCATCTCGGCGATCTGCTCTTCGTTGGCAAACAGTGAGAACAATTCAAAGATCTTACATGTCTCGGGGTCTTTGGGGTCTTCGAGCGTTTTACTATCTGTAACCATCGACATGACCGCTTTCTTCAACGGCTTCCCTTTCATGAAAATAGGGATGGTGTTGCCGTAGCTCTTGGACATCTTTTGGCCGTCAAGACCAGGTACAGGTGTCGGCACACCAAGTTCATATGCAGGAAGTTTGAAGACTTCGGCGTTGTAGGCGTTGTTAAAGGATTGCGCGATATCTCGGGTCATCTCCAAGTGTTGGACTTGGTCACTGCCCACTGGCACAACATCTGAATCGTAGATCAAGATGTCAGCAGCCATCAAGACAGGGTATGTAAACAACCCGGCAGTAGCGGCAATACCTCGCTCCTTCTTCTCTTTGAAGGAGACCGCTCTCTCTAACAAGCCCATCCCGGTCACAGTCAATAGCAGCCAAGTTAGCTCCGCCACCTCTGGAATGTCGGACTGTCGAAACAGTGTCGCACGCTCAGGATCGAGTCCCAACGAGAGATACGTCACAGCCGCTTCAAAAGTGTTCTCACGCAAGAAGTCAGCATCTTTTACAGTCGTCAATGCGTGATAATTCGCAATAAAATAAAACGCATTGTCCTGATTCTCGATGTGCTTGCGAATTGCACCAAAGTAATTCCCCAGGTGCAGTTGACCAGAAGGTTGGATTCCAGAGAGATAACGTTTTGCCTCAGACATTGGTCTACTTTCCTTTAACAGTGGTTTGGGGTGAGTGTACATCAGCGCGCTGTATACAGATCAGTACGGCGGCACACAATCCCAGGTTCGTTGCATCTCCAAAATAAACTCACATAGGTGCATCTTGGAGTGCCAAATCGCGCGGAGTGTACCCTGAAGCCGCCCTGCACTCAAGGTCTTTATCAAAGAATCCGTAAGTTCAGGAACTTGCCCAGGCTCTTCTCACATGTGACATTCTTTGCAACACACTCCATGTATGGTATCCAGTGCATTCGCACACCATCACGGAAACAAGGAGTCCATTGTATGCGTTCAACAACACAAATCTTCCAAACATCTGCGAAACTGCTTCTACTCTTCATCCCCATCATATTGAGTTGGTCCCTCGCGTGTGGACCGACGGAATCAACTTGCACGCGAGACAGTGATTGCAACAGAACACAACACTGTTCCAGTGCGAATCGCTGTGTCACAAACGACGAACACACAGACGACGAAAAAACATCGGGCGAAGAACAAAGCACACAAACAGACGGTGGCAACCATGACGGTCCATGCCAACCCAAAACCTGTGAAGACCAAGGCAAAAACTGCGGACAAGTCGACGATACATGTGGAAAGATCATCGTCTGTGGAGACTGCCCTTCTGGTGAAACGTGTGGCGCCAACAACAAACCCAATGTATGTGGAACAGGGACATGCACACCCAAAACTTGTGAACAGGTCAACGCAGCCTGCGGCGAAGCCGCAGACGGCTGCGGAAAGTTGCTCACATGTGGCGCTTGTCCTGCCGGAAAAGCCTGCAAAAGCAACCAATGTGTCTGTGTCCCCAAGACCTGCAAAGACCTGGGAAAAACGTGTGGAAAAGTCGATGATGGCTGTGGCAACACTTTGGATTGT
>CEUF01019052.1_pt1 | contig 13086 bp, 12 predicted proteins | sample 531461 | NCBI WGS metagenome assembly CEUF01 (sample SAMEA2623350, study PRJEB7988) | marine metagenome | biome: marine biome (ENVO:00000447); feature: surface water layer (ENVO:00002042); material: "saline water (ENVO:00002010), including plankton (ENVO:xxxxxxxx)" | depth 5 m | reverse complement strand
AAAAATCTACTATTTTAATAAATGCTGCTTTCAGTTATGCTTCAGAAAGTAACTATGCATACTTCACGCCTTTAAATATATTAGAAATAATGATTAAAACAAACGAAGATGTGAAGTCAACATTGCGTCATTTTTCAGTAGATTTAGATAATTTATATCAAGAAGCCCATAAGCATACAAAAAAAACAAAGAAAAAAAGTGAAAATGAGGAAACTTTGATACAAGGAAATATTGTAATGCTAATGGAACAAGCTCAAAATGAAGCAAAAAATCTAGGTTCTAAAAAAGTGAATTGTAACACTATTCTTCTAACACTAACTTCTGATATTTCACCTCAATCTAAATTATTACTTGAAAGTCATGGGGTGACTTTTAAGAAACTTTTTGACTTTCTTAACTCTAAAAAAATTACCAAAAATCTTGAATTAGAATTTACTGAAAAGTATACAGTAGATATTACATCTCTTGCTTTAAATAATAAAATAGACCCTATAATTGGAAGAGAGGAAGAAATTAAAAGAACGATTCAAATTATTTCAAGAAGAACAAAAAATAATCCAATATTGATTGGTGATCCGGGTGTTGGCAAAACAGCTATTGCAGAAGGAATAGGCATTAAAATTATTGAAAATCAAATACCAGATAACCTAAAAAACTCTAAATTACTTTCATTAGACTTATCTTCAATGTTAGCAGGTGCAAAATTCAGAGGAGAGTTTGAAGAAAGACTTAAAAGTCTTTTAAATGAAATAAATGATATGGAAAATGTAATTTTATTTATAGATGAAATACATACTATAATAGGAACAGGAGCCAGCGAAGGTTCTCTAGATGTAGCAAATATTATAAAACCAGCGCTAGCTAGAGGAAGTCTGCAATGTATTGGAGCAACAACACTAGATGAATATAGAAAGTATTTTGAAAAAGATGCTGCCTTAACCAGAAGATTTCAACCTATTTTTATAAATGAACCTTCAGTAAATGATACAATATCAATTTTAAGAGGCTTAAAAGAAAAATATGAGCTATATCATGGCATAAGTATTTCTGATAAAGCTATAGTGTCTGCAGCAATACTATCCAATAGATACATATCGACAAGAAAACTTCCAGATAAAGCAATTGACCTAATTGATGAAGCAGCAAGTAAAAGAAAAATAGAACTTAAGTCAAAACCTGCAAAAGCAGAAAAAATTGAAAATAAAATTATTAAAAATAAAATTGAGATCGAGTCATTACAGAGCGATAGAGAAAATTCAAAGCAAAGAATAGAATTGTTAGAAAATGATAATAAAAAATTAAAAGTGTGCTTAGATAAAATATTAAAAGAGTGGAAATCTTATGAAGAAAAAATTAGTAATCTTAATTTGCTAAAAGAAACCTTAGAAAAAAAAAAGATAGAACTAAAGTCAGCTGAAAGGAAAGGTGATTTGAATTTAGCAGGCAAGTTAACTCATCTTACGATACCCGAAATAGAACAAAATATAAAAGAAACTGAAACTACTAATAAAATATTACTTGAAAATAAAAAAGTTACAGAAGATGATATAGCTGTAATATTATCAAACTGGACCGGAATACCTACAAGTAAAATTTTAGAAACCGAAAAATCTTCTCTTCTTAATTTAGAAAATATTTTACATGAGAAAATAATAGGACAAGATAAAGCAATTGAAGCCATATCCTCAGTTATAAAAAGATCACGAACTGGTATAAACAATCCAAATAAACCTATTGGATCTTTTCTATTTTTAGGTCCTACAGGAGTAGGAAAAACAGAAATCGCTAAAACTTTAGCCAATTATTTATTTAATAGCGATAAAGAATTGTTGACAATAGATATGTCTGAATTTTCAGAGAAACATTCGGTATCTAAGCTGATCGGTTCTCCTCCTGGCTATGTTGGATTTGATGATGGAGGAAGATTAACTAAAGCAGTTAGAGAAAGGCCTTTCAAGGTGATATTGTTTGATGAAATAGAAAAAGCACACCCTGAAATATTCAATATTTTTCTTCAAATACTAGATGAGGGAAGGTTAATTGATAGTAAAGGAAAATATGCCGATTTTAGAAATACCATAATAATTCTTACTTCTAATCTTGGGAGTTCTTTCTTGCTAAATGGAGAAAAGGAAAAAGCTTTTGATGTGCTTAAAAAAAAATTTAAGCCAGAGTTTTTAAATCGGTTAGATGAAATAATATTTTTTGATAAGCTTTCTGAAAATAATATAAAGCTAATTATTAAAAAAGAATTATTAGATTTTAAAAAACGTTTAGCTGAAAAAAAAGTATATATTGATTTTTCTGACAATATTATCTCTTATCTTCTTTCTAATGGCTTTAATTCAGAGTATGGCGCTAGGCCTCTTAAAAGGCTTATAGAAAAAAAAATAGGTACTTTTATTGCCGACCAAATCATTAAAAATAATATAAAGAATGAGAATAAAGTTCTTTTAGATATAAAAGAAGAATTATTAAGCTATAAACATATTAATTAGGATTAATTATTTTTTTTAAAATATTTTCTTTTATCTTAATAAACTCTTCTAATTCATCTTTTGATAACTTTCTAGCTTCAGGAAGCTTTAGCTTCTGAGGATTAATTTGTTTATTATTGAAAAGTATCTCATAATGCAAATGTGGCCCTGTAGACCTTCCAGTTGATCCAACATAGCCTATAACTTGTCCTTGTTTTACTGTTTTTCCTTTTTTAATGCTTTTAGCAAATCTATGTAAATGAGCATATGCAGTTTTATATTCTGAGTTATGTCTAATTCTAATATATTTCCCATAACCTCCATATGTATTAGCTCTTTCAATTAACCCATCTCCAGCTGCATAAATAGGAGTGCCTGTTTTAGCAGCAAAATCTACTCCTTTATGCATTTTAGTAAACCCCAATACAGGGTGTCTTCTTTTACCAAACCCAGATGATAATCTAGCTCCATCTATGGGTGTTTTCATTAATGTTTTTCTAATACTTTCTCCTTTAGAATTAAAATATTTATGTCCTCCTTTGTTTGAATCATATCTAAACATTTCAATATTATTTTTTTCCATTTTAGCATTTGCATAAATTATATTTCCTGGCATTATTTTTTCACCTTTATAGTTTAGTAAAAATTCGTAATAAACAATAAATAAATTTTTTCTTCTAATATCTCTCTGAAAGTCAATTGAATAGCTAAATAATCTAACCATATCTATTAATATTTCTTGAGGAAGATTTACTTTTAAAGAATCTACATAAAGACTATTTTCTATATTAATTTCTTTTAATATAAATATTTTTTGCACAGGTTTCTTAAATATATACTCTTTGAAGCCATAAGGAGTATTAATAACCTGAATCTCTCTTAATTCATTTACACCTAAAGATAATCCATAAAGCTTATTTTTTTCAAAAGCTATAATTATCTCTTGATCTGGCCTTATTCTTTTAGGGTTATATATTTTTTTAAGGCTATTAAGTAGATTACCTATTTTCTTAGAATCGATGCCTTCTTTAATTAGCATATTAAAAAGATTATTGCCTTTCGTTATCTTAATTTTTCTTTTCTTTAATTGAGGCGCATTCAAAAGGCTTATTCTTGTACTATTAGATTTCGTGCTTTTTTTTATAGAGACTTCTACACGTTCATAGATTACTTTATCAACTTTATTAGTCGGGACTATTATAGTTTCATAACCTGTAGCACTTAAATACGTTAAAACTGATTTATATTTAGACTTAATTAAGAAAAAACCTATTATCTTTCCATCGTTTGTTCTTATTATTCTTCCCTTAGTTCCTAGCTTTATCTTTACAGGGTTTAATTTAGATGAAAAAGATTTAATGGCGCTACTAATTTCTTTCCTTTTCGAACCTGGTACATATAAAAAATTAAGTAGTGTATCTCCCTTATTAAAAATAAAATCTTCTTCTATTAAATTACTATTATTATTAATTTCTTCTTGAAAATGATTTTCTATTTCTAATAGGTTTTTATTATCAGAAAAATGTTCTAAGCCTTTTTCTAATACTTTATGAGCAAAATCTGTAGAGGTAATATAAGTTTTAAATTTATTTTGAAATTTTTTTATTAAAACAGCATCTATGCCATCTATATTTATAGCAAAGCTGTCAAGTTTACCTTCTGCAAAAGGTAAAATTAAATAACTTAATTCTGTTAACATTTCTGGGGGATATGCCATTTTAAAAGATTTCGTTGCTAAATAAGCATCTTCTAAACTTAGACCGGCTCCTCTTAATACTCCTTTAAGAATTTCTTCATTGAATTTACTTTTATATATCTTTCCTTCATCAATCTTTTCTATGGAATTTACGTTCTTTGCTAATAATAAAAAAGTTATATTAAGCAAACATATTACTTTAATGAAAAAATTATTTTCTTTAAATATACTGTAATTCATCAATTTCTTTTTTCATTAATTCTTTTACTCCAGGGTCACTTATATAATGACCAGCTCCGTGAGCTTGTACAATTTTTATATTAGGTAATCCTTTACTAAATAATGATGAGTTTATCGGAGGACATAACAAATCATAATCAGCCTGTATAATTGAAATTGGAATATCTTTTAAAATACTTTTATTGTCTAAAAGTTCTCTCTTCTGTAAAAAAAATCTATTTTTTATATAATGATTCTCCAAAAAAGGAGTATTAGGAATATTTTTAAGTCTTTCATTTAAATTAATTTTTTTCTCTAAGATTCTTGAGAAGTTATGGGTTTCTATACTTATAGAAGATAAACTTTTTTCATATTCTTGCCAAAGCTCAGCTGCAATACAAACTTCCTCTAGACTTTTACTTGTTAACATTTTACCTAATTTTTCAATAGGACTTGTATCATATTTATTTTTCAAAATGTTGTTGAGTTCAGCAATTAAATTAGGTTTAAAAGTCAAAGGTCCAACTCTAAATGCCCATTCTACTTCATCGTCTGTTCCTAAAAACAATGACCTTAGAACCATACCTTTAACATAATTAGGATATTTTTCTCCGTATGCTATTGCTAAAGTAGAACCCCATGATCCTCCAACTATAAACCACGAGTCAATTTTTAAAAATTTTCTTATATATTCAATATCCTCAATTAAGTGGTAAAGAGTATTATTTTTTAAAAGTCTTTTTGGAAAAGATTTACCTGATCCTCTTTGGTCTAAGAATATAACTCTATAAATTTTGTTATCAAACAAACCTTTTTGCCAGTTTGAACATCCACTTCCAGGTCCACCGTGCAAGAATATTACAGGTAATCCGGTTTTCTTTCCATACTCTTCTATATAAAGAGTATGTTCGTCTCTTTGTATTTCATGTATTGCAAATGGTTTCTTAATAGGATATAACATTTAAATTAAAAATATAATAATATGAAAAAAAGTATACACCCAGATTACCATGAAATAAAAGTTGTTATGACAGATGGAACTGAATTTACTACTAAGTCTACTTTAGGAAAGCCTGGTGAAGTTTTAAAACTAGATGTTGATCCTTTATCTCATCCCGCTTGGACAGGAGGCGGAACTCAACTTAGAGAGAATGCAGGACAAGTTGCAAGATTTAAGAAAAAGTTTGGAAACTTTAAAGTTTAGAACTTATTTTTTCAAGCTCCACTCTTATTTTTTTTGGTATTTCTACTTTTTCCTTCATGTTATTTCTCTTTACAAAAACATGAACAAAGTAACCTTCAGCACAAGCGATATCTTGTTCTATTTTAAAAAGTGAAATATCGTAAATTACACTTGATTTTCCTATTTTAAATGTAGATAGCCCTGCTTCTATTTTTTCAGGATACTGAAGTGATTGTTTAAATTGACATCTAGTTTCTGGCGAAACTGCTATTACTTCAGAACTAAACGGATTATATTCACATTTGTTAATTAAGAATCTATTTATAACAGAATCAAACAAAGAATAGTAAATAACGTTGTTAATATGACCAAAAATATCGTTATCTCCAAATCTTGTATCTATTGTTTCAAGATATTTATAGTTAGATTTAACTTTCAATGTAATTATTTATTAATTTTCTAACATTATCAGACCTTTCATGTATATGAAAATGTCCACAGTTTTCAATGGTCTCTATTGAAGAATTTTTTAAAATACTATTAAGCAAATAACTACTTTTTATAGGAGTCATTATATCAAGTTTTCCAGCAATTATTAAAATAGAATTTTCTATTTTTTTAAGTTCTAAATCATTCACCGTATATTTATTACAAGCATTTAGATCTAAAAACAAATTATTTTCTGTTTTATACATTAAGGTATTTATAAAGTTGGGAAGATTTAAACCAATTAAATGACTTCCCCTAAGCTTAGAAGCACTAGGTAGAGACCAATTAATCATGTTTAATATTGCTTCACTACTATTTTCCTTGCTTAAATCTAGCAAACTCCTACTAACTTTCATAGGATAAGAAACTCCAATTAAAACTACCTTTTGAGCATTGAATAACTTATTTATAATAATACTTAAACAAATTAAACTTCCCATGCTATGTCCGACTAAAATATTTTTTTTTGAAGAATACTTTTTTACTATTTTTTTAACATATAAAGCCATCTCGTCAATCGAGGATAAGCCTTTTTCCTTATTATCTCCATGTCCAGGTAAATTGATTGCTAGAGTTGAATATCCTTTAAAAAAATAAAAACGATTTAACATTGACCAGAATGTATTATCACAACCTGCACCATGAATAAAAATCATTAAGGGACTTCTATCACTAAACTTCTTGTAATTATATTTATCATTAATTTTAGTCATACTTATTTAAAGGATTTTAATAAAGCACTATTAATATCTTTCAATAAATCATCTAAATCTTCTATACCAACTGATATTCTGATAAGGTCTTCAGTTATTCCTACTTTGGTCAGCTCAGATTTACTTAATTGGGAATGTGTAGTACTAGCAGGATGAATTATTAAAGATTTTGCATCGCCTATGTTTGCTAAATGAGAAAATATTTTAAGACTTTCTATGAACTTAACTGCTCTTTTTTTTCCTCCCTTCAAGCCAAATGAAATGATTGCGCCAGAACCTTTTGGCATTAATTTACAGGCTACTTTATATCCTTTATGTGATTTTAAACTAGGGTGTTTGACCCAACTAACTTCATCCTTTCCCGATAAAAAAGAAGCTATATATTCAGCATTGGAAACATGCTTCATCATACGTGGGCCAAGAGTTTCAACTCCTAACATTATATAAAACGCATTTTGTGGAGACAAAGCTGCTCCAAAATCCCTTAAACCTTCAGCTCTTGCCCTACTCAAAAATGCTCCAGGTCCAAACTCTTGATAAAAATTAAGGTTATGATAACCAAGATATGGTTCTGTTAAGTTGCCAAACTTTTTACTATTGTTCCAATCAAAACTACCGCTGTCAATTATAACCCCTCCGATAGCAACCCCATGGCCACCTATGAACTTAGTTGTTGAATGCATTACTAAATTTGCACCAAAATCAAAAGGATTACATAAGTAAGGAGTAGCTATAGTATTATCTACAAGGAAAGGAATTTTTAACTCTGTAGTTAATTTTGATATTTTCTCAATATCTAATACCTCAAGCCCTGGATTGCCAAGGCTTTCTGCAAAAAATAATTTTGTATTTTTTTTAATACTTTTTTTTATTTGAGTAAAATTAGTAGGATCTACAAAAGTAGTGCTTATACCAAACCTCTTTAGAGTTAATCCCAATAAATTTCTACTTCCTCCATAAATTCTATTTGACGAAACAATATGATCGCCTGCGTTTAATAAAGTTGCTATTGTTAAATGAAGTGCAGCTTGTCCACTAGCAGTACAAATTGCTCCTATACCTTTTTCTAAAGAAGCTAACCTCTCCTCTAAAGCACTTACAGTAGGATTTGATATTCTAGAGTACAAATGACCATCTTGCTCTAGATTAAAAATTGAACTAGCATCACTTGCATTTTTGAATACATAAGAGGTAGTCTGATATATAGGAAGAGCTCTAGATGCGAAGTCATTATCTAAGTTCTGTCCAGAATGAAGGCTTAATGTATTAAAGTTAAATAATTTTAGTTTTTTTTTTTTCATGCTATTCAATTAAAAAATTTTTCAGCTTCTTTCTTTTGCTTTAATTTTTTATTTATTTCAATCTCTACAATAGATACATAGTCTAAAAGTTTTTTTTTATAATCATCAAGTTCTTCTATAGAAAAATTTTCTATTGTTTTTTTTACTTCTTTTTCAGAAATGATTTCAATTTCATCCATATAATAGCTAGTATATTATAATTAGTAAGAATTTATAAGTATTTATTATGAAAAATCGTAAAATTATGAAATGTATTAAAATTAAGCAATATGGTAAAGCTGAAAATTTAGTATATGAAAATGAAAAAGTACCTTCTATCTCAGATCACGAAGTACTAATAAATGTAAAAGCAATCGGTGTAAATAGACCTGATATTCTTCAAAGATTAGGACTTTACTACCCTCCCCCTGATGCATCATTAATTCCTGGCCTAGAAGTTTCTGGAAAGATAGTGCAGATAGGAAAAAAAGTTAAAAATTTTAAAGTAAATCAAAAAGTTTGCGGATTAGTACATGGAGGAGGTTACGCTGAATATTGTAAAGTACATGAAAACCACGTACTTCCTATCCCAAAAGGGTTAAACTATATAGAAGCTGCCGGCATACCTGAAACATATTTTACTGTTTGGGCTAAGTTATTTGATATTGGAAAAATAAAAAAAAATCAAAGATTATTGGTGCACGGAGGTTCTAGTGGTATTGGAACTACCGCTATTCAACTTGCTAAAATTATTGGATGTGAAGTAATAACAACTGTAGCTGATAAAAATAAGGCTATCTTTTGTAAATCTTTAGGAGCAGATTTAGCTATTATTTATAAAAAAGAAGATTTTTTTAAGAAAATATTAGACTATACAAAAAATAAAGGAGTTAATATCATATTAGATATGATAGGAAAAAGTTATTTCTCAAAAAATTTAAAACTTTTAAGTGATAAAGGAAAATTTATAAGTATAGCATTTTTATCAGGAAGTAAAGTTCAATTAGATTTAGCTCTAATTCTTAAAAAAAGAATTCTAATTACTGGCTCTACTTTAAGACCAAGAACTATCGAAGAAAAAACTAAAATAGCAAAAAGTGTTAAAAAATTTTGTTGGCCTTTATTTGAAAAAAAAACTATTAAGCCTATTATATATAAAACTTTTAAATTGAAGGATGCTGTTAAAGCCCATAAACTTATGGAAAGCAGCAAACATATTGGAAAAATTATATTACTAAACAAAAACTAAGGAGGAATAATGAGCACCCCACTAATGCCAAAATCTACTGCAGTTTGGTTGGTAGAGAACACAAGTCTTACCTTTGAACAAATATCAAAGTTTTGCAATCTACATATATTAGAAATTCAAGGAATTGCTGATGGAGAAGTTGCAGTAGGAATACAAGGAAAAAATCCAATCATGTCCGGAGAGCTAAGTAAAGAAGAAATTAAAAAGTGTGAGATGGATCCATCGAAAAATTTAGAAATTATTAAAGATGTAATTCCTCTAAGTTCTACTTTAAAAAAAGGTAAAAAAAAATTTACTCCTGCTTCAAGAAGACAGGTTATACCAGATGCCATTTCTTGGCTTATAAAGTATCATCCTGAACTGACTGATCCTCAAATTGCAAAACTGATTGGAACTACAAAAAATACTATTAACTCTATAAAAAATAGAGAACATTGGAACATACAAAATATTACACCTAGAGATCCTGTTTTACTAGCTTTATGTTCGCAAAGCTCTTTAACTGATGCTATTATTAAAGCAAAAAAGAAAAAAGATAGATTAAGTAAATCTGAAAATGTTAACAAATAGTATTATTAACCTCTTCAAAAAAACCAGAGTGTTTTTGGTAGGTGATATCATGTTAGATCGCTATGTTTTTGGTAAAATTAATAGAATTTCACCTGAAGCTCCAGTTCCAATTTTTTTAGCAAAAAGTTCTAAAGAAGTTTTAGGAGGCTCTGGAAATGTTTTGAGTAATTTAGTTGCTTTAGGAACAAAACCTGCATATTTGACTATTATAGGAAAAGATGTTCCTGGAAAGAAAATAAAAAAGCTTTTAAAAAACCTTGGTTTTAAAGATTATACCCTTATTATAGATAAATCTAGAAAAACAACTGTTAAAACCAGATATATTTCAAATAGTCAGCAGATAATAAGAATTGATGAAGAAACATCTGGAAGTGTATTAAAAAAAATTGAAAATGAATTTCTTAAAAAGATAGATAATTTATTAAAAAACAAAGATGTTATAGTTATATCTGATTATAATAAAGGGGTCATTAATAAGAGAGTATGCGAATACATTATTAAAAGAGGAAACTCATTAAAAATCCCGATCATTATAGACCCAAAAAATAAAAATTTTGATATTTATAAAAACTCTACATTAATAACACCAAATCAATTAGAAGCCTCAAGAATATCTCAAATGAATATTGATAGTAATGCTAAAACTGAGAAATGTGGAAATATGATTATGAAAAAATATAATATTAAAAATGTTCTAGTAACTAGAGGAGATAAAGGACTCTCTCTAATCACTAAAAAGGCTTCCTATCATTCTCCTACTATTTCTAAAGAAGTATATGATGTTTCAGGAGCAGGTGATACAGTACTAGCTTTAATAGCTGCTAGTTTTCCAAATAAAATTGAAGAAACAAAGGCTTTAACTTTAGCTAATAAAGCTGCTGGAAAAGTAATAGGAAGAATTGGCACTAGTCCTATTTCATTAAATGAACTTTTCGATAATGTTCCTAGACAACATTATAATAAAATTTTTGACATAAAGTTACTTTGTAAAAAATTAGAAGAAGATAGAAAAAAAGGTTTTAAAATTGGTTTTACAAATGGGTGTTTTGATGTTTTACACTTCGGTCATATAAATTGCATCGAAAAAAGCAAAATGTATTGTGATAAATTAGTTGTTGCCTTAAATAGTGACATTTCAGTAAAGAAGCTAAAAGGAAAAAATAGGCCTATTAACAATGAACTATACAGAGCTAAAATATTATCATCTCTAGAGTTTTGTGATTATGTAATTATTTTTAATGAAAAAACACCTTTATCCTTAATAAAAAAAATTAAACCTGATCTTATCACTAAAGGCGGTGACTACAAAAGTAAAAAAATAGTAGGAGAAAATGAAGTAAAAAAGTGGGGAGGAAATGTTTTAACATTAGATTTTGTAAGGGGTCTAAGTTCTACAAATATTATAGATAAACTAAAAACTTAATTATTTAGTAATCCTTTTTCTAATTTTTCTAGTTTTTGAAAATAAGTTTAATAAAAACTTAGAGTCTTGTTTTTTAATTGCTTCCTCAAGCTTTGAAAGATCATTCTTGAATATTTTTAACATTTTTAATATAGAACTTTTGTTTGATAGCATTATATCTCTCCACATAATGGGATCTGATGCTGCGATCCTAGTAAAATCTTTAAATCCGCTTGCGGCATACTTAATTACTTCAGTTTTAATTGATTTTTCCAGATTTGCAACAGTACCAACTATTGAATAGGCAATTATATGTGGAATGTGCGATGTTATTGCTAGAACCATATCGTGATAATCAGCCTCCATAATATCTACTTTCATTCCTACCAAATTCCACATTTTTATCACAACCTCCAAAGAGTCTTTACTTGTTTTTGAGCTAGGAGTAATAATACAATAACCACCTTTAAATAATCCTTTAAACCCTGCTTCTGGCCCTGAGTTTTCTGTACCAGCTATTGGATGACCAGGAACAAAGTCAACTTGCTTAGGGAGAACTTCTTCCGAAATTTTTATTAAGGATTTTTTTACAGATCCTACATCTGTCACTATCGCTCCGGGCTTCAAATGGCATGAAATGCTTTTAATAACTTTTGTAAAGGCCTCTACAGGAACTCCTACAACTATTATATCAGCATCTCTAACTGTATTTTTATAATTATCTTCAACTTTATCTACAATCCTGAGTTTTTTTAAAGTATCTCTCGTTTTCTTTGTTCTTGAAAAAGCAGCAGACATTTGGTAAAAATTTTTTTCCTTTAAATCTCTTACTAGTGAGGAATTAATTAGGCCCATACCTATAAAAGCTATTTTTTTAATTTTTTTCATTATTTTTTTTTAGTTTAAAATCTGGATATGCTCCTAAGAATTTTAATTCATTATAATTTAATAAATTAGCTGATGCATATAAATAATTGCTTTTTAGTTGATGAATTTTTTTTAGACTTTTGTCTTTTATTGAAATTTGAGACAAATATAAAAATGAATTATTGCCTTCTAAAATTGGTTTGTCTTTAGAAACTACAACTAACTTTGGAGTACTGTTTTTTTTTTTTAAAAAAGGAATAACCGAAATTATAAATAAATCTTTAAAATTTTTATTAATCCACCAATGATCTCTTTTAACTTTGTCTGGGTAAGGCAAAATTAATAGTTTGTTTTTATTTTTTTTAATTTTTAAAAAAGCTTTATCAAGGCTTTTATAAGTTTTAATAACGATATTATATCCAAACGCATCAAAAATTATTTTTTTCTCAGATTTTTTTAAAGTTTCAGAAATTAAGAATTCAATGCCTCCCTGTAGGTTTGTTTGATGAAAAAATATTTCTTTCCAAAAACTTAAAATATCCTGTTCACTAAATAAGCTATTTTTATTTAAAAATAGTCTACTTAATATTTTCATTTGCCTCTCAGGTCTAAATAAATTTGAATTCTTAGAATTTTTACTTTTAAGGTTTCCAATATCTAAAGCTATCTTAGATCTATTTTTCAATAATTCTAAAATCTTATCATCAATTAAGTCTATTTTTTTTCTAAGTTTATCTAAATTTTTCATTTATTTCTTACTTTTTATTTTCTTTCAGCAAATAATGATGTATTTTTGTTTTTTGTATTAAAATTTATATGTTATATCATAAAAAAAAACTTAATAACATTTATAACTTTATACATAAACCGAGTTTGAGTTTAAAGAAAAAGTTTGTACTTGAATCAGGTGACTTTATTGTTAACCCAACAATAGCCTATAA
>CEUF01089215.1_pt1 | contig 13128 bp, 8 predicted proteins | sample 531461 | NCBI WGS metagenome assembly CEUF01 (sample SAMEA2623350, study PRJEB7988) | marine metagenome | biome: marine biome (ENVO:00000447); feature: surface water layer (ENVO:00002042); material: "saline water (ENVO:00002010), including plankton (ENVO:xxxxxxxx)" | depth 5 m | reverse complement strand
TCCCCAACCGCTATACGACGCTGTGGTTCCAAGCCACAAAGAAAGGTGTGTATAACATGCTATGCACCGAGTATTGCGGTAAAGATCACTCCACAATGGTGACGCGCGTTCGTGTCGTTGATCAAGCTGACTTCGACAAGTGGGTCAAAAAGAAGCAAGACGAAGGCGCAAACGGAAAACTCTTGTATGCTAACTTGGGTTGTAACACCTGCCACTCCATCGACGGTTCGAAGAAAGCCGGTGGTGGACCTTCCTTCAAAAACCTCTTCGGTAAAATGGAGAAGGTCAAAGAAGGTGGCGTTGTGAAAACTATCAAGGTTGACGAAAACTATATTCGTACTTCCATTGTCAATCCCAATCAGCACATCGTTGTAGGCTATCCTCCTTTGATGCCGACCTTTAAGGGACGCATTACCACCTCTGAGATTAATGCTTTGACAGACTATATCAAAGAGCTCAGCGGTGCGAAAAAGAAAAAGAAGTAAGAGTACAACAACAAGATGAAGAGGCTCTGTGCTCGCGGAGCCTCCACAACCCTATAGGATACGTGCTATGTCTACAGCTTCTGATGCCGCAAGTTCGGTTGAAAAAGATTCGAGTGCAGAGTCGCACTCGTCTGAAAACTACTTAACCGTTGCAAAGTCATGGATTTTTACGCTTGACCACAAGCGTATCGGCTTGATGTACCTCGCTTCTATCCTCTTCTTCTTCTTTGTGGGAGGGATGTTGGCGATGGGGATTCGCTACGAATTGCTCACGCCAAAAGCCGACTTTCTGAGCGCCGGAACCTACAACAAAGTCTTTACTTTGCACGGCGCGATCATGATCTTTTTGTTCTTGATTCCCTCTGTCCCCGCTGCCATGGGTAACTTTATCTTGCCCCTGATGCTCGGAGCGAAAGATGTCGCTTTCCCCAGGCTCAACCTCTTGAGCTTCCACATTTATGTGTGGGGTGCGTGCTTCTTCATCTACTCTCTGCTCGTCGGTGGTCTTGATACAGGTTGGACGTTTTATACGCCATACAGTACAAGCTCCAATGGTGCGGTGATTTCCGCGACGTTCGGCGCGTTTATCCTCGGTTTCTCTTCGATCTTGACTGGTCTGAACTTCATCGTGACCATCCACAAGATGAGAGCACCTGGGATGACTTGGTTCAAAATGCCTTTGTTCTCATGGGCACTTTACGCAACTTCTTTGATTCAGTTGCTCGCCACTCCCGTACTCGCGATTACATTGCTTCTTTTGATCTTTGAGCGTGCCTTTGGTATCGGTATCTTCGATCCCAAACTCGGTGGTGACCCCGTATTGTACCAGCACTTCTTCTGGTTCTACTCTCACCCCGCCGTTTACATCATGGTTCTTCCCGGATTTGGCGTGATCAGTGAGCTGGTCTCCATCCACTCCAGAAAGAACATCTTCGGATACGTATATATCGCATTCTCCAGTGTCGCGATTGCTGTGATTGGCTTCCTCGTCTGGGGACACCACATGTTCGTCAGTGGTCAGTCACCTTTTGCTTCGTTGGTCTTCTCCGCGATTACCTTTGCTGTTGCTGTTCCCACTGCGATTAAAATCTTCAGTTGGGTCGCGACGCTCTACAAAGGCTCTGTTGCATTTACAACTCCCATGGTCTACGCCATCTGCTTTATGTTTGTCTTCGCGATTGGTGGATTGACAGGTCTCTTCCTGTCCACACTCGCAACTGACATCCACTTGCACGACACCTACTTCGTTGTGGCTCACTTCCACTACGTCATGGTCGGTGGTACGCTCTTCTCCTTCTTGGGCGGATTGCACCACTGGTGGAGCAAAATGTTTGGTCGTAAATACAACGAAACTTTGGGTCGTATCGGCGCTGTGATGATCTTCGTTGGCTTCAACGTGACCTTCTTCGTACAGTTTATCCTTGGTAGTTTGGGAATGCCCCGTCGTTACCACACTTACCATACGATTCTGAAGCAAGATCTTCCGCTCTGGACCCAGCTGCACCAGATTTCTTCTTACGGTTCTTTCTTCGTCGGTGCATCTTTGTTCTTGATCCTTGGTTATCTCGTGTACTCGCTCGTTGCGGGTGAGAAGACTAACGATCCTAACCCCTGGGGCGGAAAAAGTCTCGAATGGGAAACTGCAACTCCTCCAGATGAACACAACTTCCACGAGCAGCCAGTTGCCATTCATGGTCCCTATGACTTTGATGAAATCGATTACGCTAGCGAAAAAGGACATGTAGCAAAATGAGCCATTCATCTGAAAACGCTCACGCAGAGCATCCTTCCTTTTTACAACACCACTTCTACACTCCTGAGCAGCAAGCTTCGGCTTCCAAACTCGGAATGTGGTTGTTTCTTGGACAGGAACTCCTGTTCTTTAGTGGACTGTTTATGGCCTATATCGCGATGCGATATATCTACCCAGAGACATTCCTCGCAGCACATGAGCACCTCAACGTGATGATGGGCTCGATCAACACCGTTGTCCTCTTGACCAGTAGTTTGACAATGGCACTCGGTGTTCGTGCAGCACAGACAAGCAATATGCGACTGTTGAAGTTTCACATGCTCGTCACCATCGGCTGTGCGTTGCTCTTCCTTGTGATCAAATACTTCGAATACTCACACAAGATCCACGCAGGGTTTTTGCCCGGTCAATACTACAGTGGTACTGGTATCCCAGGAAATCCCGGGGTGTTCTTTAGTATCTACTTTGTCCTGACTGGTATGCACGGTCTGCACGTTATCATCGGTGTGGGTGTGTTGATCTGGATCTACATGGGTGCACGTCAAAACAAATTCAGCGCTGAGTACTACTCTCCCGTTGAAAACGTCGGTCTCTACTGGCACCTTGTTGACTTGATCTGGATCTTTCTCTTCCCGCTACTTTATCTTGTGAAATAATTCGAGGAGTTTCTCATGGCTACGGATCAAAACCACGCACACCACGCACATGGGGAAGACGGACACGAACATCATGTCCTGCCGTATAGTGTATACTTCTCCGTTTATTTCGCGTTGCTCGTTCTCACTGTGTTGACTGTTCAGGTCTCCTTTTGGAACCTCGGACCTCTCTCACTGCCTGTCGCAATGCTCGTTGCACTCGTGAAGGCCGGACTCGTTGTCGGCTTCTTTATGCACTTGCGTTACGACAACAAGTTCCTCAGCCTGATCTTCTTTGGATCAGTTGTGTTTATGGCTATCTTCTTCTTCTTCACAATGTTCGACCTCACCACTCGTGGTGTGCTCAACCGCGAAGAAGCGCAGTTTGCTCTCAAAAATGAGAAAGTACGCAAACAAGCCGAGTCCAAAAAAGTCTCTGCTCACACCGAGACCGCTTCGGCACTCACGCTCGCGTCCACTGCTGCAAAGAAGGCCTTCAAACCTGCTGTTGGTGTTAGCTCTGTTTTTGTCGCGAAGGTCGACCGTACCTTCCCCAAAAGCGCGCCTGCACTTAGCAAAGAGATCCTTCAATTGGGACACACCGAATTCCAAAAGAACTGTGCTTCCTGTCACGGAGCAAAGGGACAAGGAAACGGTTCACTCGCGCCCACTTTGAAGATCAAGCCCACAAACTTTGCCTCTGGTAACTACCGTTACGGTGGTACACCAAAAGGTTTGATGCGCATCATTAACAACGGTTCACCCCGTTACAACATGATGGCTGCATGGAAGAACCTGCTCCCCGAGAAAACTCGTTGGGCGCTCGTTCACTATATCCTCCAAATGAACCCCAAAACACGCAAACAAGTTGGTGCAAAAGCCGCTCCTGCAACACGCAAAGCTGCTCCTGCTCCCAGAAAGTAATGCGTAAGACCTCCTCAACGCCTCTACAAACCCCCACATACCTCTCTCTTCTTCTTGTGCTCCTCAGCTCGCTATTGACAACCCAAGCATGTAAATCAGAGCCCAAGATCGACGTGAAGACACTGAAAGTCCCTCCATCCACATCTGCGTCTATCGCACGTGGTAAGAAACTCTTCTCCTCCTTATGTGTCTCATGTCACGGAAAAGAAGGTAAAGGTGATGGACCTGGCGCGAGAGCTTTGTACATCAAACCCACAAACCTCGCGGCAGGCGCCTACCGCCACGGAAAAACCCCCGGACACCTGTTCAAGGTGATCACCGAAGGTTCTCCAACCACCCCATTGATGGCACCTTGGAGACATCTCCCCGAGAAAGATCGATGGGCCCTCACGCACTTTGTCTCCTCCCTCCCAAAGAAACCATCACAACCCTCCAATAAGCCAAAGTAATTTTCTCTTTCCTGTGAACATTGTCATCGCTTTTCGCAAAGGCATGAATGATCATTCATTTTTTTTGCAAATACATAAAGCTATGATGTGTATCTGTTTTTGATTCAATCTGTGAGGGTTTTGGGGGCTTGTCTCGGGTGCATGCCCTTGACGCGCAGAAGAATAATGGCGATAAATCCCACCACATTCGATGATCTTAACCACAGGCATGAAGGAGAAGAACTGTGAGTGAAAAACAGAGTTGGAATATCGAAAAAGCAGCCGTTTTAGGGTCCGGTGTGATGGGTATGGCCATCGCAGCTCACTTGGCGGGCTGTGGGATCGATTGTCTCGTGTTGGATATTGTTCCCTTCGACAATATGCTCTCCGAAAAGGAGCAGAAACAACGGGATGCAGGCGATAAACGTGTTCGCAACAAGCTCGCAGCTGCAGCGTTGAAACAAGCGATGAAGTGGAAGCCACCAGCGTCGGCATTCTACTCCAAAAACGATGCAAAGCGCATTACCATCGGTAACTTTGATGATGATTTGCACAAAATCAAAGATGTGGATTGGGTCATCGAGGTCGTCGTCGAGCGCATGGACATCAAAAAAAGTCTGCTCGCAAAAGTCGATGAATACCGTGGCGAAAACACTATCATCACAACCAACACCTCTGGTTTGAGTGTCGTTGAGATGGTCAGTGATTGTTCCCCTGAGATGCGCAAAAACTTCCTCGGAACGCACTTCTTCAACCCCGTGCGCTTCATGAAGTTGCTCGAAATTATCCCCCATCCAGAGACCGCACCTGCGCTCGTCTCCTTCATGGAATCCTTCTGCTCCAACGAGCTCGGAAAAGGCGTCATCCTCGCCAAAGATACCCCCAACTTCATCGCAAACCGTATCGGTATGCACGGTATCTCCCTGACGTTCCAATTGATGACAGAGATGGATTACCGCATCGACGAAGTTGACGCGATCTGCGGTAAAGCGATCGGTCACGCAAGCTCCGCTGCGTTCAAAACAGCTGACCTCGTCGGGATCGACACTATGAAGCACGTTGGGATGACTGTCTATGACAAATGCCCCAACGATGAAGAGCGCGAAATCTTCAAGCCACCCGCATTTATCGACCAGATGATCGAAAATGGTTGGTTGGGTCGTAAAGCGAAGAGCGGGTTCTACAAACGTGGTCCCAAGAAAGAGCGCCTCGTGCTCGACTGGAAGACCATGGAATACATCCCCCAAGAGAAGCCCGAGTGGCCCTCCCTCGCAAAAAGCAAAGAGATCCGCAAGCCCGGCGCACGCCTCGCAAACATGATCAACAGCGACGATCGTGGTGGAAAGTTCGCGTGGAAATTGACCGCTGCGAGTCTCCTCTACATCGCACGACGTATTCCCGAGATCGCTGACCATATCCTCGACATCGACAATGGTCTGTGCTGGGGATTCAACTGGGAAATCGGTCCCTTCGCGGGATGGGATGCGATCGGCCTTCGTACTAGCGTTGAGCGCATGAAAGCCGACGGTTATGAGATCCCCGCGAACATCACAACGATGCTCGAAAAAGGCAACGAGTCCTTCTACAAAGAAGAAGATGGTGTTCGTTACCAATACGATCTCGTCAACCAAGAGTACGTCGCGATCAAACCCGACGAGAAAATCATCGTCCTCAAAGAGCTCGGTGATGACCGCAAAGTCGCAAGCAACGATGGCGCAACGCTCTGGGATCTCGGAGACCGTGTCCTGTGCTACCAAATGCACACCAAGATGAACGCGATCGACAATGAGACCATCGAGATGCAAAACAAAGCTGTCGATCTTCTCGAAGCTGACGAGTTCGACGCGATGGTCATCGCGAACAACAGCAAAAACTTCTCTGTTGGCGCAAACCTCATGCTCGTGTTGATGGGACTTCACTCTGATGAAGAGAACAAGTACGACCAGATCGAAGAGATGGTCAAGGCACTTCAAGACGTCAACATGCGTATGAAGTACTGTAGCAAGCCCATCGTCGCTGCACCCGTAGGTTTCACCTTCGGTGGTGGTTGCGAGATCGCGCTGCACGCACACCGCGTCGTCGGTGCCGCTGAGACCTACGCTGGCCTCGTCGAAGTTGGTGTCGGCCTGATCCCCGCAGGTGGTGGTACCAAAGAATTGGTCATGCGTGCCCTCGAAGGTGTCGACATGAGCAACAGACCTTCTTTGTTGCCTTTCCTCCAAAAAGCATTCGAAAATATCGCAAAAGCCGAAGTCGCAACTGGTTTGAAAGCCGCGATGGACCTCGGTATCTTCCGTCAGACTGATGTCATGGTGACCAACGCAGAGTACCGTATTTACGAAGCGAAGAAAGTGGCCCTCGGTATGTTCCTCACTGGACACAACCCAGGAAAACCACGCACTGACATCCCCGTCGGTGGTGTCAGCGCAACCGCTGCCTTCATGATCGCTGTGGACGGTATGGTCAAGTCCGGTTGGGCTTCTGAGCACGACCGTCTGATCGCAGACAAAGTCGCATGGATCATCGGTGGTGGTGACCGCGCAGAAGGTCAAACAATCAGCGAGCAAGAGCTCCTCGATATGGAACGTAAGGTCTTTATGGACTTGCTCCGTGAAGAGAAAACTGTTGAGCGTATCCAATACATGCTCATGAACAACAAACCACTGCGTAACTAGCAGCCGTTTGTCTGGACCGTTCTATCTATCGAGTCGTCCATGCCCGGCCCTTTACAACAGAGCCGGGGTGGACACATCTTTTACATACAATGTGTGTGCGAAACGGCACACAAAATATAAAGGAGAAGATCTATGAGAGATGCCGTGATTGTTGGCGCCGCCCGAACTGCCGTCGGTAAAGCAAACAGAGGCTCCCTTGTTCACGTCCGCCCCGACGATATGGGTGGAACTGTCCTCAAAGGACTTGTTGAGCGCGTTGGGATCGACCCCAAGCATATTGACGACGTCATCATGGGATGCGCCATGCCCGAAGCTGAGCAAGGCATGAACGTAGCTCGTATGTGTGTCCACCTCGCAGGCCTTCCTGATGAAGTCTCCGCGATGACACTCAACCGCTACTGCTCTAGTGGTCTGCAATCCATCTGGCATATCACCGCAGACATCATCGCTGGCGCGATCGACTGTGGTATCGGTGGTGGTACAGAGACCATGTCCATGATCCCCATGGGTGGTAACAAGATCGTCCCCAACATCAAACTCGCCAAAGATTTCCCCGAAGCCTACATGGGTATGGGACACACCGCTGAGAACGTCGCTGTGAAGTACGAGATCTCACGCGAAGTGCAAGATCAATTCGCTGTTGAATCCCAAAACAAAGCGCTCGCAGCGCTTGAGCGTGGTGACTTCAAAGAGCAAATCGTTCCCCTCCAAGCGTACAAGTACGATGGAGATGGAAATAAGGTTGAGTTCACCTTCGACACTGACGAAGGACCACGAGCTTCGACTGTTGAAGGTCTCGGAAAGCTCCGCCCCGCGTTCGCCAACCCCAAAGCTGGACCCGGTATGGGAACAGTCACTGCTGGTAACTCCTCACAAATGAGTGACGGTGCAGCCGCAGTCATGGTGATGGAACGCAAAAAAGCTGAAGAGCTTGGCATCAAGCCCATCGGAAAGCTCCACGGATTTGTGACCGCTGGTCTCGATCCCGCGTACATGGGTCTTGGACCTGCGCTCGCAGTACCCAAGCTGATGGAGCGCTTTGGTAAGCCTCTTGGTATCGACTACAAAGACATCGACTGTGTCGAAGTCAACGAAGCATTCGCTAGCCAGGCTTACTACTGCGCACAAGACTTCATCAAACGTGGTATCAAGCCCGAAGCGATCAACCCCAATGGTGGCGCTATCGCTCTCGGACACCCCCTCGGATGTACCGGCTCCAAACTCACCACTCAACTCCTCTACTGGTTGAAAGACCACAAGAAACGCTGGGGTATTGTCACCATGTGTATCGGTGGTGGTATGGGTGCTGCTGGCCTCTTCGAAAACTACCTCGTCGACTAATCCATCCTCGCCTCTACAACACATCCCCCCTCTCTTCGTTCACCACCTCTCATTTCTTCTCAAAACGTTTACGTGCGTTATTGAGCCACTTACTATCAAAGTGTTTCATGAAATGCTTTTTGCGTTTTGCTCGGCGCAGGGATGCTTTATGTGTCGGAAAAGAGAAGTACATGCCCAGCTGGAGCTGTTTCCCTGAGCATCGGTTGTGAATTGGTAGAAAGAGTCTGACCGCTGCGACGTGTGGTCGACTTGTGTGGATGTGGTGAAAGGCGAACTGTTTGGTCAACTCTCCGAGGATAGGGCGGTTGCGTTGTAGCAGTGTGGCCAATGTATCTCCGTTTTTGTACTTGATATAGCGACGAAGGTATCCGTCTTTTCGCAGCGATGTCATGAGCTCTTTTGGGGAGACCAGCGATGAGAGGTCGAGCTGTTTTCCACTGTTCAGATCGATTGTGCGGACCTTATGAAGGCACCTTCGACGCATCCCTCCACAGGACAACTCCACAAATCCAGACACAGAGACCATTGAGCCGACAAAAGACAACACTTTGTTGAAGCGACTCTCTACTTTGCAATGAGAAGGGATGCGGAAAAGACCTTCAAATAGATGTCTTGTCTTTCCATTCTTTTCCTTTGCGATACCTTCACTGCCGCCCCAATAAAGCGTCCAAGCTCCCTGAGAGGCTTTGTATTGAAAGGACATCTTTGCGGATGAGTTGGGTACTCCGGGCAAAAGGAAGACAGAGGTGAGCAGAAACAAGCGTAGCAATTGTACCATATCGATCATTCTCCTTTTTGTTTGTCATTCTCTTTACATTTGTCGAATGTTCTTTCCAGGATGCACTCTTTGTTTGGGGAATGTCTTGACCTTATCGTTTGTCTCCCTTTAGGATGCCGTAAAACCGAGACAAATTGAATAGGAGTCACTGATGGACCAGGGACATTCGCGTATGCTGCTCTTTGTGGCGCTTGTGTTGTTAGGATGTATGCAGTATTTTCTCGCGCCGTTTTTTGCGCCAGGTTGGGTCTTTTGGGGGTTATGGGTTATGCTTGCGTTACTCGGCCTCTCTAGTCTTATCGAGACAAAAGATGATCTTCCCGTGGGGATGGGGATCGCTCTGGGGGGTGTGGCTGTACTTGGTCTCTCTTTCCCCATGTATCGCTTCTTTGGTGCATCGACTCTTGGAGGTCTTGGTGGAGTCTACGGGCTGGAGGTGTTGCTGTGGCCTGCGTTGTTGTGGGCATGTGCGCTCGCTGGTCTTCTATGGGGAGCCATCTACACAGCGCGGACAGCGGCACCGCTTCCTCTCTTTGCTGCCCTGATCATGTCGCTGCTCCTCGCCGGACGGCAGTTGATGTCTTTTGGTCCCTTCTCCTACGTGATTGTGGGCTTACTTTCCGGTTTCGCCGGTGCTTTGTACAGTGCTTTTACCGAACCTGCTGAGGAAGAGATCGAAGAGGGCAGTAGAAAACCCACTCCACGAGAAAAAGCCACGCGATTTGTCGACGTCGCTTGTTTGTTGGGTGTACTTTTCCTCTCTTGCTTTGTGGGTACACTCCAGCCTTTCACTCATGACAAGCAGGCTTTTGTGAGCATCTCGCTCTTTGTCGTACCCTGCCTCATCATGTTCGCCTCTTTGTGGAGCTTGCGGCCTGTTCAAATCACCAAAACGGACAAACAACAACGTTCATTTTCGTACATCTTTGGTGGTGTCATCATTGGGATGTTTGTCGTCTTCTTCATGGGAAAACATACATTCCTGATTTCGTCGACGTGGGGGTTTTGGTTTGTCTGGGGCGTGCTTGTCATTTTGGGGACGGTTGCGTTCTTTTTGTGGGTCATTGCGCAAGAATACAAGACCGAACACACTGCGGTGGGGATGACTGTCGCTGTCTTGTTGTTCTCGTTGTATGGGGCGTTCCCGTATATACAGACCAATCTCTTCTTTCACTCTGCAGCGCGCTCACAGATGACGCAGGCTTATCTTCAATGTGCAGAAGGAAAGAAGAAGGCGTGTATTCAGGCTCTTCACGTATTGAAAACGATGGGAGACAACGCACTACCTGAACGTATCACACTCTCGCATTTTGCCTGTAAGGTCGGAGATGTCGATTCTTGTCTATGGCTTGCCTCAAAGTTTAAACGGAGCCTCAAGAAATTACAGTGGCTTTATGGTACAGCCTGTGATTATGGCAGCGCGGAGATGTGTTTTCAGTACGGTCAGCTGCTGGAAGGTGATATCCCACAGAGGGAAGATCCCAAGGCGTGGTTCCTCAAAGCAAAGAGACGAGCGTGGTTGCTTGCCTACAGAAGAGGTTGTGAGCGTGGTTCTTGGAAGGCCTGTCAAGGTCTCCTTCGGTTTGACGCCTTGCCACCTAGCGACGCGCTCTTTCCGGAGCTGATTTCTTTTTACTGGAAGAAATGTGAACAAGATCTGGAGAAAGCTTTTTGTTACCGCGCAGGGATGCTCTTTTTGAAGACGAAAGGACTCGAAACGCGTCAGGGAATGGTCTTCTTACGATCTGGTTGTCAACTCGGTCATGCACCGTCTTGTCAGAAGCTCGCCTCCATTTATGCGGGACAAGATGGTATTGGAGCACAACTCGTCTCCTACCGTTATCACTCTCTCGCGTGTCAATTCTCGAAGAAGCATTGCAAGCAACGAGACGCACTCCTTCGGAAGGTGGATGCAGACTGGCTCAAACCCTTTTGTGGTCATCAGGCCGAATATTGTCTTTTTCTCTCCAAACCCTTTGCAGAGCGGGTATGTCTGCCCAAAACACCTTTCCAATGCACTGAGATCGGTCGGATGCATGTGGGCGTGTATGGTGAATTATCAAGACAGGGTCGTGCTCCCTTTTTGGCACTTGATGCGTTCGAACACGCGTGTCGTTTGGGCGATACTCCCGGATGCTACTATCTTCGAGAGATCCTGGCGCGTTTGTACCCGGACTGGAAGTACTTGAAAAAGCACCTGCGTTGGAAGGATAAGGGGAAGCATTTTGTTCGTGACATTCATTTTGCGAGACGTGCTTGTACACGTGGTGAGCTGCACGGTTGCAATGCGATTCTGTCGATGCTTACGCAATTCTTGCTAGGCAAAAATCGTTTTTGGACTAAACTACCCGGTAAAGAGAAGGTCCTGTCAAAGCTCTACTTTTATGGCCACGCTTCCCATCAAACACTCTATCCTCGACTTTCTGATGAAGCGTTTCATTCAGGGATCTATACATTACAAAACACCTACCAAAAGAAGTCTTGTCGCCACGGAGACGGGGCCTCCTGTTATAAACTTGGGGAGCGTCTGTGGACGAAGGCTCAGCGCGCAACTGGTCATGCCAAGGAGCGCTTCACCAAGCAAACTGTGTCTTTTTACAAGCGAGGTTGTGAATTCCAACATGCCGACTCTTGCAACAATATGGGGTGGGCACTCGATCACAAACATACTTTGGCGAAGGCGCCAAATCGACAACGGCTCGCGAGAGCCTACTTCAAAAAAGCCTGTGAACTGGGCTCAGGTCGAGGTTGTGGGAACTGGAACCGCTATCTCCAAAGTGGGATCGGTGGGAAGAAAGATCCTGTACAGGCACTAAAAGTCGCGCGTCTTGGTTGCAAAGGCAATGGAGACGGGTACGCTTGTTTTCGGGTGGGAGAGGCGTATTACTACGGTCGCGGTACCAAACAAGACTACACATTCGCGATGACCTCCTACCAAAGAGGTTGTCAACTGTACAACGCTGCATCTTGCTACAGCGCCGGCTGGCTCTTGCTTAAAGGGTTGGGGGTTCAAAAGAACCAAAAGCGCTCCTATGGGTATTTTGATCGAGCGTGTGGTTTGAACTACAAGGATGGTTGTGTACGGCTTTGTGAGCTGCGTTCCGATTACGCCAACGTGATTGGATTCCGGGCGTGCAAGAGAGGGTGTGAGTTTGGTAACATTTGGAACTGCCAAAGGGCTGGCTACTTATTGGATGCCAAAAAACCATGTGCGGATGATGCTTTCACATACTACGGTCGGTGTGTTGTGCGTGCTATCAAGACAGAAGGTGACTGGGCCACAAAGGACATCATATATTTCAGTGAATGGCAACGTTTCTCCGCGGCATTCAAATTTTTTGAGAAGGCATGCAAAGGGAAGGAGGCTGTCGGATGTTACAATGTCGCGAATGCCTACTACTACGAGCGAGGCGTCACGCAAAACGTCAAGAAGGCCTATGTGCATTACAAGCGCGCTTGTGATCTGGGATACGCCAAGGGTTGTCGTGAGGCTGCGTGGTCGAAGTTGAAAGGATGGGGAACCATTGCGGAGCCGAGTATGGCGAGAGTCCTCTATGAAAAGGGGTGTAAACTCAAAGATGGGTTGAGTTGTGAGCAGGTCGCAAACCTCGACGAAGAAGCTGATATGGCAGGCGTTGGGTATGAACGTATCAACCAATACTACCAACGCGCATGTTCACTGGGAAGAAAGGGCGCATGTTCCCATTTGAAGAAGAGACAACGCCAAAGGAAATCAAGTGGTGGAAGACGTGTCTATAGACGCGCTGGACGTCGGGCTTACAAAAGCGGTGGTCGCTCGGTGTATCGTTCATCGCCTGGGTTCAGGGGAACATATCGCGGTGGCTATCGAAGTGGTGGTTATCGCGGTGGCTATCGAAGTGGTGGCTATCGTAGTGGCTATCGAAGTGGTGGAGGGAAATGGTAGGAACATACAAAGAAGGGATCGTGTCTTTTTTCTATTCAACACTCTCAGACGTGTTCAGATGACATTTTGGGGAGTCTGCTGGAGGTATTGTTCGACATTTTTGATGACTGTCGAGAGCAGACGCTGCCGTGACTCTTTGGTGGCCCATGCGATGTGAGGGGTGATGTTGCAATGAGGTGCATTG
>CEUF01020257.1_pt1 | contig 13215 bp, 2 predicted proteins | sample 531461 | NCBI WGS metagenome assembly CEUF01 (sample SAMEA2623350, study PRJEB7988) | marine metagenome | biome: marine biome (ENVO:00000447); feature: surface water layer (ENVO:00002042); material: "saline water (ENVO:00002010), including plankton (ENVO:xxxxxxxx)" | depth 5 m | reverse complement strand
TCTTTTTAGAACTCTATGACTATTTTTACTTCTTCTTTTTGTGAAGACGATCTTGTTACTGGTGACCTATTATCAACATAAATTATATCACCAGAGTATTTTTTAACATCTGCATCTGCTTTTCCAGAAACAAATGTTTGACCCAAAGAAATTTTTGTTCCGCTTGCAATTTGAATTGAATCATTATTAAAAGAACTGTTAATAACTAAATCTCCTGAAGTACCAGCATTAACTATAGGAGCAGTGCTTGTTCCAACAAAATCAAGTTGTTTGTATGAATAATTTGATAATGTTGAAAAACCAACTGGTTGATAATATTTTAAAATACCAGTATCTGGATTCCAAGAAGCAACATATCCGACAGCTGTAGATCCAATTCCTGCAGTTGAAATTGTCTGTGTAATTACACTATTAACAGAATAAGTGACTGAAGAAGTTGTAGTTACTCCAGATACACCATTGGAAGTTAACGCTAAAGCCTTAAGATTTGTGGCAGTCGTACTATTTAGAAGGGTAGTTCCGTTCTTTTCTAAAGGATTTTTGACTATACCAACACGAGAAAAATCAACACCAACAGCATAATCTGGAGAATCATCAACATTATTATCAAATTTTGAATACAGCATGACTCTAAATCCACCCAATTCACGATATATATCAGCACCATGACCCCCTTTTGGAGGTATTATAACCTCAAATTTTGGTTGATCTGTACTTGAGGCAGGAACTCCAAGAACAACATTATTTCCAGCACCATCAGTATAATCACCTGTTATAAATCTAACTTGTCCATAAGTATAATTAGATCCACCAACAATTGATATTGACTGTACGGTTCCCCCTTGAATATCAACAGTTGCAGATCCACCAGTTCCATCTCCACTAATTGGTATTTGAGAAACTGTTCCAGAATCAGTGGTTCCTACAGAAATACCAGTTCCACCATTTTTAATTATTACAGTTTGAATTTCTCCGTCTACAGCTGCGTTTTTAATATTCTCATTGGTTGCATCTCCCCATTTTTTAGGAAGAGGTACATATTTTGTTGTTACAAATTTGACAATATCTGATGGTGATATACTATACAAATATTTCCACTTATACCCATCTGATCCATCTCCAGCATCTTGAGGTGCAGTATTTGTATGAGTTGGTTCAGCTATTGATTTTTTTCCTAATGGATTATCTGGATCCGATCCATTATTAATGCAAAGATATACCCTAAATTCTGATGTTACTACATAATAATTTGATGAATATAAACTTGTCGATTTAGTTTGAGGTGTCAAATTTTGATCAATATAATCATTCTTTCCAGAATAATTATTTCTATACATGTCATATATCGTTCCTGTTTGCCAATTTAATCTAGGTATAACTCTTCTAACATCATCTGAAGTCACTTTTTTTAAGAAAAGCATACTGTCATAATAAAAACTTTCTTGAGAAAATGAATCTACAGGATTTGGAACAGGACTTCCCCAGTCTGCAAATCCATAATTTTTAACTCCGACATTCTTAGGATTTGGATGTGCTAAGAAAGTATAATAGTTGTTATTTCCAGTCGTGCCAATACCTACAAAACTGTCTATAAAAGTTTCTGCGTTTAATATACGATATTGGTCAGTGATTATTGCGGGCATTGATACTTACATTTTTGATTATTTATACCTCTTATTTAGATTAACTTGTATAAGAAGTTTTGATTGGTATAGTTCTTATCACTTGAGCTGAGGTCTCAATTCCAACAACTCCATTTTGATTGTGGAAAGTAAATGATTTCGAATTAGCACTTCTAGATACATTAATTGAACCCCAACTATAAGTTCCATATTTAACTTTAGTTGTTAGTGTTGTTGTATCTATACCTGCAATCGAATTAACATTTGCGAAAACTCTTATCATAGAAGATCCAACAGAAACATAATCTTCAGCAAAATAAACATTATTTAAGAAACTATTTCCAACACCTATAGTTTCTGGGCCTGAAGATGTAGTTCTTATTCCAGTAATTCCATTTCCTATAAAGGTATTATCAATTACAAAATAGTCACCAGTAGAAATACCAGATTTAGATCTTTTATCCTGTTCAGAACCATTTGGTATACCGTCTGGATCATATATGTTTTCATGTGGCACAATTTCAAAGAATAGTGCAGGCCCAGTTGTATTAATACCTACAAGACTCGTTCCAATCCCAACGACAACTCCATAATCACCTTCATATGTAACTTTTTCGATTGTCTCAACAACAGCAGTTGTTCCCAAACCAACTATGTTTATATTATTCAGAGTTTGTCCTAAGTTATCAACTTTTTTAAACATCCAAGAGTCTTTGACATAAATTTTACTATCAGTTGGTGAAATTGATTTAATTATTCCACTTGTTGGTGCTATATCTGGTTCTAAGTAATTTCTCTCTTTTGATATGCTTACTCCATCTATTATTAAATCTTTTGTTTGTTTTCTCCACATCATTGGTCGAGCAAAATCAGCATTAGTAGATATACCAACTCCAGAATATGTTGTGGTTTCCACTGTATCTGCTGCTATTAATTCATAAACCACTCTATTATCTTGCTCAGATTTTTTTTCTAATGTGATTACGGATTCAGTTCTAATTCCAGAGGAAATACTAGAATTTACATTACTTTGATTAAAATAGTGTAATCTTAATTCATCACCTGGTTTTATTGTTTCGTCAACATCTACCTCAACAAAGTCAGATGTAGAACCAGTGTAAAAATACATTTTAAATAAACTACCTGGTTTTGGTGGCTCTTTAAATGTTATTCTAGTTCCACCTTCAAATTCATAATCAAGACCTGGTCTCTGTAAAATATCATTAATGAATATCAAGAGATTATTTTGTAGAATAATTCCTGATCCTTCTTGAGCAACTATGCTATAGTACTCTTTATCTTTAATTGTACGAGTTATTAAAAATGATTTTCTAGATCCATTAAACTGAATACTAAAATCATCAAGTTCTAATAATTGGCCAAAACACCGTCCTGAGAATTTATCTTGGAATTTATTTTTTACAGTTATATTAAACGCACTTGTTCCAATTCCTACTTGGAATGGTAGTGTAGTTAACTGCAAATTATCTCCTATTTCATAACCTACGCCACGATCTGCTATGTCAAATGATATTATACTCCCACCAGTCCCAACAACCACATCCATCGTTGCACCAGATCCATTTCCACCAGATAATGGAATATTTTTATAAGGACTTGGGGGATCAACTGTTACAAAATTTATTCCAGTTGAAATTCCACCTTGTGCATAACCTGAACCTTCATTTGCAATTTTGACATCTGTAACTATGCCAGCAGTTACAAATGCGGATATTGCAGCACCAACTCCAGTTGTAGAACTCACTGATACTAAAGGATTGGACAAGTAACCAGCACCACCACTAGCTATTCCTACAGATTGTATTGTTCCACCTGCTGAAACAACAGCAGTTAGTATTGCTTTTTTGGGAACTTGATATCCAGAACCAATTCCTACATCAAATTCATTAATAATCCCCCCTTTAGGCAAATCTTTATTTGCTGATGTTCCTGTAAAATCAATCGAACTTCCTGCTCCAATTATTTGATAATCGGATTTGTTAATATCACCAACATCTCCAAAAAATGGTTTTTGGAATACATTATTAATTAATATTGCACCAAAACTACTAGAAATTCCTAACAATTCATTTCCATTTGTTGTCATCTTAAATTGATCGGTAGATCCATCAAATCTATCTGATATATCATCAATAATTTTATTGGTATCATAAGTTAATCTGTAATATGCTCTTCCAGAAAAAGTAGATGAAGTAACTCCTACAGTTCCTGTTGGCCCATATGGTGCTTCAGAAAAGTATATTTTACCTTCATTTATTCTGTAATCACCTTTAACTACTGTTACTGCTGCACCGACTGTATGTGCTACTGCAACAGTTCCCATTTGACCTCTTTCAACATTTAGAGTAGTTGTTCCAACACCAACGGTGCTTACTTTAAATATTTCATTTTCTATTTTAAATAATGACTTACCTGAAATTTCTGAAGTATCATTTAAAAATACAATTGTAGTTGATATTCCCACTTCAGTAGTTAATCCTACAGATATGGCAGTTGTAATACCAATAGGACTTTGAATTATATTATCAATGGTTATTAAAGATCGGATAGTGGCATTTTCTGAGGGAACTGAAAGAGTATTAGTATTTGCTATTCCAACTACGTTAGTAAATGATACTGCAATTCCAGCAGATGCAAAAGTAGCAGAAATTGCAACTTTAATTGTATCTGGATCTTCTCTTATTGCAAAAACAGTTGATGGTAATAATGTTGTTGCAGCCACACCAGCGTTAACATCGGATGTATTTGCAATTCCAATGGGAGGTTGTCCAGAATGTGGTCTATATACTAACTCTTCACCAGTATTAAAATTATGTTTCGGAAGAGTTATTTTATATGTTACAGTTGATACTCCCGTGGATGGATTAAATTCTCTATGGAATAATGAATTTCCATCTGCAAAAACATTAAAACTAGTCGTACCAATTACACCACCACCAGTTGATGTTACAATTCCAGTAAATTGTGAACTTATATCGTCTATTAAAAGTACTTTATTTGTCCTTGATTCGTTATAGTCAGTTATAATTTTAGATTTTAATACGATCAATTTTGATAATTCTGGATCATCAGTATCCTCAGAGGCCATATCATAATAATATCTTTCATGCACTGATGCCTCTTGATCAACGTCTACATCTAAAACCACTTCAGAATCAGATTTTATAGTTTGTATTCCTATTGTGTTAATTCCCAAATTAGAGAAATTTTTAAAACCTGCAGTATGACCTAAACTATCAACAGAATCTTTCCATACATTAAATGGAACTTCTCCTTTAATTGAATAAGAAAATCTCTGATAATAATCGTTATCATGAAGTTTTTGGATATCTGAATTCAGTTTTCCAATACTTGTTTTCCAACTATTATTAATGTTAGCTAAACTATCTACATCCAAATCAAAATCAAATTTAAATTGTTCTGTTACAGTTCCTTTATTATTGCTTATAGAACCTACTATCTTATCATTTTGTGAAAAATCACCATTAGTGCTGAACACTTTTAAAGTTTCTGAAATTGGATCCCAACCATTTCTAGCCACTATTCCTGAAACATTTTTACCGTCTACTCTAACTATTTCATCATCAGTAAATACTGTTTCTTTGAAAATTGCTTTAAACACCGCTAAGTTATCTTTTTTTATAACTCTACCAAAATTATTATCTTCTTGATATGTTCCACCAGTTGATCCAAGGCCAACTAATGAGTAACTAACAAATTCTCCACCACCTGTAGTTCCGATTCCAGTTACTTTAAAATAACTGTAATTATAATCACTTGAATTATATCCACCATTCGTCGGATTATCTGTAGTTTTAATATTTTCAACAAATATTTCATCATTTACTGCAAATGGGAAATCACCACCTGTATTATAAAATCCACTTTCAGATCCAGACTCTGGATTTGGTGCCCTTAATGATAGAGTTACGGTTCCAAGACTGTCTGTTTCAGCACCAGTTACAACAACTCCATTTGAATTTGTAATTGGAATGATTCTAACGTCCTCAGATAATCCACTGTCATTTGTTAAAATTTTAACACTATTAACTGAAGTTCCACTTATAGTTGTTTGTGCAAGTATATTTGGTTTTCCAATCACCAATACGCTTGGTGGATTTGTATAATTAACTCCACCTGAAGTAATTCCAATACTATCTAAAGTCAATACATTTTTTAGTTTTAAAAGTACATTGCTATCTGCTTTTGGTTTTAAAGTATTATCAGGAGAAAATTCTAAACCTTGATTAATAACCTGAGTACTTTCTATTCTTCCAATATCATCTGCTTCTACAGTTAAAACAGAATTTAAACCATCAGTTGTTCCTATTGAGGTTATTAGTGGTAATTTTCTAACATTAAATCCTTTATTTAAAACATTTACAGAATGTATTCCTCCAATTTCATTAATTGATGATGTTGAATAGAATGATGTTGAAAGGCCTGTGGATGTATATGAAGTAGTTTCAGCAATACCAGTAGCATTAAATTTAAATGTGTCAGAGCTAATTCCTGTAACTTTAAATTTATCATTAAATTTAGATTCAACCAATACTATTTGCGAATGATTTGGAACTCTTTCATCTACAGGGAAAGATAAAGTTTTATGTAAATTAGTTTTTTTACCTTCAATCTTATAGAAAAACTCTCGTGCTAATGAATCAGTTACAGATATAATAATTTTATCACTAGTTTTAGTAATTAAATTACTATTGTATTTTGATTTTAAATTTTTATCTTCATAAAATTCTATACTAAAATCATCTAAACTTGAATCTGTAGTTACAAGTTCTACTGTATTGTTTTTATAGAAAGATAATTTTGGATTAATTTTTGATATTTCATGATTGGTTCCTCCAGTCGTTCCAATTCCAATATAATTGTATGGAAATATTGATAAATCATAAGCATTTTCTGCTAATCTTATGGTATCTCTAGATTCTTTAATTACATAGTAAACTCCATCATTAACTAAAGGATCTGCTGGTGTTGTTGAATTATAAACAATCAAATCTCCTGTCTGAAAATCATGATCATTAATTGTTATAGTTGACATGGTTGTCCCTATTCCAATTGCCGAATCTATAAAAGATAAAGGATTAACAACTAATTTTTGAATACTTTCGTTATATTTTAAATTGAATGTTTGTGTTTTATTAGTTGTTAAATGTAGCTCAAATTCATCCCCAACAGATAATGCATGATGTTGACCTGTAGTTGCAGATGTTGCAACAGTAACAGTTCCATTGACTTTTCTTAAAGATCCAAATACGTTATTAGTAAGTAATTCAAGTTTATTGTCATCTCCACCTGTAGTCAAAATTTCTTTAAAATATACGTTCTGTGATGTTGTACTTACACCTAAAGTTCCTATTCCTGTTTTTTCAGTTGCTAAACCAATAAATTCTGAATTAAACCTAGTGCAGAAAAGTTTATCAAAGTCTGATAAATCAAGTGGATTAGATAAATCTGCATTTCTAGTTGCATTAATAGTTGATCCAATAGAAATTAATTTTACTTCATCTCCATTTTGAAATTTGTGATTTGGTAAATATATTGCCTTTGCTGGAATAGACTTATTGATAAATGAACTACCAGAGGTTCCTACAATTACGTTTGTTGTGGTTGTTCCTATACCAATTGAACTTGTCCCTTCAAAATACTCAATTTTAGGGAATTGAACATTAATATTTTCTACTTTTTTTGATATTGAATATGTAAATTTAGTTTCTAACTTATTGACTATAGATCCAGCACTATGAGTAGTATTTCCTGATGAATTGTAAGCTCTTCTAACTCTATATTTGTTGTTAACATCATCATGATCTATTACAAGAAATTGCTCTGATCCAATTTCAAAAACATCATCAACTTCAAATTTTCTATTTAAGGTTGGAGAACTAAGACTTATAAATGTTGTAATTCCAGTTGTGCCTGCATCTCCGATAGCTTGAGATAAACTAGCAGTGGTTGTTGTTACACCAATAGTATGTACTCCCTCTATATTTTTGTAAAGAGTTGATGATATACCAGATACTTCAATAATATCTCCTGCAAATAATCCATGTGGAATTGTAGAAAAACCTGTTACTTGATCATCAAGAACTGAAAATATTAAATTATTGATAGTTGTATTAGTAGTTCCTACAGATACAATTTGTTTACCGATAACTTGATCTACACTAGATGTTATAGAAGGATCATTAAAAATAATTCTATCATTAACTTTATACCCAGTTCCAGATCCGTCAACATTGACTCTTGTAATTCTTGAATCTTTTACTCCATCAATTTTGACTAATGCATTTGATTCAAGAGAATCATTAAGAACAGGATATCTTCTAAACTGATCATTTAAACCTAAATGAGTTACATTTCTTTTATATTCTCCACTATTAATTACTTTATCTACTTGTTTACTGTTTAAATTATAATTAAAATTATCAGTGGCATTGCGATGTTGAAATGAAATGTAAGGGAAAGATGGATTTTTACTAGTATCGTTTAAAGTTGAAAAATAAGCATAAGTTCCTTCTGGAAAATCAGAATTTATCAAAAAGGTTCCATTAAACTCATCTAAATCACCACTTCCCTTGTAAACATAATCCTGAATAAAATATCCATTTTGATAAGTTGATGGTCTTAAACCAGAATCTGCAACAATATCAAGTTGATAACTAGATTGCATGTATGTGGTAATTCCAGCAGTGTTAACACCAACTGGCCCATAAATTGGATTACCATCATATGCCCATCCAACTATTTTTGAATGGTCATCTATAAATTCAATTAAATTAGAATCAATATTATCTCTAAGTAAACGACGATATTTTTTAACAGGGTAAAAAGAACAAATTTTATTATTATAGTCTAATGATTCAGAATTTATTTGAACAAATTGAGAATTATTTTCTGTTAAAACATGATCGTATCTTTCTACTGCATTTATTTTCCATTCATGTATTTTAGTTGTTATGATTGACTTAGATCCTGATGGTGTAATTCTTATTATTGTGTTATTTGGGTTGTATCTACTTCCTTTTTCAATTATCTTAACATCAGTTATTTTTCCATTAGTAACAACTGCTTTTAATTCAGCAACTGCACCAGTAGTTCCAATTGTTTCACCTACTCCTACAACTTCAAGTATTGGTGGACTTGTATATTCAGAACCACCGTTTCCAATAGAAACACTCTCTATTTTACCATTTATAACATTAGGTGTTAAAAATGCATTTTTTCCAGTTAGTAAAGATATTTTTGGTTTTTTCAAATAATTTATTATATTTGTTACTCCATAACCAACACCACCATTTTTTACAAAAATATTTTTTAACCCACCTCTTACTTCAACATCAGCTGACGCTTTATAATAATCAGGAATTGTAGAAGTTGTACCTGCAGAAATTTGGCCATCAATTTCAATTCGAATATCAGGATATTTAAATGTATGAGTTCCAACTCCAACATTACTTAGTTTTTCGTATATTTTTCTTTCATAATTTGTATTTGTTATAGTTGTTGCTGTTCCTGCACTACTTAACTTAAATTTATCATTATCAATTACTGTAATTTGATAAGGAATTGAGGTTGATAATCCAGATATAACAGTTCCACTACAAACATAATCCACAATATCACCATTTTTAAAGTTATGATTTTTAGCATAAATGTAATCATTAAAAGTGTTTACACCAACAAATGTTTTAAATACATCTTTTAAATTTATTGGTGGATATTGTTGTGATGGTATTTCTACACTATGTTTATCATAAGATGATCCTGTATTTGTTATTTCAATTCTATCAATTATATTTCTTATCTTTTGAGATTCAAAAGTATGAACTTGATTTCCAAAATCATATAAATCTAATAAATTTGTTTTAGTTAGTGCTCTGTCTTCATTAATTGCTAAACCAAATGAATTATCATCATATTTTGCGATAAAGTATGATGTTCCCGATGTCAATCTATCAGTATTAAATCCTACATTTACTCCAGTGGTAATTCCTATAGGAGTTCCAGTTGCAATATATCTAACTTCTTCACCATCAGAAAATCTATGCTCTCCAGTAATTCTATTAGTTGTTAAATTTACGTTAAAATCAGTATATGACCTACTGTAATTAGATCCCCTCATTTTTGCTTTGCAAACAGCTCCAGTACCATTTCCTCCAACTATTCTTACTGAGGGGGTATTCAAATAATCAAATCCTGGTTTATTTAAAATTACTTTTGTTGGCTGACCAGAAAAATTAACAATAGTTTCACAGTTTGTTCCATTTTTGTCTGTAATTAATAGTGTAGGTGGATTTATAACATCAAAATTTTCTCCAGAGTTTGTAACTTGTAATTCATCAATTTGTCCATAGTAAACTGATTCATTAGAAATTGGTGAATGATACTCCACACCATTTAAAGAAATACCAATTGCACCAGTAATTCTTGAATTATTTTTTGAAACTTGTGGATTTTTATATATTCTTCTTAAATTATTTTGATTACTTAACTTTTTACCAATGTATAATGATGCAGGTGTTATGGTATGTTCTCCAGATCCAACTCCATTCCACGTAATTGGTTCAAAAATGTTGTTGTATAAGTTTGGATAACTTGTGGATAATTTAAAATTATTATTATCAATAACATTTACATAGTAATAGCCGCTAGATCCCTCATTAAGTCCAGAGTCTAAAGCAAGAGATAGATATACTTTTTCACCATTTATAAAATTATGACCATTTATCGTAATCGTATTTGCATTAATCGCAGATGATTGAAATACGTGTGATCTATTTGTAGTTTGTGTATCAAACGATGGATATCCAGAAAAAGAAACATACGTGTTTTTATCTTTATCTGAAAAAGAATTTTGAATATTTGAAAGAAGATTAGTGATTCCAAAATTTGAAGAGGTATAATTTAATCTTTTTTTGATTACATAATCACCACTAATAATTTTAGTGTTTATAATTCCACCGTCTATTTGAATTTCTTTACTACTATTGATTACACTAACTTCTGAATTTTCTCTAAATTTAACACCTGACTCTTTAAAAATTATATCAACTCTATCACCTATTTTTAAAAAATGATCCGTTGATGTTGTAAATGTTCTATCTGCAGCAGAATCATTAATGGTATCTCCATCAGCTACATGTCCCAAAGCATCAACATATGATATATTATTATAAAACCAAGTATTAAATTTTTTATCAGATACATCATATTTTTCACCTAAATGTTTAACTCTAATTAAATCATCAAAATCAAAATACTTAGTTAAACTTTTATTATCAGATGCACCAGAAATTGTTCCTACAATTCTCATTGTGCATATTTTAGTCAAATCATTATTTTCATAACCGTAAACAAAATTACTGTCTATAATTGGTTCAGATTCTGTTAGAAGTCTAGAAACACCAGTACAACCAAAAAATTGATTACTAGATTTAGAAGTATACTCAGCTAACGTGTATAAATTATCTGAATTAAGATAGTAAAAATTACCTGTTTCTCCAAATCCTATGGTAGAGTCAACTGTCAAAACTTCAGTTGTTGAAGCAGCTCCTATTACTTTAGTTTTTGTTGAAACTTTAAGTTGATCAATTATTGTTCCCTTTGAAAAAGATATTTCATAATATTTTTTATTCCCTAAAAATTTTGTATTTACATTTGATACTGCACCACTTGCAGTTGGATTAATAAAGGAGTCTTGATATATTTTAACACCAACTAAATTTAAAGGGTTTCCAGATAAAACTTCAACTATGATATTGTCTGAGACATCATATTGAGCCTCTGATGGCATGATTGTTTGATTAAAAGGTTTAATAATATCAACTTGTTGACCATATAAAACTTGAAAAAGTATTTTTAATGAAGTGTCTGTTCCTTTTGAACTGTAAAAATCTCTTGCTCTCGATAAAATATTCTCTACGTTCAATCCATACGCAAAATCTCTTCCTTCTAAACCAGGTAAAAAATTACGTCTAAATTTTTTATAAAATTGAGTTACAAAAAGAAAACTTAAATTTAATACAGTTGAATTGGCAGCATGTGCTGCAGCACTAGTATCACTAAATGTTAAAAACTCAGGAGTTCCAACTGTTTCAATTTCAGATATTCCACTAAATCCACGAATACAACCAGTAAATGATGTATCAGTCTTTCCTGTATAGGTAATTATTTCATTATCAATTTTTAAAAGACCATATGTATCTGGAAACCCTGTAGTTTGATTTACATTAATCACATCATCATATGCATATAAAAGAGATGATATAAGAACTGGTGATTCTGGAGATGAAGTATTTGGTACGTTAACTGTTTGTTTTTCAACTAAAGATATGTCTGAAACAGTTGGTATTTTTTTCAAAGATGAAATATGATCAGCCAAGTAAGAGTTTCCGTACTCACGTTCTTCAGATGCATAGTACTGAGTTAAAAACTCTATGAATAATGGATTATCTGCTTGTATGAAATCTGGTATTTGGCTACCAAGAATATTTGAAATTTTAACTTTTTTATCTAACATCTGTTATCTTGTATATTTTTTGTTGCTAATAAAACTAGATGGTGGTGCGTAGTTTGTTCCTGATATATTAGATCCAGAAACAAGAACATCTTCTAATAAATTAAGTTGACTGTTCCCCCTAGTATCTAGCACGATATAAAGATTCTCTTTTGCCACGATATCATTAGATTCTGGAGTAACTTCAATTTCAATTTTTTCAGATATGGTTGTAGATGATATATTAACTGGGAATAAATTTATTTCACCCCTTACATAATCCACAATTCCTGCATCATTATTAATAAAAGTAATTGTGCTCTCATTAATTGTAAAAAATTTAATAGTTCCTGTAAGTTGGTCGCTATTTGGAAAATCAGTTAGATATATGTTTCCATCAACTCCTTCAATCTTAAATGCGGAAGAACGAATATTATATCCTTCCAAATCAGCATGAAACTTATTCCCGTAACATATTTCATAAGTTGCTAATTGATTAAATAAAGGTCTCATATCTCTTCTCATTACTAAGGTTGTAATATTTGAAGTTATTCCAGTATCAACTCGGTCAATTTGTGCTAGTAACTTACTGTACTTTAATCTTCCACCAAAGGAGTTAATATCTGATGATCTTGCATAAGTATCAATTGAAGATAATATTCGAGATTGTAAATTTAACTTATCAGAAATAAATCCACTATCAAAAGACACTGTTGAGTTAAATTCAACATACAAATATTTTAAATCAAGAAATTCTTGTTTGATACCAGCTACTGTATATTTCTTTAAATCATTTCTAATTTGATCTTTGGCTACAGCAGATAAAAATTCACCGTTTTTTGGTTTAACAGTGATATAAACTTTACCAAATTCTGGTGGATCAAGTTCTTCTCCACCATAAGCACTTACAGAGTCAATATTTGGGTATAAAAATGGTATTAGACTCTTATAATCATTTGGTGTAACTGCTCTGTACTGCGATGCATAGACCCTTGGAGCAAGGTATTTTATATTATCCACAGATTCTATCGAATCACCATTTTCTGACTTCTGTGTGGT